>Ga0114951_10002379_pt1 | contig 21338 bp, 52 predicted proteins | sample AM7aDNAmetaG_FD_88677 | JGI IMG/M metagenome (GOLD analysis project Ga0114951, IMG submission 88677) | Freshwater microbial communities from Finland to study Microbial Dark Matter (Phase II) - AM7a DNA metaG | ecosystem: Environmental > Aquatic > Freshwater > Lake | place: Finland: Lake Alinen... | reverse complement strand
CATGTTATACATGTGGACATAAGAAATATTACTGTTATGCTCAAAAGACTGATGGACGAATAGAAATAGTTAAGACTTGTCTTAATTGTGCTGTTCGATGTCCAACAGCCGCTAATAGGAAGGGAGATTAATTATGCCATATAAATCTGCATATTATCTTTGGTCTCAGCCTAACCTTAACGTATTTGTACGTATTTTAATTGCTCCTATCTATGGAGCATGGATAATGTATGAATGCATTAAAGGTACATCAGTTCATTTAGAACTTGGAGACGTGGACGAGTAATGCCTTTTATAGAAGGTCAATATAGGTCTCCTTTAGACTGGTTTATTAGAGATGCCGAAGCTGGAAAAGTCTGGGAAGCTCTTACTGGATTACAGAAAATTCTTTCAGATAAATCAAAAGTTCCTTCAGAGATATTTGACGGTGCTCTCAATTATACTATGTGTCAACTCTACAGAAAATCTAACATAGTAATTGCTGAATCAATTATCCTAATGCTATTCAATAAATATTACTATGATGAACCACGTTACACTAAACTTAAGGACGCAATAGGCACTCTATATGAAGTGCGTAGTGCATTCAGAAATCACTTATTTGATTCATGTGGAATTAATAAAGAAGATGATGTTGTATCTTCAATAGATAGACTCATTAGACATCAAGATTCTATTTACGTACCATATGAAATAACTAAGAAGAAAAAGAATGGCGATTTAGAATGAAGTGCAAATTTGAAAAATGCACTGGTATTTTAAAACCAGATGATAATCCTAAGACTCCTAAAGGACTCTTTAGATGTACCAAATGTAAATCATTATTTAGAGAGAATAGCTCTGGAAATCTAATGGTAGTTATAAATAATAAGCCTACTAAAAAAGCATAACTTTAAATATCTCTTTTCTATTATATTCAGGTGTTGATAAATATGTCTACAAATGAAGTTTGTCAAATAACGTTACGAGAAGCATGGAAACATCAAAGAAGTAAAGATGATTACTATTATAATCATAAAGAAGAAATCAAAGAAAGGGTAGCTCAATATGAAGAGGAAAAGCGTCAAGAAGCCTTTAAAATATTAGGAAATCAATGTGTTATTTGTAATCAACCTAATATAATAAAGATAATTGGAAAACATAAAAATACACATTGTTTTCATGAAATTTATGGTAATCCTCACGAATATCATGGAATTAATTATGTATTAAAAAATAAAGAAAAATTTGTTACTACATGTAGAAAATGTCATTTATGGATTCATGTATTAATGAAAGTATTTAAAATGAATTGGAATCAAATAAAGAAATTAAGAGATGAATTATATGGAAAATGAGCATTGTCAAAATCCTTGGAAACATAATCCAAAGTGTACAAGTACAGATATTCTACTTTATATTCAAATAGTTACCACTAAACGTGGAAAAAGTGAATGTAATAATCTTCCTATATGTAAAGATTGCTGGATTAAAATTAGTAAATCTAATAAGGAATGGGGAGATATGACCCATGAACAAGTTCCTAAGCCTATCATGATTAAAGGTAATGTTGATGAGACTGGTTTAACTGTGATGGATACTATGATTATTGGACACCCAAAGAAGGGTGCTGAACATGAACCAGATGAAAACGATGAGGATGTCTATTAAATGATAGCTCCATCTCTTATTGTTATGAATAAACTTCATGATTTAGAACCAAGCTTTGACTTCTTAGGTATGGATAAGATAGTTATGGCAATGTGCGTTAAAGATTATGAAGTTTATGTTGACTATTTAAATTCGAATCAACGTAAAGTAATCTTTGTTGAGGATGATGAAATTGTTGCAGAGAATGTTAAGTCTATTGAGCATTTCATTGAATGGTGGTTTGCTCAATATAAGAAACGTGTTAAATTAACCTTTACTGCTGAGAAGCTTCCATCATCTAATATGCCACCAAATAATGTTATGGCAAAGTTTACTCCTTCAGAAATAGAAGAAATTAAACAAGCTATTAAGTTTAAGTTGATTGAGTATGGAATCATATGTGGTACAACTGTTATAACTGAATCTATGTTTACTAAGATTCTTGGTCAATATTCAGATAAGGGAGATTGGGGTATTCAAGATAAATTGCAACTGTTAAATGTCATGCTTAGGGAAACTCGGAGATTGACATGTACTAAAGGTACACTTATCTTTATTAAACCAGCTAAAAACTTCTATGCTGGATTACGAGAGTACCGAGATGATGGTGCTTTACCAGTGGAAAAACAGTAACATTTATATACTACAATGTATATATATTATTGAGACGTGAATTAAATGGTTAAAAAACATATGGAATGTGGACATTGTGGAAAGAAATATTTCACTAACGTAATTAAAGTATTCGTAATAAAGAGTAGAATATGTCCTGAAGATAAAGTTGGTATGTTCTCAGACCCTAAAGCTAAAACGTATACTTGCCCTAAATGTGGTAAAGTAATAGCATATGCAAATACTATTGCAGTAACGAGTTTACCAGTAAGGATTATTGATGTAGTATTCGATTATCATAAACGAGACGATTATGCACTTCAAGGATACGATGTGGAAAAATCTGAAGAACCTGAAATGCAAGTCTGCACTAAATGTGCTAACTTACGTAAACATGTTGAGAACGTAATTAAGAATGACCCAACATTTACTGAAGCTATTAAAAAAGACCTTCATGAATTAAGTAATATTGAATTCATGGACGCATTCTTTAGAGATATTCAGCCTGAAATGAAGAAAGCACTTCTAAATAATCCAAAGATGGTTTCAAGGGTTCCTACAGTAACTAAAGTTGAAAAGCTGAAGTAAAATGTGCGATTACTCAACCTGTAATGCTCCCTCTTCTTTTCATAGAAAAAATGGTAATAAAGAGATTCATCTTTGTCCAGAACATGAAGCATTATATGAATTCATAATTAAGATAATTGACTTTGAGAATGATTGGGGATTTTAATGCGGTTTGTTTGTAAAACTTGTATACGTCAATCTCCTGAAGACCTTAAATCTAATTCTGATTGTGCCAATTGTAAACGTCCAGAAATAGAAGCACAAATTATTGAGGATAAACGAGATATAGAAAACACTGGTGTGCAAATATGGGAAAAGAAGAATGGAGTATGTGTCTAATGGCTACTCTTTGTGGAGTTTGTGGAAATCAAACTTATGAAGGTACTCAAGACCCAAAGACTGGTATGTGGAAGTACAGATGTCAATACTGTGTTGACCATCAGAATCCAGATGGAATACCTTGTCCTGAATGCGGCTGTAAATCTCATGAAGATATTGTAGGTCAAATAGCTGAAAGTAAAGTTTCTCAACAAGCATTTGTTGAAATGAATCATCCTTTACGTCCAGAAATTATGATGTACCGATGCTTAGATTGCAGTTATGAATGGTATAATCCTGAATATGAAAAGTTCTTGTTAGGTAAGAACGTTATATTCATGAAATCTAATACAGACCCTATTTGTTAGCTTATACCAAAATATTTATATAGTAGATACACCACCTTCTATATGGTGTAATCTATGGAAAATTATAAATTAGGAAAGCAAGCCGCAAAATACGATGAAAGAACATTTCAATTAAAGAAACTTCTAAAAGTTGAAAATCTTCCACCTGTATTACCATCATTTGATGTTGATTCATCATTAACTAATATGAATGATAATCATATGTTCGCTAATGATGCATTAGGTTGCTGTGTTATTGCTGGTAGAGGACATGTAACTTTAAGGTTTGAAGATTTTGAACAAGATATTATTATTCCCATTAGTGATAACGATATTAAAAATGAGTATTTCGCTGAATCTGGTGGACAAGATACTGGTCTCATTATGCTTGATAGTTTAAATGAATGGAGACAGAAAGGCTGGATAGCTGGCGGTAAATCATATAATATTTACGCTTATGCACAGGTTGACCCTAAAGAACATGACCACGTTAAATATGGAGTTATGCTTCTACGTGGATTATTGATTGGTTTAGGATTACCAATATCTGCTCAAAACCAAAACACTTGGGATATAGTACCTAATATTGACCCTGATGGTGCATTTGGAAGTTGGGGTGGACATTGCGTTTATATAGTAGCCTACAATGAGATTGGTCCAATTTGCATTACATGGGGAGAACGTAAACAAATGACTTGGGCATTCTTTGATGCATATTGTGATGAAGCTTACGTTATAGTTGATAATAAAAACTTATGGGCTAATGATACTGACCCACTTAATTGTGAACTTCTTTATCAATATATAGTTGAAATAGGAAACTTACCTACGCCGCCAAACCCTAATCCACCTAATCCGCCACCTACTCCACCAGCCCCTAAACCTTGGTATCAAGGCATTATAGACTTCTTTATGGCTATTTGGCATGCTTTTGGCGGTAAGTAAATTAAGTTATACGATAGCAAAACATTTATATACTACAATACCCATTATATCTTCAACGGTGAATATGAAATGGCATCTTTAAAAGGATTTAAGAAAGCTGTTAGCGAAATGTCTTTGAATCAAAAACTTGCAGTTATCGGCATTGCAGTTCTAATTCCTCTTGGGGCTTGGTTTGGTTTGGGATTCCCAACAGACAAAGCGGCATTAGGAATTCTTGGAGCATCTGAAGTTTCTAACGTTATTACTGCTATTCAAGTTCTCGCTGGCAATCCAGTATCAAGCTAAATAGCTTATACGTAGTGGAGAGACAACCACTTTAAAACTCAAGTTAGTGGAGTTTTTTAAAACTTTACTCCATCCTAAAGTATTTTTTTGTTAGATATTTTCGAAACCTTTATATATTAGTATTACATTATATTTATTGGTGATAAAATGGAAGATACATGTCCAGAATGTGGAAGCTTAGACGTAATGGAAGACCTATTAAAGAAACGTACATTAGTATGTAATGATTGTGGTCATATTTTTCCTATGCCTGAGTATAAGAAAGAAGATACATACGAGCATTGGTAAAAAACGTAAGGTTTAAATAGTACCTTACCATTTATTTAACAGGATGATTAAAAATGGGTAATGATATAACACCTAAACAGAAACTTCAAACTAAACTATTTCAAATATCTCAAGAACAAGATAGAAATATGAAAAATGTTTATGAGGAAATAGGTAAACTTGCTATTGGTTATGAAGCTAATAAAGAACAAATTGTAGAAAAGAAAGGTACTCTACAATTTTTTAAAGGAGTACAGAACGGTTTAAGTCAAGCCGCTAACGAAGTTAGAGAAATGATTCCAGAAGATATTGAAATTTTAGATATTTATAAAACTATTATTCAGCTTAGAAACTGGATTAGAAGTAGCGGTGGAACACCAGAAGAAGATAAAGAAATCCTTAAATTAGCTAATAAATTAGTTATTATGATTGGAGAGGAATAAATATGCCCGAAGCAACAGAAGCAGAATATTTTAAAGATTATCTATTAGAAATAATTAAGAATGCGAAAACTGATGAGAAGGCTTTTGAACAGCCCCTTGAGGTAGAGAAGCAACCACTGATTGACACCTTTAGTGAGAAAACTGCTAATGTACCAATGAAAGGGATATGTACTAATACCTTGCTTGATAATAAGTTTGAAGATATACAAGGCATCCCTGTGAATAGTAACATTCTATTAACTGGACTTCCAAGTTCTGGTAAATCATTACTTTGTATGCAGATTGCTCTTCAAATGGCAAGTAATGGTGTACCAACATGTTATGTTACCTCAGAGGAAATCTTTAAAAGTGAAGCTGGACGCTATTCTCTTGAAGCCCGAATGTTTGAAAAAGCAAAGATTATGGGTTGTAGTATAGAGAATATTAAGCAGAACCTATTTATTATTGATACTGTTAAGCATACTGAACTACGTGAATGGGTTAATTTTGTTGGTGAATATAGACGTTTAGTAGCTAACCAAAAGATACAGATGCTTATTATTGCCTCGATAACTATGCTGGAAGATAATAGAACCCAGATGAAAAATAGGTTGTTAGACCTAACACGCTTTAATCAAACTCATGGTGTAACATCAATCATGATTAATCAACGTGCAGTTGAAGAAGCAGATAATTTAGCTATGGCTGGCGGAATAGCTTTAAGTCATATTGTTGATATAGTCATGGTTATGGATTATAAGAAAGTATCTTCATGGGATGGTGCACTTAAGCAAGATATTCCTTCTGCAAAACAAGGTCAAGAAATAAAGTTCTTTAGAATCTTGAAGTGTAGATTATGTAAGTTCGATGCTAAATACTTTGCATATGAAATAACTAAAGATGGTCTCGTTAAGGTGATTGAGAATGTACAAAGTACATAAGAATATTGAGGTATATCTTCTTGCTCATGAAGATGATATAGCTCTCGCTATAAATGATTTTTCTATTCTTAGACCAGTATTTGTATCAGTTTTTGGTCGTAAAGCACTTAGTAATGAAGATAAAGAAGCTGAAAAAGCATGTAAAGCGGCGGAGTTAGCAGAAAAAATGACTCATCCATCTTATATGATAGAAAAAGTATTTAAAATTCCACTTTCAGAATACCAAAGAATGCAAGTTGATAAGTGGAGAATTAATAAATTAGAAATTGAAAATGGAAGTGCTTCATCATGAGTAAAGTAATTAAAAAGAAAACCAAATCAAAAACAAAACAAATATGTAATAAATGTAAGAAAGATATTTGTGTTGAATGCAGATATAAAAACTCTCCATTATGTGATAATTGCGAAGCTAACAGATGTGATGAATGTTTAGGAATGGGTAAAATTGAGAAAACTTCGCTTCCGAAAGAATAGTGGTTGTATATTGGAAGTTATAGTATTCAGCAATGGAAAAGTTGTTTCTTGCTGGCAAACTAATGTTCCTGAAGTAGTTATCTATGAAAACTTAGAGCAATTCCTTAGTGTTCGAACAGAAGAAAGAGGATATACATTACTTGAGGATAATGAAATATGAAAGAAAAATATATATTAGAACAGAATCCTTCTTGCTATATTAGTATTGACCATAATATAGTTGATATTCATTTAGACTTCGATGGATTCATTACTTTTGTTCAAGCATTCTGGATATATAGACCTTTCCCTAAAGAACGAAAGAGAGGATTGCAATACTTTTCTCATCTAATAATGGATTGTGAAGCAGTTATTATTGATGGAGAAGAGAGATATTCAAGATGTTGCCCAGATGTAGATTTCTTTATATTAAAGGGGAAAGTTAAATGATTTTCTATAACTTATTCCTTTTTGTTATGACATTAGGAATAGTATCAGAAATTACATTGTTTCTTATCTGGTTATGGCTGGTTTTAGGTGGAAAAAAGAAATGATTAGATGTCCAGTTTTAAGTGAAGAAACATGTATGCATTATGAAACTACTGGTGAATGTAGTTCTGAATGTAGACGTGTATTAAGACGAATGCTTAATAAATCTCTTATATGGCAATGTGTACTGGCTATTAGAGCTATGCGTTTAGCTGAAGATATACGTAATGGTACACATAAGTACAATAGGTTTGGTATTGAATATAAAGAATTAATTAATTGGGGAGATGAATGGTAATGGGTAATCCATTAAAGAAGGCACTTAGAGAACGTGGTATACCAGAATTTGATGGGATTAAAGCCATAGATTATGGTAAACATACTAAACGAAAAGAGAAAAGAAAACATGTATAAAGTTAAACAATGTCCAGATTGTGATGGTAAAGGTTATCAGATACGTAAAGGGTCTGGAATCTACAGATTTGAGAGATTAAAATGCCCTGAATGTCTTGGTACTGGAACTATACGAATATTGATTAGATAAACCATAAAGTTTAAATAGATGATATATATTACATAATACAGGTGATATTTTGTCTATAAAGGAAGACCTAAATCAAACAAGAGATTTAAAAGAAGAACTTGATTGTGATGGTCAATGTTGGAAATGCGATGATTTAGATTGTAAAAATCACCCAATAAACAATGATGATGAGGAATAAAAGGTTAAAAATAAACGCAACCTTTATATACCTCTTTTTCTATAGTAAACAGGTTGATTAGCATGAAAACAAAAGTAAATATTAAACCTAAAAAGTTCGGTATTGGTTCGTTAGGATTAACTGGAATACTACTAATTATCTTTGCTATTCTCGGCGGAATCATAGGCGGAATCACTGGTATCTTTGTTGGTATCCTAATGGTTCTTGTTCTATGGGTTCTTATCTTTGTAGCTTTGATTCCATTTGTAGGAATATTCTGGTTTGTTACGCTATTTAATATGGCTATGAATTATATCTATTCTATTGCACCACAAATGTCTGGTCTCGTAGCTCAAGATGCATTGCCACGTATTGGTCTATTTTGGCTATACGTAATCATTGGAAGTATTGTCTGTATATTTATGAGTGCACTTGTTGTATTCTTTATCATAGTCGGAATAGTATCAGTAGCGTCATGGATTTCAGACCGTTAAACCTAACTCTTTATTTTTTTCAGGATGTTTATGAAGACTGTAATAATAGTTTGTGGAGACCGATACTGGAACGATTTTAAAGAGATAGATAAATTCTTAGATTATATTCAACTTGAGTTTAAGGCTAAAGATATAACTATTGTTCATGGAAAAAGTAAAGGAGCAGATAGTATAGCTGGATACTTAGCTAATCTTAAAGGTATGGTTGTAGTTCCTGAAGCGGCTGACTGGTTTAAATATGGTAAAAAGGCTGGTCCAATACGGAATCAAGTTATGATAGATAAGTATCACCCAGATATGATTGTTGGATTCCATGACGATTATGAACATAGTAAAGGTACTAAAGATATGTTAACGAGAGGTAAAAACCACAACGTTTATACGGTACTTGTTACACATAAAGAGGTAATAACAATTAACTCTAAGAATGAAGAGGTTATGGAGCAGAAGAAATTATGTTGATTACTGATACTACCCAGAAGCTTAAAGCAATACGCCCCCACTCTCTGTATATGAGGGCTTGGACTAAGAACCATCCATATTACTATGTGAATCTCTATAATAGATTATTTAATGAGTTACGTCAAGCATTTGGTGGTAAATGTGTAGTTTGCGGTCAACTTTATAGTTTAGAGTTTGCTCATTTAAAAGAGACTGGACTTGATGGTGAAGGTAGAGGTCAACGTAAACGCTATTATGATATTAAGAATCATCCAGACGCTTATACTCTTATGTGCAAGAAACATCATGAGAAGTTTGACCATCAATATGAAGATAAATTAAAATGGCTTCAAGAAAACGCAAAGTTTAAATACCAGTTTGATATAATAGATATTGTTAAAGTCAAACGGTGTGGCGTTGCAACTTAGACACCTATTGCAACGTTATACCAAACAGGAATAAAGGCGGCACTTCCTAAAACCATGGATATAGGAAAAAATGGTCCGACTCCATTACTTTATTTTTAATCAGGAGTTACGTAAGTCCTATGAGATGCTGGTGTAAAAGAGCACACCGAAATATTGTCTTAGTAATAAGACTAAGTAAGTAGGTAGTTACAGTGTAATGCTGTAGCTCTCATTCAGGTGGTATGCATAACTCAAAGACACCTGAGTTTACATATGCCTATAGGGAATAGACACCTTCCTTATCAACTTTTTATTACAGGAGTAAAGAATATGTGGAATCCATTTAGAAAGAAACATATATCAGTTAAAGTTACTAAACCTATTGGTAGCGGAGCATTTAGAGTTATTCAGAATGGTCATTATATAACTTTGCTTACTCATGAGAAGGATGTTATAGCTCAAAAATTCATTTCTGATGGCGAACTATATGATGAGTTATTTGATTATATAACTGCAAAATTAGGTGGACGCATTCCTTTTCCAGATGAGAGAGATAGTTATGAATGAAGAACTTAAAGTTCATGTAGTAGTTTATACTGACCCATGGACTCATTGTGAATGTGAAACTGATTGCTGTGGAGTAGATGATAAAGAAGTTATTGGTGTAGCTATATCTGAAGAATTAGCTGAAGATATTATCTCTAAGGAAATGTGTATTAGAGGTAAACGTGAAGACTTTGATATTAAAGAATTCGATTTAAAAAGTGGTTGTGGAGTTGTAATTGTAGAATGACCTGTAAATGTAGAAAGAGAATGAAGCCTTGTGCAGTATGTGGTGAACCAACTGAAACTGATAGTGATTTTCCACCAGTATGCAATAAATGTATGAGATATAAACTTGACCATGATAACGATAATGAACGTGGCATGTAATCCCCCCACCCTTTCAGAATTAAATGGTTTTTACAGGAGACTTGAAATATGTCCTTAGAATGTGATAATGTTATAGAATATGTTGAGAAAGTTATGCTTATTAAATTGATAGATGAACAGAAAAACATGTTGAGGGAGACAGTAAGATGTTCAGCAGTTAATTTTGTAGTTAATATGCATATGAATCTGTATCAACCAATAAAGTTTCCTGAACGAGAATAAATTGAAAAAAGCCTCTTATGTGCAAAAGTGACTGATTGACCCAACGATGTCTGATATATAAACCTTTTGGTTATAACAGTGTTATGACATATATTTCCTGCACACCCAAATGTTTATATAGTAGATGTTTTTTCCATGAAAACAGTTACATATAAAGATTTCGGTTTTGTAGAAATAACCCTGAACATGTAATAAACTCTTTACGAGAACTATAATCTACTATAGCATCGCCCTATTTAAAGGTTATTCCTAAACTGATAGCCCAATTTTAACCATAAAAGTTTATAAGGGACGATGTGCATGTTATACGTTGGTGTCTATATGAAAGGCGTAACTGTAACCAGAACTTACTTTGACGATAAAGATAGAATATTAAATGAAGTAGTAGAGACCCTGAGAGAACGTAAATCTATTACACGTAAGGAACTTCGAACATTAATTATGAGTAAACATGTTGATTTTGTTTCAAGATGGAAACTTAGTAATTTTATTGAAAATTTAATTAGGCAAGAAATCATAAAAGAAAAGATGCCTGTATGGTTCATTAATGATAATACAGTGTATATGATTCCCAACCAAGACCATTAAAGGTTTATATATCAGGACTACATTATGTAGTTATTGCAAGAAAGCGACACCGTTGCAACGGTGAAATGCAAGTATTGAACGAACCCAATATGCATGTATATGTTACCTTTCAACTTCGGGGTGAACTACCTTGAATAATTGGTGAGGGTTCTAACGCTAACGCATGAAAATCAGAGGAAGAGTGAATAACGAACCTTTGATGTTGAGTGCAAAGCGTGAAGTAAAACAGATAGTCAATGAGTCGAATGATTCAACCAAAGCGTGGTAAGCTGGCACGTAGAGGTTACGAGACGGATGATACCGTAAAGCAAACACTGTTCCGATAGCATGCGACACTATATGATATATATATATATTATATGTTCCAGCGTCATGACAAGGAAGGTATAGGATTAGTTCCCTATATCCTTCTCGTTTAACTTCAGGTGTGGACTGGCAAACTTGCAAAATAAATACATTCACACATACACCTTGTCCAGTCTGCATCATCAGGTTTAAGATGGAAACTGCAAAGGCAACGATGCAGAAGGGTTGTTCATTCCCTTTACCTTTTCCATTTGTATACAGGCGAATGAGATGGTAGCAAGAGAAGCTACATTCGATGAAGTATAGGCAAGTGCATGGGAATCCATAACTATGCTTACTGCTGAAACTGAACTTCATAATGTTGCGTGGATTCGCACCAAAAACAGTTTAGCTTACGGATGAAAGGTTAGATAGGTTCGATTCCTATCCTCTTAGCCTAAACAGGTGAATTAAATGGTTACTGGAATATTAGAAAAAACATTCGATGAAAAACGTGCAGATGGAGAAAAACTTACTATTAGAATTCAATTAATGGAGATTGCTTCAGCAGAAGTTGAAGGAGAACATTTAAGTATAGTTGTTAATCCTTATCATATAACTGTTCATTATAGAGATAGAGAAGTCTTATTTAGCACTCAAGAGATGGCTCAAGAAGCAGTAGCTCTTATAGATAAGAGGTTAAATAAATGACTCCATTCGAAAAAGTAACTAAATATTGGAAACTTAAAGCTAAACTGCATCATCTACGATATGAACAAGACCATATTGTAGACCAGATTCGGGAGACCGAAAGGTTAATTAATGAGTTAGGGATTATATATTAATCCTAACATACAGGGATGGATGCGATTTGACCCTTTCAAAACAACCCTGCAAATGAAGAAAAGAAAGGGTAATTCAGGTGTTAAATATGCAAAGACCAAACGTAAATGATATAGTTAATATTAAAATTACTGCACGTAGAACTCGTGGAGATTTAACTGTTGGAAAGTATACTGTTAAAGTTACTGAGATGTCCTCATGGTATATGTGTTTCTGGGCGAAACATATACATCCAGATGGTGAACCATATGGGATTGACTTGCTCTTCTCGGCTGACGAAATAGTTAAGGAGAAGAAAAAGTAATGGCAACCTGTTATTTTCAAGGCTATTGCGATAGACAAAACATAGCTAATAGTAAAGTCTGTTTAGCTAAAGAAGGTTCATGTGACTTTCAGAGACAAGAGAATGAACATAAATTTGATATGAAACTTCTAAATCTCTATAAACATTAATATTTTTCAGGCGATAAAAATTGAATCAGAAATTTAAATTAGAAGTTGAATTACCTCAAGGTTGGTTGCTTGATACCGAAACCTTTATTAAGATGATTGAGAGAGATACTATAATGAAAGTTAATAGGATAGAGAAACTTTGACTAAACCACAATATAAACATACTTACGTTTTCTTAGTGAATACAGACGTGCCTATGTCTGGTGGCAAGGTTGCGGCTCAAGTTGCTAACGTTGCATGCCAACTTCCTAAAGCTAAACTTAACACTTTTGAAGAACCATGTACATATGTTTTAGGTGCTCCTGAAAGCTTAATGTTAGCGTTAATTAAAGCTTACGAGAGTAAACTAAACTTAAAGTATACTGTTGACTGTGGCTTCACTGAATATACTGCTGGCGTACTTACATGTTTAGGATGGAAATATGCTGACTGGATTGAACCAGTTACACATACATTGCCCTTATGGAAGGAAGGACTTACCCAAACTTCACCATGAAGGTTTATATAGGGCGATGCTATATATTCTTATTATAAGAACCAGTACAGAGACAAGGTATCTAACAACAAACCACATGGGTTAACAGTGTGGTGGGGAGCTTGGAGTATCGGCTGTACTGTCGAATAACAGGAATGCGAATTCCAATGGGGCTTAGGACGAACCACTACGATTTGTAGGGCGGTGATAACTACTCCGCAAAGCTCCACCAATAACAGGTGCGGTGAGTGTCTGGTTAGCACACTTAGGTAAATACGTATAGTGGCGTAGATGTTGCTTCCCTGTGAAGCATATGGTATCGCCCAACTCTTCCCTGAGAAGGATAGTCCGACTCTATCAACCGCTACAGGTGTTTAAAAAATGAGTGAAAAATCTAATTACCCAGAATGCGAAAAGTTCCAAGCTGTACGAGAAACAGCTAATCAAATAGGACAATTTATTGACTTCCTACGAGAGAACAAGAAATATACCTTAGCTAAATGGTATAACATGGCTGACCCAGAAGAAGAGACCGATGATAAATTAATGCCTGAGTTTCCAGATATGGAACGTCTGTTAATGGAATTCTTTGGCATTGACGAGAACAAACTGGAAACTGAAAGACGAGCTATGCTTGAAGAATGCAGATTGATGAATTCCCAAAAATCTCCATAAACATTTATTAAGGAGTATGTTATTACATACTAACAGGTGTCAAATGATATGGTAAGATTAAGTGAAAATAAATTAACTATTCCTTGTCACGTTAAAGTGCATAGGGATTATGATGCTCTGGATGCATATGCTAAGAAATTAGGATATGATAATCATGGCAATGATTCAACATTCTGTGGCTGGATTGCTACAATGGGAAGTGGAATTAATGACCCAGAATATATGATGAATCAAGCTAACGATAAACTTGAGAATGCTCAACGTCTATTTGATAAAGCAGTTATTGGACTATGCCAAACTGGAAACTTTTCAGTTGGATATACAATATACACTAAAGGAAAGTGCCATTAATGGGATACTGGCTTAATTCAAGTGATGGAATAAGATGTGCTACGTGTGGTAGAGAAGTTCATACTTCTAAATGTTACGGTAAGAAAGGCTTTATTCGTGTAGAGCTTAATCTTGCTGAAAGAGCAGTAAACGATTATTATGAGAGAACAGACATTCCATCATGTACTATTGAATTCTGCTCACTTCCATGCTTACAAAAAGCAGATTGGAAGAAACTTTACGCTGACTTTATAGAATTTGAAGATACACGCATGGTTCATGGCTATTACGCTAAACATGGAACTGCTTGCGGTGGAATAGAGAAAACACTGGTAGAACAAGACCCATTAGATATTCCAGCCCCTTTCTTTGAACCGAGACCTGAACCAGTTGTAGAACCAACTCCTGAACCTAAAGTTGAACCAGTTAAAGAATTAGCTCAAGTACCAGCAACAGTTATAAATGAAACAACTAAAGAAGTAATTGCAGAAATAAAATCAGAACGTGCAGTTAGACCACAGTGCGGTATGTGTCAATGTGAATGGATTGAAGGACACGAGAAGACTGAGAAGCATAAGAGACTTGAAGCGAACTTTAGCAAAAAAATGAGAGACTTTAGATTAGGCGGCGGAGCATTAAATAACACTATTGCAGACATATTCGTTAAGGAATCTAAATCTGAAGAGAAGGTTGAAGAATACAAAGATACATTAATGTTTTCAGACCTTGACCAAGCTTATTGTGTCATAGAGAACTTTGACTTTGGAACAATAGAAAGACCTACATTTAAGAAAGCAGTTAACTATATCCTTAAATACTGCAAAGATAACTTTGGAACAGATGATTACAGATACAGAGAACTATTTGCTCTAATACATAAAGATGGTTGGGAAGGAACGTTTGACGTTAGAGCACTCTGTCATGCTATAAGCTTAGGTTGCCCACATACAGAACAGAAAGACTGTGAACGTTCAAGGACTCCATTGGAAGAGCATGGCGAACAAGCATGTGAACGAGATAAAGAAAACTTACCAGATTATAAACGTGGCAAATGTAGCCATTGCAGACATCTTGAAGGCATTAAAGAGAAGTGGGAAAAGAAATGTTAGTGGAAATAGTTGCTGGCTTACTTACTGGCATAGTTGTATGGAAGTTCTACTTAAGAGAGAAATATCGAAAGTGGAGACATTACCCAACTTAATCCATTAAAGCTTTATAAGTAACCACTCCTTATATTATTTCAGGTGTCAATGAATGAAAACATGTTACCGATGTGGAAATATCTATAAAGGCAAAGCTGAATGGTGTCCAGATTGCATGATAACTTTAGCTAAAGTTGATATTATTAAACCAAAGAAGCCTAAAATGCATTCTTCATTGGATGAGATAGTAGGTTATTTTACTACGTTAGGTTTAATAGTGTTAATGCTTTTTGGTTAATCCCAACCTTAACCATAGAAGCTTTATATAGGACGATACGATATAGTATCTCAGGTGTCTATATGTTATCTGAAGAAATAGTAACTGTATCCGAAGAGGAATTTGCACAACAAGCCTTAATCAATGATATAGTAGAGAAGATTATGGCTTCCAGCAGATTCATGTCTGTAGCAACTAACCAGATGGGTAAAACTAACGCTATCATGTTGATAATGAGAGCTATAATGAACCATCCAAAGAACGTTAATGGTAAATGGCGAATGAAAGCCTTTGACCCTGCATTTAACTTTAGATACAAGTTTGATGCTATCCCATGTATAGACGCTACAGAGAACGCTACCTTTACACACCAAGACGGCATCACTCGAATTGCTGTGCCACCTACAGAGCAAAACATTATTGTGGACATTCCATATACTAATTGCTCAGAGAAGAAACGTGTTATCATGGAAGTGTTGAAAGCAGACTTTGAATATAAACGTGGATTAAAGAAGGCTAATAAAGGAATTGTTCCTTATCAAGACTTCTATATTGTAGATGAAATGCAGAACGTTTGGGGCAATTATGCTTTACGTGGAAGAACTGGCGAAGAAGCATTAACTATATTCGCTGAATCCTCTAACTATCTTATGGCTATAATTGGACTTAGCCAAAGATTCGCTGATGTTGCAACTGGAATAGTGGAACGATGTGCATATTACTTAGTTGGTGCATTAAGCGGCTCAAACGAGTTGAAACGTTTAGGAAACATGGTTACTAATAAAAAAGTAGTGGATAAAGTGAAAACTTTAAAACGTGGAGAATTTGTCTTTGTTGATAAGACTAACTCAGAATACTTTGATACTTTAGTGTTCGATAAGTTTGAACCCAGAGGTATACCTACTTCCTATGTTTCTCCTGTAGTTGCAAGAACTAAAAATAGTTCTGGATTTAAATCCTTTAGAACTTTCTTCTAAGGGTTTTTTCAGGTGAATATAAATGTCTAAAATCTTTAATGAAAAAGACGAAGGTACTCTTAAACGAGATAAGAAACAGAAGAAAGAAGATAGAGAAGAGGACGAAGAAACCAGTGGATTTAATGAAGACCGAGAAGATGAGGAAGATGAGTTTCTCTATGACGATATTATCTAAGTTTTTCAGGTGTTAACTATGATGAGTTTAAAAAATATAGTATTGATAATAATCGTTGGGCTATTAGGCTCTTACGTTGCCTATTGGGACTTCATGTTCATAACCACATCTCAAGATGTAAGAAATAATGTTTGGTTAACGTTGACGAGTGGATACTTTAATGGTACTGTCTTTGTGATTTACTGGCTTCCCATAATCGTTAATATTTTGTTCATTATCTTAGCGGTTGCATGGGTAATTACTAAGATTAAAAGAAAAAATAGTAAAAACCCAACCTTAACCATTAAAGGTTTATATAGCAGTATGCTATTACTTCTTATTTATCAGGTGTCAAAAATGGTAACAAAATATATATTAGCTCATTACTCCATTAGAGATGGAGAAATAGAATATGGCGATAAAGCACTATACGAAGTACATGTCGCTGAATCAACTACCCAAGAAGCTTTAGATTTAGCAGTTATAAAGCAATTAGCTGAAGAAAACTTTGGCGAAGAAAATGAGGATTGGGAGTATAATGCAAAAGAACAGTACGTTGAAGGCATTCATGGTGAATACCGAATTCTTGAGTCAAACGGCGGCGATGAAATTCCTAAAGAACACTTTGATGTCCTAAAAATCTATTTGGGTTCAGATATTATTGAGGTTGCTTAAAATGGATAGTCATAGAGAAGAAGATTGTCCACATTGCGGTACAACCTGTGAATCTGAATCATAACCAGTTCTATCACTCCATGAACTATCGTATGATTCAGAAACAAGACATACATATGGTTTTGTATGTAGTGTTTGTAAATGTGAATTCAGTATAGATGTGCTTGAGAAAGTAACGTTTGAAGACCAAGATATTGAAGTTGATATTGAAGGCAATGATGAGTGCACTGAATGTGATGGCTTTGGTAATTGCGATGAATGCGATGGTGAAGGAACATGCATTGAATGTGACGGTGAAGGAGTAATAAAGCATGGTAGTGCAGACGAAGAGAAATGCGAAGAATGTCATGGCTCTGGTAACTGTCATAGATGCGATGGCACTGGTAAATGTGCAGAATGTGATGGAGAGGGACGAGTTTGACCCAAAGTAAAATTTTAAGTGCATCTCAATGTCGTGGTTGCATGAATAATGAATGTAATATATGTAAACCTCAACGTGGCGATAGACCAACCAATTATTCACATCATATAAGTACATAAACATTTAAATATAACTTCCCATTATATTATTTCAGGTGTCTATGAAATGAAAGATATATATTCAATGATGAAAAAAAGCTTTGGTATGAATACCGAAGAATTAGAAGATGCACTTCAACGTATGTGTATAACCTTTAGAGGATACACTGTTTACGTCCAGATTGGCAAAGATAATCGTATGCGTGTAGGAGTAGAAGACGTTATACGCTATTATAAATATGAAGCTGGAAGTATGTCTGGATGCAGAACGTTAGCTAAGTTGTCTGGTGATTGGAGACCAGTGGATGAATTAGCTAAGACGTGCCTTAATATCTATAAGTCAATACGTAGACCAGAACTTGAGAAAGAAGCTAAACGTAATGGTATGGAGTTGAAAAAATAATAGTTAATTGTCCACATTGCAACCATAGTTTTGACGCAAATAGTGAAATGGAACTAAAAAGGTTGAATGCTGGATTAACTATTCCATGTCATAGATGTGGAAAGAAAATGTTCAAATAAATATTTCAGGTGAATTATGTTGGATAAATGGAATAGATTAGCAATAGGATTCTTAATTATATGTCTTCTTAGTATTGGAACTATATGTTTCTTTGAAGGTATATTAGAGAAGAATCATCAAGTAATTACTAATGAATTAAATGATACACGAACCATTATTGTTCCTTCTCAAATACCTAAAGCTTTGCCTTTGCCTACGCCTATTTATGGAGTGCTTGACCCAAGAATGTCTCAAAATATGCTTACATCATACGATGGCATTCAGTTAAATATAACTAATATAAATCATTATTTAACTGAGACTGTTTTATCCATCACATTTAATGGTTTAATAGTATGGAGTGGCAACGAAACAGTTAATCCAGAGCAGACTATAACTTTCAATATAGTTAATGGTCGTGCTGATGTTACTATCTCAGTAAACTATAGTGTAATATGGCATGATAAACCGATACCTTTATATTTCACGAAGGTATTCTAATTGGGTAGGCGAATATTAGCTATACTATGTTTGCCCTTCATACTGCTATGGTGCTCTATAACGGATGATTGGCTCATAGATGAGGAATACTAATTCCTCTCAGGTGAATGATATGGAGAAACAAATTGGATGGATTGAAGTTAATGGAAAACTTTGTAAATTAATGGCTACTGCAAAGAACGTTATTGTAGAAGAGACTGAACATTTAGCTATTAATTAATCCAACTGGCATGGAGTAAAGTTTATATACTCCGATGCTATTATATCAGGTGTTGATTAAAATGGATAAAGAATATATTGAAGGTTTAGCTGGCGAATGTGCTCAAGCTTTAGTAGAGCATGAAGTTATCACTGAGGAATATAAAGCGATAGCTAAATGCACTATTTATATGGTGCTACATAAAGAGATGCTTGCTCCATTAGAGAATGTATGCATTAAGATTGATACTGCAAAACATACTCCATAAGTTTTTTCAGGCGTTAACTATGACTGATGAAATAACCATTAATGATTCGAATGTTAGTAGAATAGAGCAACATGGAGATTTCCTATTGATTTATTTACTTACACATAACTCTGAATTCGTTGATAATGAAACAGTAATTCGATTATCTAATCCAGAAAAGAAAAAGATAGAGGTTAAATAAATGAATTACGTACAAAGATATTGGATGGTTCGTAAAATAGAGAAGATTATAGAGAAACATATGGACGTTAACTATAGGACTCCTATTTGCGGTACTCCATTACTTACTCCACATCAGATTGTAGAGTTGCTTGAAAAAATGAAAAAGACAAAGGGATGTCATATATGCCAAAAATAAAGAAAGAACAAGATGAAAAATACTCTATTAAAGTAAAGGGAAAAAAATACAACGTTATTTTAGACCCTGATTAACTCCCCCCCCTTTTCAGAATTAAATATATTTAAACAGGACTTGAAAAATATGTCTACAGAATCAAAAGAGTTAAAAGCTAAGATTGAATGGATTAATTTAGTTTATAGGATTCCTTCTTCTAAACTTAGAGAATTAGTTAAGATGGCTCAAGATGAAGTTGAAGTTCCAGACTGTGGAGATTGTACACATAAAAGATTCCATAATAATCGTGGCGGATTATTTGTCTAAAAAGCTTCTTATGTGCAATTACATTCTTCTTCTCTTTTCTTCCTATATATAAACCTTTCCCTTTTCCATAAGGCTTATATAGGACACAGAGAGGTCTCTCCAACCTATATAAAGCTTCCTAAAAACAGACAGGCTTATAAGTAAGCTGGTTTGCACAATCCAGTTATATAAACCTTTAGTTTGGAAACTTAGCAGTTTTTTACTCATTAATTTACACCTGTTCCTGAATCTTAAAAATTAAGTAAACCTAAGAGTGTAAAGTGTCCTATATAAACTTGATACGTGCAAGGTTGGGCATGGACTTTTCTCAATGTATCCATGAACATGTGATATTAGCTTTGGTCGCTACCTACTACTCTGTCCTTCGCCCTATATAAACGTTGTTGCTGAACTGGACACAAGGTTTATTAGGGACGCTGATATTAAGGTAGGTATAGGTGAAATGTGAAATGTCAAGAAACGTATATCTGGATGTCTACCGAGTAATTAAACCCATTGAAGTTAATAGCACAGCTATATGTCAAGTTGGAGACATATTAACTGTGGATGAGGATGGTTATGACGGTGCAAATGTGGACGATTTAACGCAAGGATGGGGTTTTAAATGCATGGCTGACTATGACTGTGTGCAATTAATCACGAAGCGAACTTTAACATGGGACGAATATATGGCACTGACACATGGGACTCAAGCAATAAAGGAAAAGTTTATTAGCACCCTTTAACTTATACTCTTTTCAGGTGTCACATATGAACGTTGAACAAATAAAGAATTTAATTAACAATGGTTTAATAATTACGAGACATACAAGGGAAAAGATGGTTAAAGAAAATATCTCCGAGCAAGATATTAAAGAAGCTTTAACCAGTGGCAAAGATTCCACTGTAGACCATTCAAAAAGGAATGATAAAAGCTTCGCATGGAATAATAGCAGACACGAAACTTTAATAGCTAACGGTTTAACTATTGTTTTCGTTGACTCTTTAGAGCATGCTTGTTTAGTTGTGTCTGTCTATCATGGCACACCACATAATTACTTTTCGAATCCATATAACTCTGGAACAGCACACACTTATAGCTTAGACAGAAGCAACCAGAGACTAAAAATCTTTAGGTGATTAAGTTGAACGTTGAAAAGAAACTTAAGCAACTTAGCCAACAAAGGAACCCAAGCAAACGAAGCACTGGCAAATATAAGGGACGTGGCAAAGAAAAAGCAAAGGACAACGTTTATTAAGGACGTTGCTATATCCTATTAACAGGTGTCAATGAATGGTTAAAGAAAAAATTTGGTATGCTGGATTCGAATGTTTCTTTGATAAACCAGAAGTTAACTCTAT
>Ga0114951_10002378_pt1 | contig 21341 bp, 43 predicted proteins | sample AM7aDNAmetaG_FD_88677 | JGI IMG/M metagenome (GOLD analysis project Ga0114951, IMG submission 88677) | Freshwater microbial communities from Finland to study Microbial Dark Matter (Phase II) - AM7a DNA metaG | ecosystem: Environmental > Aquatic > Freshwater > Lake | place: Finland: Lake Alinen... | reverse complement strand
GTCTTATTAAAAATGTCAATATTTTGTGCTGGATATTCGCAACCATATTTTTCTAAACAAGTTTTTTTAATTTTTTCTTGTATTTTATCATAATCAATATTTAACAATTTTATTTTATCTTTAAAATCTTGTGTTTTAGAGTAACTTTCTGTATCATATCTTTGCAAACAAGTTTTTTGAAAAAAACATTATTAATTTTGTTATTGTTTATATGCTTATATTCACAAGCATATTCACAAAAAATTCAAACTGTTCGTTTGGATAGTTTAAAATACAATCTAATTATAAATAATGTAAACGACAAAGTAGTAAAATATGTTTGGATTGTTGTTGCTGCACCATATTATGAACAACAAATAATAGAAACTAAAAAAGATACTCTTCTTTATCAATTTAAATCACCTGGTTTGTCTTATATAACAATCATGTACAAAAAAGAAAACGGAAGTTGGTCAGAAGAAATAATTAGAAATTTAAAAGTAAAATGAAAAAATATAAATCAATGCCTAAAAATCCAAGGCAAGATAATAAAGATTATATTAACGGAAGCGGTGGTTCTAATTGTGGCAAAATAAGAAAACCAAAAAAATGCAGAAAAACTGCTTGGAAACGATTTTTTAAATTGTTTCCTTTTTTAAAATAAAAACTTTTAGTATATTTGATTATATAAATCAAAATGTGGAATTATAGAATATTAGCAAAACGAATTTTAAATGAATCTGATGTTGAATTTGGATTATATGAAGTATTTTATAATAATGATATTCCAACAAGCTACACAGAAAATAGTATGAAACCATTATCATTTGAAAAAGAAAGTGATGAACCTACTGAATCAATAAAATGGATATTAGAAAAAATGAAACTTGCTTGTGATAAACCAATATTAGATTATGATAATTTTCCTAAAGAATATCACAATTTGAAAAAAGAAAGGAAAAGAAAAATTAAAAAAATAAATAAATGAAAAATAATAAAATTGAAGAAGATTTTTATAATGAAATTTGTAAAGATTTATCAGATTTAGATTATTATAAAGATTTAGATTATTATAAACCTGAAAAATTAAACAGTAAAGAACTTTTAGATTCAATTCCAATTGAAGATATTGAAAAATATCTTAGAACAAAAAAATTACAAAATATTAATAAAAAATGATAAAATATAGAATTAAAGAAAAAAATAATCATTTTTATCCGCAGTATAAAAATGGTTTAGAAACTCTTTGGTGTTGGAATGCTATACTCCGATCATCAATGGAACAATACGAAAATGGAAGAGGCTCTGATGGTTATGTTGAATCGTTCTTTTTTACATTGACAGAAGCAGAAGATTTTATACAGACATATAAAAAGAAAAAAGAAATCAAAATTCATAAAATTTAAATTTTAAATGTCAAAAAAAGGTTTGATAGTAAAAAAAAGAAAAAATTGATATTCTTTTAAATATCGTTTTAAATTGATAAATCTTAGAAAATATGTTCTTTACAAAACCAAAATGGTGCGTAGAATTAATGATAGATTATGAAAAAGAAGGTTGGATTTTTTCAAAATTGAAACCGTCTTGGAGAGAAGATTGGTTGAAAAATTTTAAAGTGTCTGAATGGTGCTGGTTGTCTCCTGATAGAAAAAATTATATTGAGTGTTATAATACACAAATGATTAGAAAAATGAAATTAAAAAAACTAAATGAAAACAGAAATTAAACTAACAAATGGCGATGTTGCCACTATTGTTGATAATAAGGATATTAAAATTCTTAAAAGCCCGGATTATAATTTTTATTTTGACAAAAAGAGCGGTCTTTTTTGCAGATGGGGAAAAACTGAAGATGATGATGGTGATATAAATTTATCGCTACCAGAAATAATTGATATGGAAATAAGCACAACCTGTCATGGAATTGATAAGCCTTGTAAATTCTGTTATAAAAGTAATACGTCAAAAGGCGAATATATGACTTTTGAAACTTTTAAAAAAGTGTTTTCCAAATTGCCCCCCACAATAACTCAATTAGCGGCAGGTATTGGTGATATTGATGCAAATCCAGATATGTGGAAAATTTTTGCTTATTGTAGAAAACAGGGGGTTATTCCAAATGTAACCATAAATGGGGCAAGAATGATTCCTGAATATTTTGATAATCTCGCAAAATATTGTGGAGCAGTAGCATGTAGTGTTTATGATAAAGAATTAACATATAATGCAATTAAAGAATTAACTGATCGTGGAATGTCTCAAATAAATATACATTTTTTCCTATCAACAGAAACAGAAACTTTAGCATATGAAGTATTAAATGATATTCAGAATGATCCAAGGCTTAAGAAAATGAATGCCTGTGTATTTCTTTCGCTCAAAAAGAAAGGCAATGCAAAAACAGGATTTACTCAATTAAGTCAAGAAAAATTTAATGATTTGTGCAAATTTGCAATTTCTAAAAATATTAAAATAGGCTTCGATTCCTGTTCCTCCGACAAATTTTTCAAGTATCTTGATTCTGATAAATCTTTAACTGAAGAATTTAAAAAACAAATGGATCAATGTATTGAAAAATGTGAAAGTTCAATTTTTTCGGCCTATATTTCTTGCTCTTCACAATATTTCCCATGTAGTTTCTGTGAAGGAACTAAAGGTTGGGAAAAAGGAATTGATATTATTAACTGTAAAGATTTTATCACAGATGTTTGGCAAAATCCTAAAACAATCGCATTCAGAAAAAAACTTCTTAGTTGTAATCGGAATTGTACTATTTATAATATTTAATTCCATCGAGTGTGATATATAAATATTTTAAAGTCAAAAAGTGTCATTTTCAATAATATTTTCATAAAAAAACAACTTTTTTTTATTTTTCCTATATAAATTTTAAAAACAATGGCAAGAAAGAAGATACCAGAAGATAAGAAGAAACCAAAAATTGGAATCACCATCGATAAAATGCTCGATCAAATACTGAATGAGCATCTGGAAGAATTGGGTATAAACAGATCCAAATATATTGAGAATCTTATCAGAAAAGATTTATTAAGCAAAAGAAAAAACATTGAAAAAGACTTTTAAAATTAATTTTTAAAAAATGAAAATACGACAAGGATTTGTAAGTAATAGTAGTTCGAGTAGTTTTATTATTTCGACTAAGGGAAGATTTAAAACTAAAGAAGTAGATTTTGATTATGATAAATCTTATTGTAAAAACAAGGACACACATAAAAGATTAATGCAATGGGATTATGATTGTCATCTTTGGAAAACAAGGTTGGGTGTACTTTGTCCTATTTGTGACCATCACAAATTAAAGAGAAAAGAAAAATTAGAAAAGATAAAGAACAAAATAAAAAAATAATTTTTTTATTAAATATTTTATACTTAATTTTATTCAAAATATTTAAAAATGGAACATAAGAATTTTATTTATAACTTAGTTAAAAGTCAGCATAAAGGATATAAACTATTGGTTGAACAAAATAATTTCTCACATTATTGTCGTTTGAATTATGATGGTTTTAAAATTTTAAATATTAGACAAGGTGACTATGTTTCTACAATTTGTTTTAGAATTTCAGCAGCACTTATAAGAAAAATAAAATTGATGTCACTAAGCAACGAATTGGTTACAAATTCTACATTATTTAACTTATTTGAACTTTTAAATAAATCAAAAGAAGATGCAGATGGTTACAGCTCTGAATATTATTGTACTGCAACTTGGGTTTCTGGTTCTGTTTATTTAGAAAATGAAAACGATTTTAATAATCAACAAAAAAAACTAGCAAGATTAAATTATAATAAAAAATACAAAAATGAAAATAAGAAACGGTTTTGTAAGTAATAGTTCAAGTAGTTCATTTCTATTAGTTGGCGTAAAAACCAACACAATGTCATTATCTCCGAAAACTATAAAAAATAAAACTTTTACAGTAATTGGAAAAGATATATGTGATGGTGATGATGTTTTTGAAATTAAAACAATAGATGAAGTTGCACTAATTAGGGCAATTGAAAAATTGGGTATTTATAATTTTAAAGTTTATGAACAGATTTCTAAATTAGATGGAGATGATTATGATTTTCCAGAAATAAAATTAAATTCTAAAACTTTAAACAAATATGAAAATGTAAGTGTTTTATCTTTGAACAAAGATTATCGTAGTTGTCAATCATATTCTGATATTATTAATACATATGTAGATTCTGAAAATGAAAATTATAATGATTATGATGCGGAATCTATAAAAAAAGAAATAGAAAAAGAAGTGCAATTATTTTTAAGATCAGAAAAAATTAAAAAAATTGGAAATGAAAATAAGAAACGGTTTCGTAAGTAATAGTTCGAGTAGTTCATTTGTTCTTTTTGGTGTTCCTTTAGATGCTAAAAATGTTACAAATAGTATGCTTAAAAATAATAGAATAACAGCTATTGGTTGTTGTTTGGATGAAGGTTTAGATGTGTTTACAGTTAGAACAGATGAAGAATTAGCTTTTATTAAAGCGTGCGAAAAATTAGAAAAATTAGGACACAGTTGTTTTTCATTGTATGATACATTTTTATATGGAGAAGGTGAAAACACTGTAGATTTATCAAAATTACCAAAAAGTGGAACAGCAGTGCTTATTGGTGGTGATCAAGCACAAGGAAGTTCTGATGGATTGAATGATCTTTTTGAAAATTATTGTAATAATAATGAATTAGTTGATGAAAAAATCAGAAAAGAAATGCAAAAATATTTAAGAGTGAAAAAATTGAAAAATTTAAAAACTTCAAAATAATGACAAAAAAAGAAGAAAAATATTATGTGAATTGTATAATGGAAAGTTTAGAAAACAAAACACATTTATGGAGATATAGTATAGATCAACTGATTCGAAAAGATGGATTAAGTATTTGGAAACCTGGTGGTGATTGGAGTTTTTATAAACCAAGATATGAAATTGAAAGTTATTGGCTAAATTTGAAATTTAATGGACTGTTCAATAAAACAGTCTATAAATTAAAAACAAATAAAAATATTTTTGAAAAATATTGTCAATTATCAATATCGGAAATTAGAAAACAAAAATTAAAAAAATTAAAATGAAATGTTTTTATAAAGTTTGGAAAAAAGATATTGTGCATTTAGGTGAACTGCACGTTCATGAATCTAGAATAGAACATTGGAAAGATGGGAAATTTTGTAGAAATGGTTATATGTTTGTCAGTTTAAATGAACATGGTGAATATGGTTTTAACTATGGCGGAATTGAAAGCAAAGAATGGTATTTGGAAAGAAATTGGATTTATATGGGAATTTTTCACGATTTGAAAAAATTAAGAATGATAAAATTAAAAAAATTAAAAAGATGTTAAACGAAATAATTTCAAATTCTTCAGATTATAGATTTTATTTAGGTGTTCGTTCTAGTTTTAGAGTTCCGTGTCTTTTTTATACACGAAAATTTGAAAATGAGTTTAGACTAATAGCATTAAAAGAAAATTTAAATTTTGGCGGAGTTAGCAAATTATCATTGTATTATACTGGATATAATTCCAGTCCAAATTCAATAGAAGAACTTTTTAATCTTTTTAGTTTAAAAACAGATTATATGTATTGTTATAAAACTATAAACGACGAAGAATTTTTAGAATTTTGTAATGATCCAGAATTAATTGATATTAGAAAATTAAAAATAGAAAATTTAGCTGCGCTTTATAGAAAAAACAAATTAAAAAAAATTGAAAACAAATGAAAATTAGAAACGGATTTGTTAGTAATTCATCTTCATCATCTTTTGTTATTCCTATTAATGCGGTAGATAACAATCAAATAAATATGATTGTAGATCATATAAAAATAGCTCAAAAATATAAAGTTAAAAATAAAAAATCATCTGACGGTTATAATTTCCCATTAGAATATTGTGATTCGAGTGATTCTTGGAATATTGAAATAAATAAAGATTGTATTATTGGAGAAACAATCATGGATAATTTTAATATGAGTTTTTTTCTAAGACAATTGGTCAAAATTAAAGATAAATATATTTTATGGGATTTAGATTCTAATTATAGAAAACAAATTAAAAAAATGAATAGTGAAATTATTATAGAACAAAGAAAAGAAAAATTAAAAAAAATTAACAATGAAAATTAGAAATGGTTTCGTAAGTAATAGTTCAAGTAGTTCTTTTTTGGTTGTTTTTCCTAAAGAACCAAAATCAATTAATGATGTCAAAGAAGTAGTTTTTAATAACCAAGAAAATTTTTATTATTATGATGAAGTTTTTGATACATCAACGGCATCTGAAATGATATGGGATCAAATAAAAAATCAAGAAAAGAACAATTTTCAAGATGCTATTGAACAATTTTCTGATGAAGTGTATTTGAATGATTTAGATTACTCTGATCCAAGTTATGATAGAACATTGAAAAAAGAAGCCAAAAAATTATTTGATAAATTTTTCAATATTCGCAAAAATAAAATCCTTAAAATAGAAAACAAACCAAGAAACGAAGTTTTATATATTTTTAGTTTTAGTGATAATGATGGGGAATATGGTTCAGCATTAGAACATGGTGAAGTTTTTAATAATTTAAAACATAAGCGATTTTCTCATCATTAATTTTTTGTTTCGGAAATATGTTGTATATTTGCAAAATAAAACTATAAAAATGATCAATAAAACAGAAATTTTTTCAAGAAAAAATTAAAAAATAATCCACATAAATATTCACAAAAATTATGGGAATCATTGTGCGAATGTACAATAATTGTGGACGGTGGACGGTGAAGAATTTGTATTACCACATTATGATAAAGAACTTAAGAAAAAATGGTTATGAAAAATCTACTATTTATTTTGCTTGTTTGTGCTTGTGTTTCTTGTTCAAAAAAGGAATCTGACAATCTTATTATTTTTCAACCAAATCCATTTGTTTTAGAAAAAAACGGCAACTTTATCATATCTATTGATGATTTGCTATCTAAACCGATAAAAACAATTACAATTTCCGGTGAAGTATCAGATAGTTTAGCAGTTATGTTAATTCATAATGAACAATATGACACAACAATATTAATATCACCAGATTTTAATATTGCCAATTTAAATACAAAATATTTCCATTTTATTAATGGAAAAAATACATTGTCTGGAAATATAATTAAATCAGAAAAAAGTAAAATAACAGGAACAATTAATATAATCTACAAATGAAAATAGTATCGAGTGAAAATGGCGTTGATATAGTTGAGCTTATCGAAGCCGATCTTAAAGCAAATCGTTTTTGCTGGTTGAGAAAACCAGATAAAATGTATGGACAGGGTTATAAAGATAATTTTAAAGATGATGATTATCTCTTATTCATTCAAACAGAATCCGATAATGATATGGAATTTGGATTAGTTCCAAAAAAAGAAAGTTCAACAGCATTCAATTGGGTTGCTGATGAAATAAGACGAGTTGGTTTTGATTATGATACCGGAAGTTATGTTGGTTTGTATTATTTAGATAATGATCAATATGATTTACTTGTAACTATAGATGGTGGTTTTCGTCATTTATGTGGAGGAATTTTTAATGACGGAGCATCATTAAATCAAAAGAATTACCATTGTATTTCCAAATGTCATTGTGACAATTTCAAAACTCTTAAAGACGAATATCCAAACGATCCAATAATTGAATATTTGAAAGATGTGTTGTACGGTGTCACAAAAACAAAAGAAGATCCATCTAACTATGCAAGTTTGATTGGTAAAGTTTTTGTTACAACGGGTGATGTTACAACATTTAGTAATCGTTCCGAGTTAAAGGATTTAATTCAGAAACTTGGTGGATCTATGGCAACGGTAATAAGCAATAAAACAGACTATTTGATTAACAATGATCTTGAATCAAAATCATCAAAAAATAAATCCGCCAAACTTTTAGGCGTTCCAATCATCTCAGAAAATGATTTTAATAAAATGATCGGAAGAAATTAAAAAATATATAAAAATGAGCGAAACAGTTAATTATACCGGGACATTAAAACGGCTTGATTTCAATTCATTAGAAGAAATTGAAAATATCGCACAAGAAATAATTCGTGGACGTGGAAATAAAGATGAATTTCCATCATATTTTGATCATTATTGGGAATGGTTAGAATCCGAATATGAAAACGAATTTTTTTATATCAATGGTTCATTATACCAAGCATTAAAATGCGAAGAAATTGATATGGATACAGATCAATTTAAGGCAAATAGAAACCAAGATGGTTCTATTGATTTTAATGTACGGTATTATAATGGTGGTTGTTCTCTTGGCGAAGCACTTGAAACTGCAATTAAAAAACTTGAAAATAAATTATAAACATTTTAAATATAAAAATTATGATAGCCAAAAAATTAACATTTGATGAAGTTAAAAAATTTCATAATGATTTGTCAATTAGAGTTTTAGATGAATTAAGATCATCTGACTCAAAATACAAAAATATTAAGCCAGAAAAAATTGAATGGTCATATTCTTATGAAGCTGTTTCAGAAGAACCAGAAGATGTTCGGGATGTAAGGAAACATATTGACAGAAAAATTCGTAAAAGTAAGTTGCTACGACTGAAGGCTGTTTCTCAAAAGCAAAAACGAGTTATTGATGTTGAAGATTTAAATATCAAATTGAAAGAATTTTTCGGAAAAATATTAAACTTGTCATTAATGGTTAAAATTGGTGATAATTTGAGTGATAAAAATCTTTATGAAAGATTTTATAAAGTAGAAAAAACATCACTCTTTGAATCGAAAATTAAAGAGGATTTATCAACTGGAAATTTTAACTTTTAAAAATATGGAAGATTTTCAATTTATTGTTGGATTAAAATTAGAAGATGCCGAAAAACAGGTTCAGAAACCATTTTTTCTTAGTGCTGATTCTATTGATGGAATTACATTTTGTAAAACGAGCGATTTCAATTTAAATAGAATAAATATTGTTGTTAAAAATAATATTATTACAGAAATTACAGGAATAGGTTAAAATATAAAATTGGTAAAAGATGCAATCACGAATGGCAATTGTTACAAGAAATTAAACCATTTTCAAATAAGCAAAAGTTTCTTTATACTTGTAAGAAATGCGGGAAAATGAAAAAAGTAAATATGAAAATAACGTGTTGGTAAGATGGGTGGAAAATGTTTGAAAACAACTTTCACGGAGCGTAAAACAACATCACAGTTTTATGATATTGCTGGTCGTTTGATTCCAAAATTAGAAAAAATTTTCGAAACAGAATTTTATATTCTAAAATTTTATCATAACAAACCAGATCATGGTGATATGGATATTCTTTTAAAAGTAGATAATAAATTCTTCAACAAAAAATTGAACATTCGGAACAAAATTGAAAAACACATATCACCAAATGAAATTGTTGTAAACGATGGTACAACTACATTTGATTTTGAACAATTTCAAATTGATTTAATTCCAGTTGCAGAATCTGCATGGGAATCAACTAAATTTTGGATGGATTATGATCCTTCATCAAATCTTTGCGGAAAAATATGTCATAAGTTTGGGCTAAAGTTTTCCCCAACTGGAACCTTTTATCCGTATCGTGGCGAAAGTGGTAGAATTGTAAAAGATATTGTTATTAGATCCAGAAAGAAAATATAATGGATTTGAAACATTAGAAGAAATCTATGATTGGATTATTTCAAGCAAGTCCAAGAAAATTCATCATTCTACGAAAATCTTTGGTAATTATAATACCGAACTTTTTTTATTAGAAAATTTAACACAAACAGATAGAAAAAGAAATAGAAAACGTCCAACATTCAATAAATTTTTAGAATATGTAAAAGATATTCCTTATGTTTCTGAAGGTTTTCATTTTGAAAAAAACAAAACCAAATATTTGGATTTAATTGACCAAAGTTTTCCTGAAATTAATTTTCTTGATCAAATTAATATATTGAAAAAGAAAGATGAAAAATATCAAAAAATTAAAACAAAATTCAATGGAAGACTTGTAATGGAATGGACAAATTTACAAGATAAAGAACTTGGTCACATAATTACCGAATTTAAAAAAATAATAAATGATACTTGGTTAAGTAATCATAGTGCAGATGAAATTAAAATAAAATTTTTAGAATGGTATTTCTCGAGTAAATCGAGTTGATCTAAAACATTTTAAAGTCCAAATTTTAAAGAATTTTCTAAATACTCATACTCCTTTAAAATATTACTATCAATAATATTCTCTGTTTTAAGTAGTCTATACAATTCCAATTTATCTGCTGGTAAGGAACCACTTTTCATCAACCAATTTTGAAATTCATAAGACTTAAACCAAGTCAAAACATCATTTTCATTAAATTTTGCAATTCCAAAAAGAGTACTTGTTGTTCTATCATAATTGTGCCAATATAAATATTTATCTGTGTAAATAGCCAAATCTTTTTTCTTTTTAATTAATTCCACATTATTATTTTTAACTAAAAATTGAAACAACTCATCTGGGAAAGTAACATAGTTTTCTATTTTTTCCGAAACCAATTTATCAATTTCCGAAAAATCTCCCATATATTCTTGCGTACTATCATATTCAAAAGAATAATCAAATTCATCTGAATTTGGAATATTTTCCAATAAATCTTTGATTGAATTAATATTTTCTAATTTGTTATTTTTAATATATTCTATAACACTTTTATAATCAAAACTTATTTGTAAATCTTTTTTTCCATGACTGCTGCTTGCCATACTAAATGGTAAAGATTTAATTAGTGCGGCTGCTGCTTGATGTGCGGCTTCCTCATGTTCAGAAGAAATTTCACATTTTATTTCATTCAAAATAGCATCTAATCCTAAATATTCGAAAAATATTTTGATATTACTAACACCTCTTTCTTCTTCTTTTAAACTTTTTTTATATCCAAACAAAAAAGCTAATTTTTTTATTTGTTCTATTGTTTCAGTTTTTAAATATCCATCAATATAATTTAATTCGTCGTTATCAACATAATATTCATATCCGCCATAATGACTACACATACTTTCTATATGATTAATTGTGCCTTCTTCAATATTTAATAAATCTTCCAAATCTCTATATGTTGTGTCTAATTCTAATTCCGTTGAAGAATAATCTTCTACTTTTTTATCATTTTTCCAAACATAATCTAACACATGTACAAATTTATTGGGATCTAAATCAATATATTTTGAAATATTGGATGGTACTATTCTCTTAGAAAGAATGTTTTTCAATACCGTAGAAAAGGCTGTTGGCGCTGATATTAATTCGAAAATTTTATAATATTTTAAATATTTCATATTTTTTATATATTAATTTTTTTTATTTAAAATTAAATTATATCTTTGTTGTAAGTAAATACTATTATGAATTGGCAACTCTGAGCGGTTTGTCAACCTATAGAAGTGACAAATTGCTCTTAGTTGTTAATAATTACGAAAAATGAATAATTGGATAAAAATAAAAAATTATTGTTTAACAAACATAAAAGGAATTCTTTTTGTCTTGGGCTTAATTTTATTCTCTTTTATGTTTTATAAATTGTGTGTTCAAAAACCAGAAAATACAAACACAACAATTAATATAATTATCAATGGATGTTGTGATGGAAATAACAATCCTGATCCTCCAGCACACTCAAAAAAAGCAACAGGATGCCCATTAGATGAAAAATTGAATATATTTTTAACATTAACGATATCGCTGAGTTATGCGGGATTTGTTCTTTATAAACGTGAAAATGAAAAATATTAAACCATTTTGGAAAGGATTTTTTTCTGCATTTAATTTATTCGGTTATAAAATAGAAACACCAACTAAATCAGACGAAGAAAATATTGCAGATGATTGGAAACAAATAGGAAAAGACTTTGAAAAAGTCTTAGGAACAAAAAATAAAAAATAGAATTTTTTGATATTTTTAATTAATATATAAATAAAAAATAAACTTTTTAAAATTTTTATTCTAAAATAAGAAATAAATTGAAAAATCGCAAAAGAGAAATGATTTGTTATAATATATATATGATTGAGGATAATAACTCACGATTGACTGGATAAAATCCTAGCAATAATGCTATTTTTAAAACCAGTCAAAAAAAATGACTGGTTTTTTTGTTATATGGAAAATGAAGATGAAAATATAATTCAAGATGAAAATTTAAAAAAACAAGCAATACTAACTGACAAATTTATAAAACTTGTTGATGAATTAAAAATTGATATGGAAGAATTTAAAACTGAAAAAAGTCTAAATTCAAAAGTAAAAGAATTGATGAAAAAATTTGATAAGAAAATTAAAAAAATTGATAATACTGAAGAATAAAAATTGCGGGCGGGTGGAACGGATAACCATATGAGCCTCATAAACTCACGATACCAAGTTCGACTCTTGGGCAGCGCAACAAAAATTAAATTTTAATAATGAAAAATTCAATGTGTATATATTATCGTAATGAAAATGATTGTATCATTAATGAAGATGCTATGCCTTGAACTGGAAATGTTGAAAAATTTTAAAAAGCCCAGTTCTCAAAAAATGAAAACTGGGTTTTTTTGTTCTTTGAAATCTTGAAATAAATGGGATGTGTGGTGTAATGGATGCATATAACTTTGTCACAGTTAAGGTTGGGGATCATGACCCCCATATCCCGCAAAATGAGAGTAGTGAACGGTTGGCTGTTCAGCGGTCCGTAACATCGTAGTTCCTGGTTCGAATCCAGGTACTCTCACAAATGTTGTGTTGCCAGAGTGGTAATGGGACAGTCCGCAAAACTGCTATTCACTGGTTCAAATCCAGTACACAACTCAATTAAGCCGAGGTAGTTCAGAGGCAGAACAAATGACTCATATTCATTAGGTCGGAATTTCAAAATTTCCTCTCGGCACCAGAATAAAAAAACTTGGGAGTGTAGCTCAGAGGCAGAGCGGAACCCCGTTAAGGTTAGGGTCGGTGATTTCGAAATTCCCCACTCCCGCAAGATTTTTTTTATGCTCGGTTAGGATAACGATTAGTCCGACAGATTTTCGATCTGTACATAGGGGTTTGATTCCCCTACCGAGTACAAATTTAGCAAGGGTGTGTAGCTCAACTGGTTAGAGCATATCGCTGATACCGATAAGGTTGGAGATTCGAATTCTCCCATACCCACAATTTTTTACATCCTGATTGGCTGATAGATTATGGCAATCTACAAGACAAGACATTTATACATACAGCAATGTAACTCAATGGTTAGAGTTCCAAGCTTATATCTTGGCGGTTGGGGGTTCGAGTCCCTCCATTGCTACAAAAAGTTATTTTGAAATGAACGACCAAATTAACTATTTAATTTTTTTCAAAATTTTCAAAATACTATCATCTTTGAGTATTATTAATGAATCTCTTTTAAGAATTAATCTACTCATGCTATCATCTTTTTGGATTGCAATTTTATTTTTAGAAGAAATATCGGTACCTTGTTTTAATATTTGTCTATTTGTGCCATAGTAATCTATTACTATTAATCCGATGACAAAAATAATAATAAATAATATTGCTAAACCTATATTATATAGTTGTAATTTCATAGTTTAATTTTTTTTCTTTTTATATATAAACAAAAAATATGATAAAATAGTTTATGTACGGAGTATATTTTTTTATAGTTGAGCAACCATATATTGATTATGGTAACAGTTTATCTTTTGATAGAGGATGGGGAAATGGTTATGTATTATTGCCACCAGAACATCCTTGGAACGGTAAAGATTATGATAGTATATATTGTAATATTCATGGTGGTTTAACATATACTGAAAAATTTTCATCATCACATTTTAAAACTTGGATTGGTTCAAGAGAAATTAAAGTTGGTGATGATGTTGATTTATTTTCATTAAATTTAACTGGATATTATATAATAGGATTTGATACTTGTCATTATAATGATAATTCAATAATTTTTAATAAAAATACAGTTTTTATAGAAACCGAAAAATTGTATAAGCAATGTATTTCTGATAATATAGAAAATTCGGTTGGTTGGATTAAAAAATGGGTCAAGAAAAACAGAAAAGAAAAAATAAAAAAACTAAGTGAATAATATGTTCTCATCGTTTAACGGATAGGATTTTTGATTTCGGCTCATTAGATGTAAGTTCGACTCTTACTGAGAACACATGCGTTTGTAGCTCAATTGGATAGAGTTTCATCTTGCGAAGATGGAGGATCAGGATTCAAATTCCTGTAAACGCACAAAAAGTATTAAAATAATTTTTTTAATTAACTAAAAAACACTACTTTTGTAAAATGTCAACAAAACAAGAACAAGAAGAACAAGAAAAAATAGAATGTGCATTATTAGATGCTGTTTGGATTACTCGTTGGACTGATAATAAACAGGCATTGTTTGCTATTCTTGAACCAGAAGAAGCTGAGTTGTCAGTTAAAAACATTTTTTCAGAATTGAATAATATTGGTTACGAAATAAAAATGAAGCCTAATAATATTGAAAATTATTCTGGGAAAGTAATAGAATTTGATGATAATATTGTTAAATTAGAATGTTTGATAGATAAAGACAATCATATTTATGAAGAACGTGTTTTTAATAAATCTCTTTTTAAGAATTATGATCTTCAAACAGATAAATATTTTCTTTTACAAATTTTCGAAATAGAAAATGGAATATCAATTCAAATATACAGCAAACCAGAATTAGAAAGTGATTTTCCGCAATTAAATTTTGTTAAAGAGTTTTCGGGTAGTAAAATTTTTAAAAATAAAAATAAATAATTTATAAAATGGCAAAAAAAGTAGTAGCATCGTTTCAAAAAACGACAGACAAAAAATTCACAAAAGTGATTCAAATGAAGAAATCTACAAAAACTGGTGCATATCAGTTTAAGGAAACTATTGTTTCAAACGAATTGGTACAAAATTTTTTAGATTCTGATTCTGATAAACAGGAATAGTATGTACGCAAAAGAAAAAATGTGTGCTAAACTTCACAATGGAACAGTAACTGGAGCAAATCTAAGTTATGAAGGTAGCATAACAATAGGGAAAACGTTGTTAGATGCTTCTGGTATAGAACTTTTTGATAAAGTTCAAGTTCTAAACATGAGCAATGGTAATCGGATTGAAACTTATGTTATTGAAGGAGAAGGTTCGGAAATTTGTTTAAATGGTGCCGCTGCTCATCTCTTCAAAGAAGATGATAACGTTATAGTTATCGCTTATATGTTGGTTTTTGATGGAAGACTTTCATCTGATTTTGGAAAAATTGCAGATGTAGATAATCATCATCCTCAATCAAAAATTATAATCCTTGATGGAACCAAACAAAATTTGATAAAACAAACTATCATAAAGGCGACTTAAAAATTCATCAAAGACAAACAAATTACAAACCTTTAAAAAATATTCAAAATGAAATACTTAGAAAACTTTACTTATTGGTTAATCAGTGGTCCTTTGTTTGAAATGGCGTTTCATAGAAAAAATGCTATTGATAAAATAAGGAGTTTATCCGGAACAATACTTAATCATATAATTAAAGTTAAATATATCAACGATAGCAACAATAAGAAACATTGGATTTCAGAAATAATATCATATTTTGAAAAAATTGATGAAATTGAAATTAAACCTTATAATAGAAAATTTTCAGAAATAGAATATTTGGAATTTTTATTGGTAGAACCATATTGTGATTCAAAATCATCTGCTAAAAAAAATATTTTTATTTTCAGAAAAGATTATATTGATAAAATTATTCGAAAAATTAATAAAGACTATAATTCTGATATAAAAAATATTGATTATGATTTCATAATTAGTTTTTTTAAAAAAATATCTAACGTATTAGAAAACAATACTGATTTAGAATCGGCGATTTCGTCTTCCTTTTTAATAATAAATGATTTGTAAACCTAAAAACAAAAAAAATATGGTAAAAATAACAGAAATTCTAAAAGAAATTCTAAAAGACCTTGAACAAGGTAAAATAAGTTCGGACACAGAAATACAAATTTTAGATAAACCTAAAACAAAAAATTATGTTTAAAAATTTGAGAAATAAAATTTGGTCAAAAATAGATCCGGAAGATAATTTGTCTGAAAGGCAAAAAATAGGATTAAATATTTTTAAAACTGAATTAAATGATGATAATTGTATTAGAATTTTAAATGCTGATTCCGACAAAAAATATATTATCAGCAAAGAATATTTTATTAATGGAAATGCAGAATTATTTATCACATTAATTACAGATATTGATGGTAAAAGTGTTTGTAATATTATTAATCATAATTATTTATATGATATAAATTTTCCCGAAAAAACCACAAATATAATTAACAATCTTTTTAAAGAAGCTGTTAAAAGAGATAGAGCCAAAATGGAAAGTGTTATTAATAAAAATGTAACAAATAGTTTAACACAGATTCTGAAAGATTGTCAAGAAAAGATTTTATCAAAAGCAAAAATGTTAAGTGCAGAAGAAATTATAAGTAATGAAAAAATTAAAAAATCTAAAAAATATTAAATGGAAGATTGGAGAATGATGATAGCAAAAGATCCAAATTCACCTCCATGGTGGGTGTGGTTATTAATGGTGGGTATTTTACTTGGTGTGGTTATTTCTATTGGTTTAATTTGATAATTAATATGCCTTATTTTGTTGATAACAAATACGAACAAGATATAAAAGATATCCTAAAAAGTATATCAACACTCAAATTTTATAATTTAGGATTTGGAATTTATAATAGTGTCTATAAAAATTATATTGTTTGTTCTTTTCCGTTTGCAATAGAAATCCATAAATTTCCATTATCAATAAACAACAAAAATATTATAAACAATTCTATTTTCTTTTTACATCATCAAGATTTTAAAAATGATCCGCACGAACATTTAAATCCATGTTCTATTTATGAAGAAATATCCGGTGAAACATCAGGAAAATCCACATATCATAATGGTCAACAAAAAACACCAGAAGAATTTTATATTGAACAAAAACATCTTTTTGATAAAGTAATTAGCAACAATATTAGAAAATGCAAAATTGAAAAATTACAACCATTTTAATCATAAATTATAAAAAATTAAAAAATGAAAATGAAAAGAGGAATGACAACTGAGGATTTATTGAAAAGGGGAATTACAACTGAGGATTATTTATATAATAAATTAAATTCTAAAATAGGTCAAACTATGAAAAAATTTTCATTTGAAAAAAAAGTAATAGACCCTATTCTATTAGCAATAAAAAAACATAGTGCATATTTACAAGAACCAAAAAATTTACCTCAGTTGGCAAAATTGGGTTATATGTATGAAATTCTTTATTCATCTGGCAGAATTTGTTGGGGTTATGAAGGAAAAATTTCGAAATCTGATAATGATTGCGAAAACAATCCAAAATATAAACTTGAAATGGTTTGTGAAAACAATGAGGATATTCCTGATTTGATTTATGATGCTTGGGGATTGCATGTTAAAAATGACATGGACGAATTACCTTTTGAAAAATTCAGGAAATTAATTATTGAAGGAAAAGAATTATCTGAATTTCAAAAAAGAATGTTAAAGAAAAACAAGACATTTGAAGAATGGGTTGATGTTTTAACAGATCCTGAATATTCTTATCAATATGAAAATAAACGTGGTGTTGCGAATCATTTACTTTGTGTTATTGGAAATGGTTATGGAATGAATAAAGACGGTTATGTTATTGAAGAAGCGGGTGGTGCTGATCAAGACAAATCTGCTTATGGTGATTGGAAAAATGCCAAATTTTGTCCTGAAATTCAAACAGTTGTTGATAAAATTCTTGCAATGCCAGAGGTGAAACAAACACTTGATACCACTTGTAAATTTATGTGTGAAATACACAAAGCAGAAAAACAAAAAGAAAACAAACAAAATAAAATAATGTTTGGTCCAATTTTAAAAGCTGGTCTTGCATCGTCTAAAAAAGAATTGGAAAATATGAAATGGAAAGATTTGTACAAACTTTTTAATAAGGCTATGAAACCTTTATTAACACAAACATCAACAAAAAATTCTGTCACCAATATACTCAATGATATCTGTGATGAAGAAAAATATCATCCATATTATCCAATTTGCAATTATTCTGTAATTGATATTATGATTAATCCAAATAGTCTTCAGAGATTAAAAATTAAAAAAGTTCATCAATCTTACATTGATGCTGGTATTGAAATTTGTAAAGAAATATTGGAACACGAAGCCGAAGAAAAAAAAGAAGGAAACGGAAATGTCGAATTTGCTAAAAAATTCTTAGCAAAGGTTGGTTTCAAAGAATATGAACAATTTGTTCCAAAAGAAATTGATAAAGATAAACTTTTAAAAAATATTCAAGATACGTTTTTAATTTTCACGAAAGATTTTCCAGAACAAAAACAATTTAATTGTCAAAATGAAGGTTGGACACTTTATCTGAACGACACAAGAACCAATCAATATGCTGATGATAATTATTATTTCTGTGCTTCTTTTAAAAAGCCCAGAACAGACTTGCCGTTAGGAATAGCAAATACTGTTGAATACTTAAAAGACACCGCCATATACGCTAATTTGAAGTCTGTGCTGGAAAAATTAAAAACATTTGAAGATATTAAACAAATTGATTTTTATTACAACAATACCGAAACTGTTCAAATTGATATCACAATGTTTGCAAATGAAACAAATGAGGATAAAATTAAAAGTGAAACTGATTTTATCAATGATGAATTTTTAATTGGACAACACCAGATGGCAAAAATTCTTGATAAAAAAGATTTAATTATGGTTAGCGGAAAATGTGAACCTCTCGGTTCAAAACATCCAAACAACATTTCTGTAAAAGAATATTTTAGTACTGCTGGATATTTTAATATTTGTGACTTAAATTGGAATCGTGTTCTTTCATATCATATTGATTCAAGAGGATTTAATATTTTTTACCCGGATTACAACAACAGTAAAGAAAATCTTAAAAAATATGCTATTGTTCACCAATGGATTCAAGATGAATGGAAGAAATGTAAAGCAAGCGATCCTATGTATGGCACTTATGAAAATGCACCGAAAGGACATACAGGAAAAGAAGGAAAAAGAAATTTATATGTTTTTGAATTTATGAACTGGCTCTATAAAAATCAAAATTAATAAACTTTTATTTTAAAAATTAATAATAGTAATATGTCAAATTTAGAAAGCAAATTAAAAGAATTAAAAAAATTAGGATATACATTTGAAATGTCAGTTACTAATATTGGTCACATATCAAATGACCATCCACCTAGAGATAAAGTGATTTTTATCAATAAAAATACAAATGATTTTGATCTTATAAAAATTGTAAATGGAATTCTTAATAAAGAAGAAATGCAAACGGGAATTAAAATTTTAGAAAAATTACAAATATTAACAAAAATTTAATTTTTTTCTTCGGGAAATAATTGTACATTTGCATCACACAAAAAAAAACTTTTAGTACATGAAAACATTCACACAAGTCAGCAAATCAGAAGATTGGAGCAGGGAATATTGCATTCTAGCACTATATAACAAAATCCATGGTTGTACAGACCTTGGATTTCCTGCAGAAGACCTATTAGCAGATTTTATGTCTGCTCCCGTTAATACACTAAAAATGGACAAATTGAACATCGAATGGTTAGAAACAGGCGATGGATTACAAAATGCCAGTAAAAATATGAAAGAAATTCATGAACTTTATAAGGATCTTGAATTGAAGCAAAAATTAACTAAGCACGATTTTAAAAGACTTGCAATTGATATATGTGATGAAATATCACAAGGAATGACAAATAATAAATTCCTTTTAAGAAACAAATCAGCTGTAGATATTTTTAAAAACTATACAACATCTTCTCAAATCAATCAAGTTCCACAAATGTCTGGTACACCACAATTTCATAAAAGATTACAGAATGAATTAAAAGATCATTTAAAAAATTATGAATATAAAATTGGTGACAAAGTGACAATTAAACATAAAAGCTGGTCTAAAAATGATAAAAGGCATTGTGAAGTTATTGGATTAACTGAACAAGGGTTTCCAATTTTAAAAGAAATTGGTGCAACAAATAGTGCAAAAGAATATCATTTTGATTCTAAAATTCCTTATGATTATGAAGTTATTTATCCAAATTCTTTACCTGAAATTTATTCAAAAGTTAATCTTAGAAATTAATTTTTTTTATAATATTAAAAATCTTATATTTGTTTAAACTTAAAAATTAAAAATATGAAAAGAAGCACAGATTATGCAAGGAAAAGATCAACAATCACAAAGTTGGTAGTTTATTTGAAAAATATTGGGAAGAAGAAAGATTTCCATACCACCCACACCTATTATGAGGTGAAAGATAAAAGTGAAGCACATCGTATCATTCAGACAATTCACGAAAATGATACAATCAATAAGGTTGTTTATAATAGTCAGCCTCTTTAAAAAATGAAAAAATTTTTTGTTTTAGTTTTATGTTGCTTACTGATGTCATGTTCATCTTCAATTTCAGGTTTTGTTAAAGGATTACCAAATACACCTATTAGAATTGAACTTGTAAACGAAAATGATGATGTAATGAGTGTTGTAACTAAGGATGGAAATTTTTGTTTTTCTAATCTAAAAACAAATTCACAAAATACCTTTTTCTTATTTGTTTATGAAGATAGTGTTCCACATATAGGAAATATAAATTTAGTGAAAAAAATTAAATTGAAAAAACATCAAAATAAATTTGTAAATTTGGTGTACCAAAAGTAGAAAAAACAAACTTTTTTATTTTAATATATAAAATTAATTCCGTCTATTTGCAAAATAAAATTTTTATGAAAAATAAAATTTACACAAAAATAAATGAATTTAATAATAAATATGATCAAAGTTTGACTGAAGATGAATTATTTGAAATGTCTAATTATTGGGGATCAGATTTAGGACTAGATGAAAATATTGTTATATGGATAGGTTCTGTTTTATCATCACAACATCAATATGGTAATAGAATAAAAGTAAGTAATATACCAGGAAAAGGACCAGGATCGAGTAAAGATTGTTTCACAATAACTATTCCAAAACTTGAAGTTATTGGTTATGTTAACAAGAAACATATAACATCAAAAAAATTAGATTCTATATTTAAGTTTATAAAATTAAATATGGATTTAATTATTTCATATTGTCAAGAAGAAATAAGCGGCATGGAATTTTCTAAAAAAGTAGAGAAATATAAAGAAATATAAGAAACATGAAAAACATTTTTAACATATTCTTTCAACAACAAAACAGATAAAAATCTGATT
>Ga0114951_10002376_pt1 | contig 21371 bp, 19 predicted proteins | sample AM7aDNAmetaG_FD_88677 | JGI IMG/M metagenome (GOLD analysis project Ga0114951, IMG submission 88677) | Freshwater microbial communities from Finland to study Microbial Dark Matter (Phase II) - AM7a DNA metaG | ecosystem: Environmental > Aquatic > Freshwater > Lake | place: Finland: Lake Alinen... | reverse complement strand
AACGTGAACCCCAACATCGCCATGGCCCAGGCGGACGTGGCCGGGCCCAACGCTGAAAGCCTCAAGGACCAGACCCAGGCCATGGGCACCCTGCTGAACAAGTTCGGCGGGGACTACACCATGGCCTTGGGCGCCTATCACATGGGCACGCTGAAGTTGGGCGATCTGACCGCGCAGTATGGGACCAACTGGGCCAGCTACCTTCCGACCGACACCAAGGATTACATCGGCGCGGTGATGACCAAGGCGGGGATGGTGCCTGTGGAAACCCCTGCACCCACGGCCCAGGACGCCCCGCCCGAGGAACCGGCGCCCACGGCCAAGGTGGACATCCCCACCATTCCCCTGCTGAAGAATCTGTCTTCCGAGCAGCAGGACCACCTGTTCGGTGAGGCCGTGCGGCTGGCTCACCTGAAGCTGGGCATGGCTGAGAAGGCCAGGTCTGAGCAGGAGTATCAGGAAAAGAAGGTCCAGGAAACCCGCATGAAGGAACTGGATGGCCAGATTTTCAACCCTACCAAGTTCGGCAAGTTCGATGTCCAGGCCGTGGCAGAGGACACAACCCTGACCTCTGCCCAGATCCAGCACATGATCGGCACCTACGAACGCAGGCAGCGGGAACTGCGGGCTGACCACGAAAGCAAGCAGCACCCTGAAGAGGTCCGGCGCCTGGATGGAATGATCCACGCTGCGGCCGATGACCCCACCAAGACATTCAGCTTCAAGCCCATCCAGGATTCCTACATGGCGGGCAGCATCAGCTTCCAGGAACGGAACGCCTTGATGGGGGTCTTCGAACAGTCCAAGGATGGAGACAGTGCAGGTTTTGGCCGCCGTATGAAGGTGCTGCAGGACACGGCCTACGCAGGGTTCACCCGGAGCCTTGAGGGCTCAGTCCAGCCTGAAGTGGCGGTCAACGCTTACTACACCTGGTGGAACGATCTTCAGACCAAGGTGGCTGACAAGCGGGCCAAGGGCGAAGACCCCAGCGTTCTGATCGACCCCAGCAGCCGAGAATTCCTGGGCGGCAAAGATCGGCTGTCTTCCTTCATGCACAACGGGGCGCCAGCCTTGGCCCCAGCTGTGGACAAGCAGAAGGCTCAACTTCCCAAGGGCAGGGACAACGCCAAGCCCGGGGAAGCCTACCTGGATGACAAGGGCAACGTGCGGCAGAGGTCCAAGTGAGTGGCAACGAAGACCCCATCCTGATCCCCGCTGCCCCGCAGGACAGCAACCCTGACCCCATTCTGGTCCCGAACCAGCTGGGTCAAGGGAAGCCCGATCCTCGTTGGGCCATGGCGGGCAAGCTGTTCAACCCTGTCATGCGGACTGGCCTGGGCTTCATGTCCGGGGGCTTCGTCGGCGGCCTGAAGGGCGCCATGGATAGCGCCCAGATGGCCGCTGAACCTGTGAAGCCCCAGCGGGTCGGGTCAGGTGTGGGGGATGCTTTCGTGTCCGGGCTGGAAGGATCCTCGGGGGGCCTGCTCACTCGGGGCCGCCTGCCTGATGTGGTGCTCGATCCTCAGCACGCCAAGTGGTATGAAAAGCTGACCGCCAGTGCAGGCCAGATGATCGGCGATCTGCCTGCCATGACCGCAGGCGCCCTGGGTGTGGGGGCGCTGAGTCTGCCCACGGGCCCGGGTGCCATCGCTGCAGGTGGGGCAGCTGCCTTCGCCGTGCCCACGGCCATTCGGGAAGCGCTGACTACGGCCTACAGCCTGGACCAGGTGACCAGTTCCGGGGACTTCCTGGGCCGGGTCGGCATCGGCATCAAGCACACGGCGATCGACGCCACGGTCGGCGCCCTGACTGCGGGCACCGGGTCGGTGGTCACCAAGGGGGTCATGGGGGCCACAGGCAGCAAGCTGGTGGCTGGCGCGGCTGGCGTAGGGTCTGAGGTCGGCGTGATGACCGTGGCCCCTGCTGCCCTGGAAGGCCGCCTGCCCGAGCCAGAGGATTTTATGAACGCAGCCATCCTCATGGGGGGCATGAAGGCCGCCCACGGCATCGCCGGGAAGTTGAGGACCGTCTACGCCAAGACTGGCGTAGAACCTCTTCAGGCCATGGCCGCAGCGAAGCAGGACCCCATGCTGGAACACGAACTGGTGGGGGGTGAACCCACGCCTGAATTGTGGCAGCGGATCGTTGACCCCAACGCCCAAGCACCTACACTGGAAGGTGAGGCAACGCATGTCCAAGAAACCCCTGTTCAAGATCACGCACCCGGACCCGGAGAAATACCCGGATCCGACACAGGAACCGTTCAACGAGATGTGCGTCCGACTTGGGACCCGACCACCCGAACCTGGGGAGGATCCGATCAGCTGGGCCCTGCGCCAGAACGCTTCACAGGTAAAACCACAGAGCTAGAGGCCAATCCGAAGCTGCAGGATTACCAGCGCAGGAACGTTCCGGTCATCAACCTGAATGGCGTAGACATCGCCGCTGGCCCCCGGCCCCCCTACTTCAGCTTCCATGGGAACGAAGGAACCAACGGATCCCCCTGGATGTCGATTGGCCAAACGGGCAAGGCCGGGGATGGGATCTACGTGGCCCGGGACCATGCCGATGCCACCACCTACCAGGGCGGCCAAGGGCAGACCCAGGCCATCTACGTGGACACGTCCAAGCTGGTGACCTTCGATGCCCGGTCGGATCGGATCTATTCACCCCAGGAACTGCTGGCCTTCGGGTTGGAGTCAGATAAGCCGGTGAATGGCGCCCGAGTGCTGGCGGCTCTGGTAGACAGCCTGAAGAGTGAAACGAATCGCTACGGTGGTGGGGGCACCCTCAGCGACCACCTAAAGTCGATGGGCTTCAACGGCGTGGCCTTCGACCTCGGCAAGGATGGCAAGCCCGCCTGGAATATCTTCGACCCCCGGATCATCAAGAACGTCACGGATGCCACCCACTGGACCCCTGAGGAAATCGCCCGCAGGCAGGCCTTCGACCCCACGCCTATGAAGGCGGCTGGCGAGGCCCCGGCCGTGCCCCCCTCTCTGCAGCCCCTGGCTTCCAACCAGGCCGCAGCCGATGCCTTCCCAGGCACCCCGGCCCAGGCAGAGCAGGTGCTGTATCAGCCTTGGGCGGCCCTGCCCGAAACCAAGCTGTCTCACCAGCTGAACATGAAATACATCGAAGGGCCCGACGATCTGCGGGCCCTTGAAACCCGCATGGCTGAGGTCTACCAGCCTGAAATCGACAAGGCCCGGGGCGGCACGCAGACCTGGGCTGAGACTGAGGCCCAGGCAGCCGAGCAGTATGCGGCGATGACCGGCCAGGAACTGAACAAGGTCATGGAAGGCCGGAAGGCTGGGGACACGGCCAACGCTGTGGAACTGAAGATCCGGGGCGACATGCTGATGCAGGCCACGAAGGAAGCCGCAGCCGCCATCCAGGTGGTGAACGAAGGCGGCAACGTGGTCACGGACTCCATGAAGATGGACGCCCTGGCCGCCATCCATCGGCTGGCCATGATCCAGGCTGACTTCACCGGGGCATCGTCCGAACTGGGCCGGGCCCTGAACTACCTGAAGCATATCAAGGAACTGAAGACCCAGGGTGAAAGCGTCCAGAAGCTGGTGGAACTCTATGGCGGGGATCCGGCCAAGTTGCTGGAAATGGCCAAGGACATTGACTCCCCCGAGCAGCTGGCCAGGGCCGCCCGGAACGCCAACAAGGCCGGAACGTGGGACAAGATCGTGGAAGGGTGGAAGGCTGGGCTGGTTTCCGGGCCCATCACCCACGCAAAGAAGTTCATGGGTAACCTGACCTTCACGGCGATCCACCCCCTGGTGGACATGGTGGCCACGGCCTTCAGCAACATCCACCAGCTGGCTTCCGAGACTGGCCTTGTGGACGCCCCCAAGGAACGGATGAGCCTGGCCGAACCTCTGGGCCGGATCATCGGCAATCTGATGGGGGTCAAGGATGGCCTGGCTGCTGCCCGTGAAGTTCTCATGGATGTGGGCCACCCCGAGCAGAGTGCTGACACGGCGATGGAATCCAGCCATCGCGCAGGGGCCATCGAAGGCATGAAGGGTGACGTAATCCGAACACCCTTCCGCCTGCTGGGTGCTGATGGTGCTTTGTTCCGGGTCATCAACGAACGGGGCGAAGCCTACGCCTTGGCCGTTCGCCAGGCCTCGGCTGAGAACCTGAATCCCCTGACCAACGAATTCAGGCAGCGGGTGGCTGAACTGGCCGCCAATCCGCCTGAGGCCAACATCGAACAAATCCAGGCGTTCGGGGAACGGGCCAGCTTCCATGCCCCCATGGGCGAGACCACGCAGCGGTTCTCTGACTTCGTGAATAAGACCCGATTGAACCCCCTGGGTTTCCAGGCAGACATCCCCATCCTGAAGTTCATCTTCCCGTTCATCGGCACGCCCGCCAACATCTTCAAGGAAATGGCCCGCCTCACACCCGTGGCTCCGCTGGTCCCTGAGTGGCAGGCAGCCTGGAAGGAAGGTGGCGTGCCCGCCCACCAGGCCGCAGCCGAACTGGCCATGGGCACGGGCATTTCCGCCCTGGTGGCCAGCCTCGCCATGGCCGGGAATGTCTCTGGATCCGGGGAACCCGACCCCGCCAAGCGCCATGTCCTGCTGGCTTCCGGCTGGCAGCCCTACAGCGTGAAGATCAACAACACATGGTATTCCTACCAGAACTTCCACCCCGTGGGCACGGCCATTGGGATGTCCGCCGACATGGTGGAAGTCTTCAAGCACATGACCAACGATGAGCAGGACAAGGCTGTGAAGATGCTGTCCGTGGCCTTCAGCAAGAGTGTCACCGAACAAACCTTCATGGCGGGCCTGACCACCTTCGTGGACGCCATGAGCCAGCCCGATCGCAAGGGATCAGCCTTCATCCAGAAGCTGGCGGCCGGTGCCGTGCCCAACATCATCGGCCAGTCCGCCACGCTCATGGACCCGTTCAAGCGGGAAATCGCCAGCATCAGGGACGCCGTTCAGTCCCGGATCCCCGGCCTTCGGGAAATGCTGCCCCCGCAGCGTGACCCCTACGGGGAACCGATCGTGGATGACCCCAGGGTGGGGTGGATTTCCCCGGTGACCATGAAGGGTCAGTCCGATGACAAGGTGAGGCAGGAAGCGGCCCGCCTTGGCGTAGGCGCAGAGAAGGCCCCCAAGAACCTGAACCTGCCTTCCGGTGGCACCGGCATGGGCAAGATCGAACTGACCCCTGAACAGCGGGATGCCTTCGGCGATGCCTCGGGCCACATGGCCTACAACGTGCTGCACCAGATGGTGAACAGCCCCGGGTGGGACTACATGCCAGACCTGGTGAAGGAACGGGCCTTCAAGGTGGCCTTCGAACGGTCCAACTTGGCCGGGAAAGCAGCTGCCCTATCCATTGAGCAGAGGCAAGCCGAGGTCCACCGGATCGTGGGCGAAGTAAACAAGCGCCTTTCCGCGCCACCCAGTCATTGAGATAACAGCCGCATCAACCTATAATCACCACATCGTCGGGCCCCAACCGTGGATAAGCCTGGATGTCCTTGGGAGACCCCATGACAGTCCAGAATTCCACCTACCGTGCGGACTACAACGGCAACGGCTCCACCGCTGCCTTTACCGTCCCGTTTTACTTCCTGGACCCTACCCACCTGGAAGTGATCCTTACCGACACGACTACAAATCTATCCACTTACCCGGTCCTGAACAGTGATTTCACAGTCGCCGGGACAGGAGTTACGGCGGGTGGGACTATCACGTTCTCAGTGGCCCCTGCATCAGGGGTCAAAGTCAGCATCCTTCGTGATGCCCCCTACACGCAGCTGACCCACTTTGTTGAGAATGACCCACTACCAGCTGCCAGCCTTGAAGCCACGTTGGATTTGCTGACTATGCAGAACCAGCAGCAGCAGGAACAGCTTGGCAGGGCCATTGTGCTAGACGCCAGCGTTACGGGGGTGGACCCAACTTTGCCCCCATCCACCCCTTCACAGATGCTCGGCTTTGATGCTACCGGGGCGAAGCTCACCACCTATCCAGCTACCGGAACCACGCCCGCTGCGCTGATTGATCCCACAGTCATCACCAACGGTGATGCCCTGGTAGCAGTCAAGCAGCCTGCCACTGGGGCCATCGGGACAACTCAGCACGCCAAGAACAAGGAACACATCAGTGTCCTGGACTTCTATGCGAATGGTGTTTCCGGCCCCATGGTTGACCCTACCGGCGTGGTGGACAGCACCCTGGGGATCCAGGCCGCGATTAACTACTGCGTCGCCAATGGAGTCACGCTTAGGCTTCCAGCGGGAACATACAAGATTACCGGAACCCTGAGCATCGTCGGCAGGCTCCGTATGATCGGTGACGGCAACCAAACTACGATCATCGAGCTCTACACCAACTCTGCCGCAGTCTACGCCATCTCTGTAGCCTGCCCAGATAACTTTGCGATGGTCGGGATGGACATTGGTGGGTTTGGGCTTGTCTGTGGTGCTGGCTCTACTCCTGGTTCTGGAATCAATATCCTGACCACCGCAACCAACTCGGCAGTCAGTCAGTCAGTTTTCCACGACATCTTCATCAGCAACGTGTCCACGGGTGTCCGGCTCTACGGTGTCATCTACATGTGTTCCTTTCGGGGAATCACCGTATCGGGTGGCGTCACCGCTTACGGTTGGTGGTCTGCGAATGGGTTGATCTACAACAGCTTCGACAACCTGGAAGTAACTGACTGCCGTGCGGGATCGTATGCCTACTACATGGACACTGGTGCCTCCCAGATGCGGAATATTACGGCTGACGCCTGCTGCTATTTTGGTGGGTCTTACACCCATATCCAGGGATTGAATGTTGAGGGTATGCCTTATACCGCAGCAGCAGCTTATGTTATCAACCTAAACCAGATCCAGTCGCTATCGGACGTTGCCATCATCAACGTCCCCAATGCCACCTGTGGGTGCGGGATCAACGTCCAAGGTAACGCAGTAAGTATCAATAACGTGAGAACGCCCGACTCCGGGGCAGGCAATCAGCCAAACAAGATGTTCAACCTGACCCTTGGCGGGACGGGAACTATTTCAAATTGCAAGAGTGACCGGGCCATCGTTAGGAAACTGGAGGCTGACCACTCCGATGCTGTCCTAGCCGGGTATGTCATCACGGCTTGTTCTGACATCACCGACAAGGGCCTCTCCTACGCGCAAGGAACCTGGACTCCTGGGTTCACTGGGTTCAGCCCCAACCCATCGGTCATCTCGGCCCAATACACTCGGATCGGTAGGCAGATCACAGCCACCATTTACTGCTCGGATGGAGTGGCAACCGCTGGATCAACGATCACGGGTCTTCCTGTGGCTGCGAACAGCACCCAAGGGGCAGCGGCTTCCGGGGGCTGTGGGGATACCACCAAGAGGATCTCGGGTTCAGTCACACCCAACGCCACGGCCATCTCCAACATCCCGGCTAACACGCTGACCGGTCAATACTGGCAGATGACTGTCACCTACTTCATCTAGGAGAACTAGATGGCGCAGAAGTTCTTAACCCTCGGTGCTGGCGGGCTACTTGCCGAAGTAGCCGACACCAGCGTCTCATCTGTTACCGGGACCGCCCCAGTGGTTTCCTCTGGTGGGGCCACACCAGCTATCTCTATGGCTGCGGCTGCGGCTGGTGTTGCTGGGTATGTATCCACCGCTGCTCAGACCTTCGATGGTGTGAAGACCTTCACCAACGGTATCAACCTGGGGGCAACAAACCTCACGGCATACCAAGAGGGGACCTGGACCCCCGGATTCGCCACCTGGACCACGGCTCCCGCTGTCATCTTCGCCACCTACACCCGCATCGGCAGACAGGTGACTGTCGCCATGTATGGATTCGGTGGGGTCTGCATCGCGGGGTCCACCATCACTGGCCTGCCCTTCGCCAGCAACGCAAATTCAGCGTCTTCTGCTTGGGGTGGCGGGTCCACTAACGCCGCCATAAGCGGTTCTGTTCTCCAAAGCTCATCCTCCATTTCCAACCTTCCATTACTCGCATATACAGGCGTCTATTGGCAGATCACCGCCGTTTACTTCGTGTAGGAGGGCCGCCATGGTGACTAAAGTTTTGGCCCTATCTGAGACCGGCGCCTACCTCGTTGAGTCCTCCACCGCGCTACCCACCCCAAGCGCGGCCTTGCCGATTATGAACGGAACAGCAGCAGTTGGGGCCAGCGGGCTGTGGGCGGACGGAGCGCATGTCCACCCGAGTGACACAAGCAGGGCAGCGCTTCCAACCATCCAGGTTCTAGCATCATCCACCCTCACAGCGGGGCAGTGGATCAACTTACACGACGCCTCCGGGACACGGAAGGCTAGGCCCGCAGACAACGCAGACGCGACAAAGCCAGTCCATGGATTTGTCCTGGCAGGGTGCGCTGCTGGGGCCACGGCCACGGTCTATTTGACTGGCATCAATTCGGCCATCCCCGTGGGCAGCTTCGTAGCCGCAGACATCGGCAAGCCTATTTTCTTAACGGCATCGGGGGGAACGACTCTGACCCCGACCACCACCACCGGCCAGCTTCTCCAGCAGGTTGGGTGGGTAGATGCTGTGGGCGCTGCTGTCAGCGTCAATCTCATTCAGTCACCTGGAATTGTGAGGGCATGATGAATCTCAACTACTCTCAGACCACAGGCCACATCACGTCCGACGATGGCACGCTCATCACCACTGGGTGGTCGGGGCGTGGGGACGGCAAGAACAATCCAGGCTACGAGGATGTGGTCTGCACAGGCCCGCTACCCAAAGGGCTGTATTGGGTGCAGCCATGGGAAGCCCAGCATCCTGGGCTTGGCCCGATGGTGGCCTACCTCAGACCCGACCACATCAACGAAATGTTTGGGCGTGGATCCTTCTACATCCACGGGCCTGCCATGGACAAGGCCAAGTATGGCCAGGAGTCCAAGGGCTGCATCGTGATTCCCCGACCTGGCCGTGAGGCTGTGAAGTTCCTGAATCCAACCACCATCACCGTGACGGAGTGACCCATGACCTGGGACGATCTAAAACCATGGGTGGCCAAGGTGGCTCCAATGCTGGGCACGGCGTTGGGCGGGCCTCTAGGCGGGGCAGCAGGCGTGCTCATCGGGAACGCTCTAGGGGTCAAGGACGCATCCCCGCAGTCGATCCAGGATGCGATCAAGACAGGAACCCTGGGGCCGGAACAGATCGTGGCCCTGAAGCTGGCCGAACAGGACTTCCAGTTGAAGTGCCAGGCCATGGGTTACGAGTCCGTTGAGAAGCTGGAAGAACTGGCTTTCAAGGATCGTGACTCAGCCAGGCAGAGGGAAATCCAGGTCAGGGACTGGACCCCTAAGGTGCTGGGGGTTGCCTACACCGTGGGGTTTTTCACCATCCTCTGCTTCATGCTGAAGTTCGGGGTGAAGAAGGAAGGTGGGGAAGCCCTGCTGATCCTTCTGGGCGCCTTGGCTGCTGGGTCCACCCAGGTGCTCAACTACTACTTCGGGTCCAGTTCCAGTTCCAGCCGCAAGGACGAACTACTGCACCAGTCCGTCCCTGTGGAGAAATGATGCCGCCAGTGTCTGATCGACGCGAACTAACCTTCCCTATCGCCATGGACCGCATTGTCATGTGGTTAAGCGCCGGGCTGCTCGGGTGGCTGTGCTACTCCACCATGACCATGCGGGAACAGATGGTGGCCATGAATGAACGATCCATCGCTTACAAGGAACAGCAGACCATCTTCCATCAGGAGTTGGAACGGCTGACCCTGACTGACAATCGGCTTAGTTTGGAACTGAAGCGGCTCCAGATCCAGGCCGCACAGCACGGATGGAAAGGGGGGGACTGATCGGTCTGCCAGTTCCGAAAGCCTGTGCGCCCTTGAATGGGCACCCCAGACGATCGAACTGGCGGATCTATCAGAGCGACATCCGGCCCATCTTGGCTGTAATTTGATCCGCTGCGTCTGAGGCTGCTTCCGCTGCGGCCTCATCCAGCAGATGGGTATAGCGCTTGGTGGTGGACTGGCTGGCGTGACCCAGCAGTTCCCCGATCTGGGCCAGGGTCTTCCCGGCGCTGATGGCTGCGCTGGCGAAGCTGTGGCGAAGATCGTGCATCCGCAGATCCGGGCACTTGGCTTCCACCCGCACGGCCTGCCACAGCTTCACCGGGGACTGGATGCCGGTGATGGTGCCGCTGGTGCGGGGCAGTTGGCCGATGACCTCCATGGCGGCCGGGGGCAGCTGGATGATTCGGTCTTCACCGTCCTGGTCTGTCTTGTGCTCAGACAACACCAGCTTGTTCCCGTGCAGCTGGGTCCACTTGGCCTTGGCGATTTCCCCCTTGCGGGCCCCGGTCAGGATCAGCAGGTAGAGGAAGGCCACGCTGCCCGTGTTGTGCTTGTCCTTGGTCTTCTCATGCAGGACCGCAGCGATGGCCGCAGCCTCTTCACCCTTCATGTAGCGCTTCCGCTTGGTTTCCTTGTTCCGCTTGACCCCTTCCGTGGGGTTCTTGCTGACCCACTCCAGAGGCTTCATGCCGAAGTTGAACATGGTGGACAGCATGGCCAGCACCCGGTTGGCCTGGATGGGCCCGTTCTCTTTGGTGATGGCTTCGTGAAGGTCCGCCATCTGGGTGTAGTCCAGATGGGACAGCTTGGACAGGGCCAGGGTATTGAAGGGGGCCTGGGGCAGGGGGTCTTCACCAGGCTTGGGGGCAGGGGCCCGGAAGAACTTTTCCCACACCCGCTTGTCCTCGGCGCTGGTCTTCTTCTTCGAAGCGTGGCGCTTCCAGAACTCATCCCACAGCTGCTCCAGGGTGGGCTCTGCCTTGGCTTCCTTCCGGGCCTGGCTGGGGTCACGGCCAGCGCCTATCTCAGTCCAGAATTCCCCGGCGATGGTCCGGGCTTGGGCCAGGGTGATGGTGCCGTGGTCCCCCAGCTTGGGCTTCCTCTCCACCCCGGCCTTGGTGCGGTAGTAGAGATAGAATGACTTCCGCCCAGCGAAGCAACGCATGTGCAGGCCGCTGATCTTTGCATCCCTCAGCACGTCACCAGGCTTGGCTTTCTTGATGTTGGCTTCGTTCAGTTCGATGGGCTCAACTGGTCGCACATTGGTCGCATCCATACCCGATCCTCCAGTGTTGTCCTAAATGCTAACCTACTGAAAAGACAACATGAAGTAAGTATCGGTATCTTGAAGTATCCTGTCAATACCGACTCTTAATCAGAGGGTCCCCGGTTCGAGTCCGGGAGGGACCACCAAAAGAAGGGAGCCACCATATAGGTGGCTCCTGGATTTTTACGGCATAGGTTCGTGGGATTGGGTGGCGTTGGTCGCACCTGGGTCGCAAGAATTTTTGCCTTTAGCGTTCCCGGGCGAACCGATCCGGCCTGCTGGTCAGGTGCCACAGGCCGCACTCGTTGCAGCGGTAGACACGCAGGACCACCGTGTGGTCATCGCGCATCCGCCGCTTGGCGATGGACTGGGCCCTGGTGAAGCTAGGGTATGTGGACTTGGCATCGCACACACTCACAGCGTCACGCTTTGGAACTGGTGCTGGTCCGCAGCAGTTTCTTTTCGAACTTCTCTACCTCTTCAAGAGGGTAGAGCACCTTCCGTCCGAATTTGATATAGGGGCAGCCGGTGCCATCCACACGCTCGTTGGCAAGCGTGCTGAGGGACCGATGCCAACGGGCAGCCAGTTCAGTGGGGGTGAGGTTCATTCCGGCCATTCGATGGTTCCTCCGATGAAGTGCTCCCAGTCGGAGCGCAGGCGTTCAATGCCAGGGGTGAGGTAGGCGTAGCTCGTATCACCGGGTGGTTCCCCGGCCTTCTTCGCACGTTTCTTCTTCGTGATGTGAGGGGCCATCTTGGCCAACACGCCACCGAACTTGTCTTCAGTCTCCAGGCGGCCGTGGATGTTCCGGCCCTTGGACCAGCTGCGGTAGGCTTCACGCATCCGGTTGGTGGGGATGGAGTCGGGCCACTGGCCGCCGAAGTCCCCGCCAGCGATCTGGCCTGAACGCAGGCAGTCATACCACCACTCTTGGATGGGGGTCATGCTGGCCAGCTTCTGTTCGGTCAGGGCCTGGGTCTTCGGGGCATCGTTCACGTCCACCGTGGACAGATCGAAGTCCAGCAGGCAGCGCAGCAGACAGGCATAGCCGCCCTGCTCCATGCCTTCCCGCATGTCGATGAAGAACTTCCGGTCCTGCATCCGGCCTTCGCCCAGATTGAACACGGCGAAGCGGCGTTCATCCTGGCTGGCAGGGACAAGCCAGTCCTCATTCCCGATGATGGCCACCCTGGTTAGGTTATCGATGGCATAGGGTTCCTTGCCCTTGCGTTCGATGTTGTGCTGGGCCCCGGTAATCAGACCCTTCAGGCGGCCTTCCGCTTTCTTGTCACCGGCCCAGGCGGCCTCATCCAGGACAAAGAACAGGTTGGCTTCCAGGTGGGAATTGAAGTTGCCCAGCAGGTAGCGGTCATCGTCCGCGACCAGGAAGTGGGACCCGAGCAGGTGGCCGACACGCTCCACCAGTGCGTTCTTGCCCGTGCCCTTCTTCCCTTTGAAGACCAGTGCGACCAGCGGCTTTTCCCAGGGGCGCTGGATCAGGTGGGCGAAGTAGCCCAGCAGCCAGTGGAACAACTCCTGATCCCCGTTGCATACGTTCTCCAGGGCGTGTTCCATGAAGGCGGCCACGCTGGGGTGGATCGCTGATTCTGAAGGCTGGACCCGGAAGCCGCGCCAGAGGTTATACCAGCGGGGCCCGGCATCCTTCTGGGGCTGGAAGACCACGCCTTCGTATTGGCGCCGACTGGACCACTCCATCCATGCCATCGATATGGGGCGGGGCTTCTGGTTCCCTGTGGCCCATGGCACGTTAGCGTGCCAGCTATGGAACTCGGCAAGGTTCAAGTGCTGGGTGGTGAAGGCGCCCTTGCAATCGGTGGTCTCATGCAGGACGAAGGCGCCCATCTTCACGTAGGCGTATTCATCGTTGATGGCAGCGAAGGGGTGCTTGGCCTTGGGTTCGTCCTCTTCAGCCTCGGGTTCAACGAAGGGGGCGAAGATGGCTTCCGGGGCGGCTGATCCCTGGGGCTGGGCGCCATACTTGAAGGCGTGGGCCACCTTGTCGGCCAGATCATCCTGATCCCAAGGCGGGCAGCACAACTCATTCCAGAAGGACATCAGGCCCAGGGTCATGTCCTGGTCGCACCCGAAGTCCTTCAGCTGGGCCGCCACCTTGTAGGTGGTGAGGTCCCCACCCTGGTCCTGAACTGCCACCGGGGCTGTGGCCAGCCAGGTCAGCGCCCGGTCCCTCGCACGAATGGGGTCAACGCCATCCAGAGCAGGCCGAGCAGCAGTCCGGTCACGGCGATCAACACCCAGACGATCAACAAGCCAAGCAGGGCAGGGAACCAGCGTTCCGTGGCCGTTGATCTGGCTGTAGAACTTCCCATCGATCTGGCTGCCCGGCCCCAGGATGTAGCCACCCCGGGCCCGCACATCCAGACCGGAGCCAAGGACATCGACTCCCTGTTTGCAGGGCTGGTCAGTGACGTAGACCAAGTGCCGCCCACCCGTTGGGGTCGCCTGTTCAAAGGTGCCGGGAAAGTCACAGCCATCCAGTTCAAGTCCGAGCAGGGTTTGGTCGCCACGCTTGCCGCCTTTCACGTCGATGTCCACCACCACCAGCGCCTGGTCTTCGCCGAAGCAGCTGGTGCTGATGCCGATGTTTCGTTCTGGATCGTTCTTCCACCACTTGGTGATCTGCTTGGGATCCCGAGTGGCGCGGTTGGGGAAGTCCTGGATGACTGGCAGCTTCCCGTTGGGGACGCAGGGAAAGACCGAAAATCCCCTGGAAGCCAGGGTTAGGGCGTGGTCCACCATGCTCATGCGATTCGCTTCCAAGTTCTGCCGTTGATGACATCGGCCACAGTGGTTCGGGGTAACTGGAAGCGCTTGGCCAGTTCAGTGATAGAAAGACCGGCGGCGATGTGGTGCTCTCGCATCTGCTTCGCCAACTCAGGATTTATCCGACTGCGGATCAGCGAACCCTTACCGATTCGTCCCGTGCCGTGGGCTTCTCGATCAGCCTGGTTCTCTTTGGCCGTTGCCCAACGCAGGTTAGAAAGCCGGTTGTTATCCTTGCTTCCATCGCCGTGACACGCTTCCATGTGAAACGGCCGGGGCCCTACAAATGCTTCAAGCACCAGGATGTGGATGAACGCGTTACGGAACTGGCCCCCTTTCCAAAAGGTGACCCGCTTATAGCCCCCGGTGTGGAGCAGCGGCTTCAGCAGGCACCCACGCTGGAATCGTTTCATGACCCCCCACCGGCCTTGGATAACGGTCATCCGATCCAAGGACCGCACACGGCCCATGTCACTGACCTCATAGAAACCTTCGAACCCGACCACTGGACGCCACCTTTCATTTCCGGTAGCGGGGGCCGACCCAGGCTTCTGCGGCAAGGGGCAATCCTTCGGCCCATGCGGGGGGTTCGCACATCCACTCTTCGGCTTGCTTGGTCGTGAAGGACCCATGTTCCACCTCGATTACCAATTCGTCGTGACAGTGCATAACGATAATAGCACCGCGCATCGAAAATCTATACAGTGCAGACGCAAGAAGATCCCTGGACATCGCCTGGGTGACGTTCTCGGCCAGGGATCCGCCGTAGGTGGCCACCCGCTTCCAGGTCCCCGAGGATGCCGGATCGTCCAGCACCTTGGCCTTCACGTTGGAAACCACGGTCATGTATGACAGGGAATCCTTCTCACCCCAGGGGGTCTCCAGGGACCGAATCTCAGGATAGGGGTAGCAGAGCAGGCGGCCCGAGGGCAGGCGGCACCACAGGAAGCTGCCCTTCATCTTGAAGGCGACTTCCCGCCCAGCGGGCCCGGCCGTGGTGGTTTCCCCAGACCGCAGGGCGTCGATGGCAGCGTGTTCCAGGGCGAACCAGTAGGCCACGATGTTGGGGTGGGCCAGGCGCCAGGCTTTCTTGATGCTGTCTGCCTCTTCGTCGGCCACCTTCACGTTGTAGTTCCGGGCCATGGACTGGAAGGCACCGATGCCCCCGCCGTAGCCCAGGGCCAGCACGGCCACCTTGCCGATCTGGCGTTGGTCCTTGGTGACCTCAGCCATGGGGCAGCGGTAGATCCCCGCTGCGGCGTGCTCGTAAATCTTGCCGTGGCCCCTGAAGATTTCCAGGACACTTTCTTCGCCCGCCAGCCAGGCCAGGCCCCGGGCTTCGATGGCGCTGAAGTCCACGGCTACAAAGTCGTGGCCTGAGGCTGGGATGATCATGCCCCGCACGCAGTCGGCCAGGGCGTCCATGTTGGGCCCGTAGAACATGTCTAGTTTTTCGGGATTATTGAACAGGTCGATCATCACCTGCACATCTTTCGGCTTGGTGGTGGGGCGGGGCCGGGGCAGGTTCTGCACTTGGATCCCACGGCCAGCCCAGCGGCCGGTGCTGGCGCCGTGGAACTGGTGGACGCCACGGACCCGGCCATCAGCTGAGGCCCGGTCCTTCATGGCCACCAGCTTGGCGGTCGATGACTTGGCGGCTTCCTTGCGCAGGTGCAGGGCGGCCCGGACGTTGGCAGGCAGGTCCCCATCCAGGGCGTCCAGGACATCGGCCTTGGCCAGGCCCTTGACCTCCACACCCTGCAGCCGGATCCACTTCACCAGCAACTGGACCTCAGTGCAGGACCCGACCACGCCACCCGTGACCTTCAGCATTTCAGCGTTCAGCCTGGCCTTCTCAGCATCCACCAGGCGCAGGGCCTTGTTGATGGCGGGCAGGTCCACCAGCACCCCCCGCTGATTGATCTTGTAGTCCAGGCACCACAGCGCCTGCTCATCCTCGGGCAGTTCCCGAAGGCGCTGGTGCATGGCCCGTTCCACCACCACGTCCTGCTTGCAGTATTCGTAAAGCTGCTGGAACTTGTCGGGGGCTTCTTCAGGGGTCCAGAAGGAACCGTCTGCCTTGGGCTTCGCCAGCTGCATCATCACCCGGCCGCCTGCCACGTCCTTGCGCTGGGGGATGCCCAGGGCAGGGGCTGCAGCAGCCAGGGCGCCAGGCAGGGCCATCGCATAGGCCATGGCCATGGTGCAGCGGCACTGCTCGGGTTTCAGTTCGGGCCAGCCGTATTTGGGGACACAGACCTGGTTCCAGATCGCCAGTTCGAAGGGTGCATTGTGGGCGTAGACCAGGCCACCTTGGGCAACGTGGCCCAAGAACCATGGGGTATCCAGGCGCCGTTCCATTCGCTGGCCAGGGGTCCACAGTTCGACCTCTGCGTCATCGAAGGCGTAGGCCATGCAGTGGACCCCTGTGGAGGGATCCGCTGCATAGTTGGCCAGCCCGGCGTCCTTCAGTTCACAGCGGCTGAAGGTTTCAAAGTCGATGTGGAGGATGGTCATGTTCGGCCGCTTTCGCCGAATTCAAAACGGGCTGAACGGGCTGCCGCAAACGCTTCACGAATTCTGTTACTTCGAAATGTTCGACCCGCGCCGAAGTTACGGCAAGGTATCGCTGGGCCACCGCTGGTTAGCTTAATTGCATCCGACCACCCTGCTGGCCCAGCAATAACGTCTTCGACATACAGATGGTCAAGCTGCACAGCCCCGCCAGAAGGGGACTCATAAAACCCATACAGGAATGGGGCGCACAGGCAATCCGTTTTCCCTTTTTTGCCTATGCATTTACCGTCAACAACCGGGGAGGCACAAGTAACACACACCCCATCCCTGGGATCGATGATATAAACGCCCTTTGAATCGTTAGAGAATTCTGGAACGAACAGATCACCATGCAGAAGGAAACACGGACGACCCCGAGCCATCCCAAGTAAGTAGCACTTTTCTACTTCTTCAAACGTAGGCATAGCGCCTTTCACTTCTAGGTGGCAGTCCCAATCGGAAAGATAGAAGTCAGGTAAGTAGCGAACGCCATTGGAAAGAAGGTAGCCTTCTACTTCATAGCCCCAGCGGACACCTAAGGAATCCAGTAGCACAGCAACACGCGCTTCTGTGCGGCTGCGGAAGTGATACCCCTTGTAGCGGGTTTGTATAGCTTTGATCGTGTCAGTCGCCATTGAACTGGTCCTCCCACATATCTGCCTGAGACATAGGGACCCATGGAGCCTGGATCCTTGCGAGGGCCTGCTCTCTGATAGCCCGGAAGTCGATGCTGGCTTCGATGTCTGCGACTTCTTTACGGGACAAATGTGAGTGATGCAGATATTGGAAATCGCAAAACTTCTTGACCGCCCATTCGCGGGCAAGAATGCGGTTCAGTTGGTGTTGGGACTCTTCATCGGGGGTCACTGATACACCATCGTTTCGATCACGGAAATGAGCATCCGGGCCTGGCGATGCCACAGCTTCAGCCGGTCATCGTTGATCAGGCCTTCAGCGTGGAACTGCGTGCCCACCTTCTGAATGTCGGCTTCCAGGGCAGTCAGGATCTTGATGGCCTTCTTTTTATCAGTCGCCATGTGGTGCTCCTTTACCGCCTAAGGCCCACCTGAGTGGGCCAAAGGCTATAATCGCTACACTAAACCTAGCCGAAGATATCAGCCGCAGACTTGCCGCTGGTTCCCGTGGGGGCAAAGGCGGCGAAGGCCTTGTTGGCGGGGGCACGGCCAGCGCCCAGGGGCTCATCGTCCTTGACCTTCATGACGTTCTGCAGGCCGAAGGACACGCCACGGTTCCCGGCGTTGTCATAGGCGAAGCCCCGGACCTCAGCACGGAACCAAGCACCCGAGTAGATTTCCGCTTCGTCCATGATGTCCTGCAGGTTGGCATCGACCACGCCGGGCTTGCGATCCTCACTGGCGCTGAAGGTGACGATGATCCAGTCATCGCCGATGCCGGGGATGGGGTTGTCCAGTTCGTCGTTGGTGCGGAAGGGGCTGCGCAGGGCCTTGGGCATCTTGTCGCCCCACTTGGCGAAGGCGGATGACTTGGCCTGTTCCTGCAGCGCCTTCAGGTCGGCGGTCGGGGGGAAGGCGGCCCGGATGGAATACTTGGCAGCGCCCATGGTGCCATCAGGCAGCTTCTGGGCCTTGGCCCGAAGGATGCTGATGAAGGTGGCGCGGAAAGGCGGCGTTACAACGTTGTCGGCCATGGTGGCGGACTCCTTAATGAGGGGTGGGGAACTCGGTAGACAGCCGGTCTACTGGCGGTTAAACGAACGCAGCGAAGGCGGCCTTGGCATCCACACGGATGGGGTCACGCTTGTCTGATTCGTGGACCAGCGTGTGTCCGCTGGATTCTTTGGAGGTCAGGGTTTCCAGCACGGCGCGTTCGGCCTTGGGCAGCAGCTTTTCCACTGAGGCAGGGCTGATCAGCTTGGTTTCCACCAGTTCGTCGGCGTCAATGCCAGTGGCTTCCGCCAGGGCATCGGGGCTGACATCTTCCTTCCACTTCCGGGTGGCCCGCTTCTCCACCAGCTTGTAGCCAGGGATCACGGCCCCACGCTCGGCTTCGGCGTAGGCGAATTCCCGGACGTTCTTGGCCCAGCCTTCGATGATCGGGGCGAAGTCCAGGGCCTCAGACAGCTTGGCGTAGTCACAGACCTGGTTGGCCGTGGGGGCGAAGACCAGCTTGGCCATCTGCTGGGCCTTGTCCTTCAGCTTCGGGCAGGTGGGGGCGGCCAAGCACCAGCGGCAAGCCTTCTCGGAGGGGCGCAGGAACATGCCGGCCCAGGCATCCTCAGAGAACGTGGACCGAACCTTGGCACAGTCCTCTACCTCTTCGACTGCTTCCACCAGGTCGGCATGGAATTCGATCAGATCCACAACGTCAAACTCTTTGCTGCGGATCAGGCCATCCGGGTGGGGCAGGCGGGGCTGCACGATGGTGGCCACCACCAGCTTGGCGTTCAGCTTCATGGTCTTCAGGGCGGCCAGGGCGTAGATTTTCAGCTGGAGATTGTTGGACACTTCCACGGCTACGCCGGTTCCGTATTTCAGATCCACGATGTGCAGGGTGCGGGTCTTTTCCTGCCAGACAATGGCGTCCGCCGTGCCCCAGACTCCGGGCAGGACTTCCACCCGCTTTTCAATGGCCCGGACATCGCCATCCCGGAACAGTTCATCCACGTAGTCGGTATAGACCTTCACGTGGCGCAGCATTTCAGGTTCACAGGTGGGCTGGCCACCCTTCAGGATCTGCTCTGCCACGCCATGGGCGAAGGTGCCTTCTTCGGCGTGGGCGCTGCTCCGGTTGGGGATGCCCGCACTGAGCACCATGGATCCGGGGCAGGTGAACCAGCGTTCAGCTGCGCTGGGCGACAGCTTGGCATGATCAGCCATTGCAGCGGGCCAGGAATTCGTTCTGGCGGGCCACGGGCAGGGCGCAGAGGTCAGGGACCCGGCTGCAGCCAAACTCAGCCAGCAGGCTGATCCCAGGCTGAAGGTCACCGGCCTTCTCAGTCAGCGCCTTCAGAGCACCCCGCAGCTGGTCCTGGGTGGGCGCCTGAGAGTCGGTGACAGGCGAGGCAATAGCGCCCGCTGCGGAGGTCTCGGAAACCGCAGTGGGCGCAACTGGGTCCGACTGGGCGGCCTCACTCTTCTTGGGGCGGCCCGCTTTCTTCTTGGCAGGGGCTTCTTCCTGGACCGGCAGGGCGTCCATAGCCTCATCCTCGGCGGGGGAGTTGGTATCGATCACGGGGCAGACAGGCTCCACAGCCACGGGCAGTTGGCTGGGGATGGGGCGCCGGGTGGCTTCCTTCTCCATGGGATCTTCGGAGAAATTGCCTGCCTTGATCTGGTTACCCAGGGCCGCACGATCGTAGGCGGTAAGCAGGGCCTGGAGGGCGATGACCTCTTCCATGTCCAGCTGGTTCAGGTTGAAGGTGATGGTGACCATGGGTCTCCTTGTTGGTGTGGTTAGTTTAGTGTGCAATATAGATTATCGCCACACTTTTTGTTAGAAAAATGCAGGCCTATAAAATCTTGGTCAGTTCCCTGGCTTTACGCATCAGGGTGGCTTGGACTTGCTCATCCACGGACTTGTTCAGGCTGAAGATCCTGACCCGCACGGGGCGATCCTGGCCGATCCGGTGGCAGCGCATGGCGGCCTGGGCATTGTCGCTGGGGACCCAGGACTGCTCCAGGAAGGCCACTTCACAAGCTGAGGTCAAGGTGATGCCCACGCCAGCTGCGGCGATGTTGCCGATGAACACCCGGCACTTGGGATCCTTCATAAAGCGGTCGATGTTGGCCTGGCGCTTGGCTGCAGGGGTCAGGCCGTAGAGGGTCACGGCCCCGAACTTGGCCAGGGCACGGCGGGCCCCTTCGATGGTGGTCTGGTGGACCCCAAAAAGGACAATCTTGTCGATGGCCCCGGTCTCCAGTTCATCCTTGATGATCGACATGATGGCGGGCAGCTTGGCCAGGGCGATGTAACGGCGCAGGGTCACCAGGCTGGCGGCCATGGACTCCAGGACCCCAAGGCGGAACTCGTTGGGGCTGTCCATGCCCTTGGTGCCGTTGGTCTTTGAAACCATGGCCAGGGCCGTGCGCAGGGTGTTGTCCTTCAGCTTCAGTTCCTCGTTGAACTGCTCCACCGTGATGCGCTGCCCCTGGATCTGTTCGTAGAAATCAGGGTCCAGGCAGACGCTGGAACGCTCCACCGTGATTTCCTGATAGCGAATGGGCGGCAATTCCGCCATGACTTCCTCCTTAGTTCTGCGGAGCATGAACGGGGCCAGGATGGCCTTCAGTTCCTCAGTGTTCTTGTGGCCTGTGATTTTGTAGCCGTAGTCGTTGTCGAACCCGCTGCAGTAGCGAAAGGTGAAATCCCAATAGGACTCAGTGGTCATGCCTGCTGACTTCAGGTGGGTCCACAGTTCGCTGGCGTTGTTGGGGGCAGGGGTGCCAGACAGGCGCCACACCCGCTTGGCAGATTGATCGATGCCGGGGAACCGCTTGCCGTGGCCATAGATAGCCTTGGTCCGCTTGGCGGTTCGCTCTTTTAGGAAATGGCACTCATCTAAAATAAGAAGGTCCCATGTTTTAGCCTTCAGCTTGTGGGCCAGCACCACGGCCAGGTCATAGCTGATGATCACCACACCATGAGCAGGAATCGGATCAGAGCCTGTGAAGATGACGCTGCACGGTCGGCCCATCGGAGAAAATTTTTCAAATTCCCTCTCCCAGTTCACCCGCACAGCTGCAGGGCAGATCACCAGGATGTTGTCAGCGCCCACGGTATCAGCGCCACGGATGGCCTGGCAGGACTTCCCCAAACCCATATCGTCCGCAAGCATGGCCTGCGGCATCGGTGCGATCCAGCGGGCGCCGATGTTCTGATAGGGGAAGGGGGTTTCAAGCATCGTTGGGTTCGCTGATGGACAGGATCAATCAGTTT
>Ga0114951_10002375_pt1 | contig 21373 bp, 21 predicted proteins | sample AM7aDNAmetaG_FD_88677 | JGI IMG/M metagenome (GOLD analysis project Ga0114951, IMG submission 88677) | Freshwater microbial communities from Finland to study Microbial Dark Matter (Phase II) - AM7a DNA metaG | ecosystem: Environmental > Aquatic > Freshwater > Lake | place: Finland: Lake Alinen... | reverse complement strand
TTCCAAGTGAAATATCACTTGAAGAACTCCTCAAAGTATTGGTTGATGCAAATGTGTATTTAAGGAAACCCGACCCCAATATAATTTAATTTTTTTAAACGCACATTGTTTTTCATAGGAAATCAGCTAAAGAATTGCTGGGACTTGAGAGTCATCTGATTGGAGAAAAACTGGAATACCTAAACCTGGATATCTTCTCCTCACAAAAAGTCCTTGAAGGCCTAAAAAGAGTAACTTCGGATAAAGTCTATCGTTTCGAAACTGCTTATGAGCGTAAAAACGGGTGTTTCTGGTATTCTCTTTCAATATTGAACTTTTCATTCAAACCCGGTAATCTATCAATCGCTCTCGTGGCTGAGGATATCACCGAAAAGGTAAAATTCAAAATTTCTCTTGAGGAAGCAAACAGGTACCACCGCGGTCTTATTGAAGCTAGTATAGACCCTTTTATCATTATATCGCCAGAGGGTAAAATTACAGATGTAAATATCGCAACAATGAATATTACTGGTTGCAGTAGAGAAGATCTTATCGGTTCAAATTTCATAGAATACTTTACAGATCCTCCAAAAGCTCTTCAAGGGTACCTCTCTGTATTTAAAACCGGACAAGTACGTCATTATCCCCTCGAAATTCTACATACAGACGGTCATGTTACCCCGGTTCGTTATAATGCTTCATTATACTTCGATGAAAACAGGAATATTAAAGGTATATTTATAGTAGCAAGGGACATTACACAGATTAAAAAGGCCGAAGAAGAACTTATTTTGTTTAAATCAATAATTGAAAAAACAAATGAAGCTGTAGCAATAAGCGACCATGAAGGAAAATTACTCTATATTAACAATAGTCATGAAAAACTTTTTGGGCGCAATTATGACGAGGCACTAAAACTCAATTATAGGGATTACTATCCCCCTGAATCAATTGAGATTTTAAATAATCAAGTAAACCCGTTACTCAGACAAGGTGAAAGTTGGGAGGGAGAGCTTAAGGCTTTTGATGTCAATGGGAGACAATTTACACTTTGGGAACGTGCTGACTCAATTTTGGATAAAAATGGGAATATGTTGTATGCATTTGGATTGATGCATGATATAAGTGAGAGGATAAAAAAACACAAGATGCCCTGAAAAGAGTAAATTAGGAAAAATCACCAACTTTTATTAGTCCAACATTGTCTATTACATAAGGTGTTTTCTGAATGAGAGCCTCCCTTGGAGCACTTCCAGAAAAAACACCTATACATGCTTTAAGACCAGACCGTTCTCCTAATTCCATATCAACTTCTTCAAATGCCTGAACACATTGATCATGAGTACAGGTATAACCCAAAGATAAAAGATAATCTTCACCTGCCCTCATTATATCTTCCCGTTTTTTAACACCCACCGGGCCGCATTCGTTCACCTTTTTAGTAGTTATATCAATACCCATAATCGATACTAGGTTTAAAACGTCCTCATCACTTAAGTTAAAACATTTAGTTATAGCCTCTGCACGCATATAAGTCGCTTTTACACAATATGAGTTTAAATCTATGAGTGTTCCGTCTTTGTCAAATATAACAAGGTCAATCCCAGATAACATATTATTCCCTATTATAAGTGAAACCATTGTTTTTCCTCCCATATAATATAAAAACCACTTTTATTAGAATCATATTACTTTTATTTTAAACCGATACCTGTATTGGTGTTAACATCTAACTATTGAAAAGTAACAGTATCCGGAGGGGATAACCTGCCTTTTGAATGTGAGCAATGCGGTGAATGCTGCAGTTATCTTGGCCAGTTATTTGAGATTATTGAGACATATGGTAATTACTCGTTTCTCGCCCGGAACCAGTATACCGGAGAGAAATACCCGGTATCGGTCACTCCTCTCCTGTATCACCTGTACGATGACCGGGAAATATTCTATGAGCGTCCGGAAGCATGCCCATTTTTCAGGAAAAATCATGAAAACGGACTTTATTATTGTACAGTCCACCTGACCCGGCCTGATATCTGCCGTGAATATGGCTGCTGGCGGTTTCTTATCCTTGATTCACAAGGAAATCGGGCAGGGAGGGTGATGAAGAGAAGGCACCTGCATGCTGAAAATTCCCGACTTCTGCAGATATGGGAGTCGGAGATTCGTACTCTTCATGAAGATGATGACGATATATGGGACCGGAAAATGCGTGAGATCGTGAAAAAAGCCGGGTTTATTATTAGGGAATAATATCCAGCTTTAAAACAGATCACTATAGCAACATTGTTTTTTTAAGGGGACCAATGCCTCGAATCAACTATCCGGTCTTCAAGGTTTTATAAATAAAAGGCAAAAAAAGGTAAAAAAATTTATCGACTTATTAAGACTTCAATTAACCCGGCCTATACCAATCTGCATTAGATCCTCACTTACAATAAGGTTCCCTGAAAAATTCCGCTTTGCTTCCAGCAAATGTGAAATCGGAGTGTTTCCTGGAACTATATGATTGAGAACAAGAGTCCTGACCCTGCACGCCTCTGCTACAGCTCCGACATCCTCAATAGATGTATGAGACTCCAACATATGCGTTTTTAGTGCATCCATCTGGCTTCCCGGTTTAGGGGTTCCAAACTTTTGGTCTATCCAGGCCTTATCAATAACCTCATGAACCAGAATGTCTGCACCGTTAGCGAGCCTCTCTAAGTTACCATTGGTGTCAGGGCCGGTATCGCCAGAAAAAACTATGGACCCGTCTTCGGTGTCGAATCTGTATGCAAAGGACTGAAATACCTGATGATGGTCAACGAGTGTGGCCGTTACATGGACCAGGTTATCTTTGTAAACTTCAAAGGGTTCCATCGCCGGGCATGTGCCATTGTTTGGGTCCAGGACAGAAACCGGCAGTGGGATATCCCCTGGTTCAGTTCCTCCGATCTCTTTAACCTCGACAAGGCTTCTGAAGTCAGGATATCCATCGTCCAGCGTTACATCATTTATGGTCTGGGCGAAGGCCTGCCAGATAAGATTCGTCATCTGCCTCGTTCCTGGAGTAGGAGTAATATTTTCGGGATTTGCACTGTCTGTATAAATTACCTGTCCACCTTTTTTAGTGAAACTGGTTTTATCGGCTTCTAATTGTCCCCGGTTGCTGGGTCCGAATACCTTTAATGGGGTAGTTATGGTTTTATTTGTTAAAGGATCTGTGTAAGTACCAAGACCAGCTCCTGGGCCTATCAGCAGGAGCGTGGGATAATCTGCAGTATGGTCCTGATGAAGGTGAGTAAAGAAGAGCGCTATTACATTTTTAAGAAAAGTGGAGGAGCCATCCTCAATTTTACCGCCAGGAGAATTGACAAAATTGCCAGTATTGAAGGCCTGGGCCAGGCGATAAGTGGAACCCTGTCCCAGGTCGATTAAGTAGATGGTGTTTCCAACAACGAGGGCTGAAGAGGAACTTGTGCGGTTTGAACCGGGCCACCAGGATAAACCACCTGTTGAGCCAAGAAGTATTAGACGAGTTCTGTAATTTTCTGCACTGGAACTGGCTATAACAGTGATAGGTCTATCTTTAACAGAAGTTACATCTTTTCCGGAACTATTTGCAACAGTTTGTATATTCCGTGTGGTTTCTTTATTGATGGCATTTTTTGCTATCTCACCTGTGACGACACTACCAACAGATATCAGGGCAACCAGTATAAAAGTCAACCATATCCTTTGTGAATACATATCTTTTGCACTTCCTGTAAAGGATTAATTAATATCATTTATTGAGAGTTAATGTATTATTATATTCGTCATGGTCTTCCATTCCTATATTATGAATTTTTAAAAAAAGTTGAGAGAACGTATCGAGAATAACCTATAAATCAATATTTTCTTTCCTGTAGATTTGCTAAAAATCATAGAAAATGGATCTCTTTACCTTCGGTTCGAAGGGCGAACCTAATAAGTATTATTTGGTTTTGCGATAATAACGTTCATGGTAAAAATCGTATGGGACTATGATAACAAAATAAGTTTTTTTCAGGTATGGCTCTTTTAAGTATTCTTAATATTGTATTGATTATCGCAAATCAAAACCAATTCCTTTTCAATTGGTATATCCTCGGTATTTCGATAGTTATAATATTCATAATGGAAATTATGAAGAATCGATACAAATTCGACATGAGGTGTTGAATTCCCCATCTTATAGTGATGTTGAAGATTATTGCCAGGTTCAGAAGTTTTGTCAATAATTAAAAATGTTATATCTTAATACGACACATTTTTATGGTTAGAAAATATTGGAATATTTCGAAACATATTTATTCCGACAGATTATTAAAATATAGATGAATTTTAAATCTTTGATCTCAATCCTTTTTGTAGCAGGATTCTTTGTTTTACTTGCTTCAGCATCGAATTCGAATCTTAAGTCTTCGAATGATAATGTTCTTGTAGATCTTATAAACAAATTTTTTTCTGAGGTTAATCCACTAGCAACAGATTTTATTTATCAAATGGAGGCCAACAATTTAATTAACGCACAAAATGATTTGAATTCACTAACAAGTAGTACTACAGATTACAAAAATAGGATAAATAACTTAGTAGTTAGTCAAGATATGTCATCTTTAAAAAATGCCTTTTTAGTTTTTCTGGATGATGTAATGAAAGAAGCTTCAATTTATAATACTGTTATGTCTGATTATAATATTGGAAATTCTAATCTAGCCTCTCAGCATTTATCTGATGTTTTCCCAGTACAAACAAAAGAAAAAACTGATATTAGTTTAGTTGTATCATTATTTCCATCAAAAAACTCAACATCTTCTTCCTCCTCAATTACATCACCTACAACAACACCCATAAAAAATAAAACAACTACAATAACAACAACAGCTAAAATAACGAAAACACCTATCAAAAATAAAACAGTTACAATAAAAACAACACTCATTAAAAATAAAACAGTTACAATAACAACAGCACCAATCAAAAATAAAACAGTTACAATAACAACAACACCTACAGAAAACTAAACACTTTTTTAATTAATAACCATTTTTCATTTTAGGTTTTATATCAGGCATAGCTGAAAATGTCAACCTATGAAGAGTTGATAACCTACATGTTTTTAGGGGAGTCTACATTGCAATGATTATGTAATAAATAAATATCCAAAGCTAGATTTGCCAGGGTTAGCACTTAGTTAAATGTAAAGTGGCTTTTTTACCTGGCCGCTTCCTTCGGACGAATGATAAGTTGAACCTATTTTTATCCTCTATAGTGGAAAGACAGGGAATATCAGCCTTCTCTGTGTTGGGTAAGGATATTATTATGGGGTGGGCACTTTCACTGGCTCAAAATCGCCGATATGTACAAGAGTACCATTCTGTATCATCATCAATGTGACTGATTTTACCGGAATATGGTTATTACCGGAATAGGACAGGTTTCCGGTAACACCCGTATAGAATGTAATATTTGCCATTCCATCCGGGAACGCAAGGGGAGAATCTGAATTACGGATAGCTTCGGCGACAACCATTACAGTATCATAGCCAAGACCGGCAAAGGGAACTGCAGAGCTATTGTATTCCTCCATATACCTGGCCATAAAATTATGTTGTTTTTCATTTGTTGACAAAGGATTAAACCAGGTATGTGTCGTATAGAACACGTTATCAACTCCATTTGCTCCACCCGTAAGAAGAGCAGGGGAATCATATCCATCTCCTCCCATGACCGGCATTGTAAAACCGGCATTGCGGATCTCCTGAATTACCGGCTTTGCATCTGCCCATGTCTCGGCTGATAAAAAAATAATGTCAGGGCTGGGGGACAATGTAGAAAGGTTTGCGACTTGAGACGAAAAATTAGTGTCCGTGCTGTGGAACGTGTCAATTTTTTGCACTGTCCTGTTCAGATCCAGAAATCGCGTCTTGAAATAACCTGCAAGAAGTGTTGGATATTGTTTATCTGACTCGTAGAGGATGTATATATTCTCTGCATGGAGTGGGCCGGCTGCGTATTCGGCACCGACAGCAGCCTGGGTGTTATCGCCCATACAGGCAAGGTAGAGGTATTCAGGGACCTGATCTGGCAGGCGGGGGGATGTAGCACCCGATGTGACAAAGTAAATTTTCGCCGATGCAGCGGCCTTCGCTGCAGGAAGGGCTTGATCAGGATTTGAGAGCCCGATAATAATCGGAACTCTCCCAGATTCTGCAAGCTCAGTAACCCCTGCTATAACAGCACTGGTATTTGATTTACCGTCTTTGACTATAAGTTCAAGAGGCTTTCCATGGATTCCTCCCTGCTCATTAATCTCTTTCACCGCGAGTTTTGCACCCTGCATCGACGGAATATCAAAGGTCGCTTCTGATCCTTCAAGATTATAAACAGCACCAATTCTGATCGTTTCATTACTGGAATTTGGTAGGGAGTTAACACCTGAAGGTATGCTGTTTTTCACAGGTGAAGTACAACCTGAAAAAAAAATGACACCAATCATTGTAAAGACGACGAATACAGCCAAAATATTTTCATTGAGATTTTTCATATTATAGTCATTATTGATAATGTTATACAAAAATATTTGTAATATTTTATTGTCTTCAACCTTTTTTACTGACAGTCCCTTCAGTTAAAGGTTGATACCGGCCTCTCTATTAACTGCAATCAATGTTAATGAATGTCCAGTGTGGCTTGATGAGAATTCTATAGTCAGACACGGGGAAGAATAGGACTGTATTTTATCTTTGAACCTTGAAGATACAATTCCAAAATGAGTTATTTGTTCTCTAAAACAAGAAAGGCTATAATACTTTGATTCTGACCTTATTTATAATGGATATAACGCTTGTCTGTACAATGTTTGAAGAATTACCCAGGCAGGGTCCAGGTGTTGATGAATCTACCACTCATGCATGTTCACTAATCCCATCAGATTTTAAACCTGGAAAAACACTTGATATTGGGTGTGGGTCTGGTATGCAGACTCTCACCCTTGCCAAAATCTTTTCTGATTCCAAGATCACAGCATTAGATATTCATCAACCGTTTCTGGATGATCTTACTATGCGGGCAAAAGATGCCGGGTTAGAGGGAAATATTGTAACCCATCAGGCATCAATGGATAATCTGCCATTTGAAATGGCCTCATTTGATCTTATCTGGTCTGAAGGATCTGCATTTATCATGGGATTGTCCCTGGCACTCCAGTACTGGAAAAAATTTTTAAAACCTGACAGATACCTGGTAGTATCGGATTGTACTTGGTTTACTGATTCACCATCAGATGAATGCAGGGCATTTTTTGAGGAATTATGTCCTGATATGAAATCTGAATCAGGTACTGAAGAAATAATCTCCTCTGCAGGGTATAGGGCCATCAGTTCGTTTCGGCTCCCGGATTCAGGTTGGTGGGATAATTATTACTCTCCATTAAAAGAGAGAATGATACTATTGAAAGAGCGATATAAGGATAATGACGAGGCTCAGGCCTTTATTCGGGGGTTAGAAAAGGAGATGGATATCCATAGGAAATATTCAAAAGAATATGGTTACACGTTTTTTGTCCTAAAAAACTTAAAGTAAATATTTTATCATTAAATGCAATTCCGTGTGCAAATTTTTTTCGCCTGTGTTTGGTATTATAACATAATGCTATTAAATAACCAATAGTTATAATATAACTTATGGTTATAATTATATAGCGAAAATTCACCTTTTATTGAGGGAGTGATTTGAATGAAAGTGGAATCAGTGAAATTGGTATATTTCTCACCTACGGGAACAACGAAAGCGGTGGTTCAGAGTATTGCACATGGTATTCATCCAGTTATCATTGAGTTTATTGATATTACTACCCCTGGTGCCAGGAAAAAACCTTTAGAGACATCAGAAAAAGAATTGCTTATTGTTGCGGTTCCGGTTTATATGGGGAGGGTGCCTTCCATATTAATTGAATGGCTGAATGCAATTAAAGCTCATGATACCCCTGCCGCCTGTGTCGTTGTCTATGGCAATCGAGTGTATGACGATGCACTCCTTGAACTAAAAAATATCATGGTAACATGTGGATGTAAACCCATTGCAGGTGCAGCATTCATAGGGGAACACTCATTTTCCAATGCTGAAACACCAACGGCGGAAAACCGCCCTGATGCAAGTGACGAAAAATATGCAGAGTTATTTGGGCGAAAAATCCAGGAAAAAATTAATGCTATTTCAATAATTGACCTGATAGCTGATGTAAATATCCCCGGTTGCTACCCTTACCGGGGAGATTCAAAACTTTGGACCATTGATTTTATTGAGGTTAGTGATGCGTGTACACAGTGTGGGACTTGTGCAAAGGGATGCCCAGTTGGTGCTATAGGATCAGAGAATAGTAATTTTATCGATACTGAAAAATGCATCACGTGTTGCGCCTGCATCAAAAGATGTCCCAAACATGCAAGAACGATGAAACCCGGCCTTGTCAAAGATGCTTCGTTACGTTTAAGTACATTGTATAAAGAACGAAAGGAGCCTGAATACTTTTTATAATAAATTAATTCAGGTTGGCTATTAGAAGATCTTCCGGGTCATCGTTGGTACAAAAGAGGAATCATTACTGCCTGCAGAAAAATAATTAGTAAATAAAGGAATTTGGGTATGATCTGTTGTAAATTAACATTTATTGTGTAAGTATGGGTTAGATGGGGTAATAGAATGGGAATCGCCGAAAGAAGAAAAAGAGAAAAGGAACAGCGAAAGACTAAGATCCTTGATGCAGCTGAGCGTCTCTTTTTTTCAGGAAGTTATGAAGGTGTTTCTATGGATGACATCGCTCGCGAAGTTGAACTGAATAAGGCAACCATATATCTATATTTTGAAAATAAGGAAACTCTTTTCGCTTCTATCGTACTTCGTGGTGTTGAGATTCTAAAGGAAAAATACACGAATTGCATGGAAAAACAGGTTCCCGGAATTGTTAAGGTTACTATGATGGGCCAGGCCTATTACCAATTTTCACAGGAATACCCGGATTATCTCCGAGTGATTCACTTTTACGGGTCCGAACGTTTTTCCAGGGAAAATCCTTGTACCGCAGAGATTGGAAAGGGATATGGTACCTGCCGTTTAATCTTGCGGGATGCTATCCAGGAGGGAATCGATGACAGAACCATCCGGGCCGATCTTGATCCATTCCTGACCTCGATGTATCTTATGATCTCCTTTATGGGTATCCTCTCCATGGAAAATAAATGGAAACTTGTAATCGAGGCAGAGGGATTTAGCTACGAGCAGTTCACCAATGAATTCTTCCGGTTTATTACCCCTGCAATTTCTTCTGGTCTTTCTTCACCTTTGTAATCCTAAGCCATCCTAATTTTCCGATTGAAGTACTGAAGGAGGCTATATTCATTTAGTACTATCTTCTTATCACAGGGAATGCAACATTAAAAGGACTATGAAAGAACCGGGACAAAAATCAGGATATTACCTGCTTATATTCTCAATTGCTCTTGCAATCTTCATGGCAGCCCTTGACACCCTTATTGTCAATATCGCCCTCCCGACAATATCAGAATCATTTCATGTTTCATCAAGCGAGGTAAGCTGGGTAGCTACTGTATACCTCATGGTTATGGCAGGCTGTGTCCTCATTTTTGGGAAGATCTCTGACAATATTGGCTTTAAACGGATATTTCTGGCAGGGTTTGTCATCTTTGTTACGGGTTCTCTGATGTGCGGAATACTGCCTGTTCTTACCGGTTCATTTTTGGTACTTGTTGGTTCACGAGCATTTCAGGCAATTGGAGGGGCAATGATAACGGCTGTGCCGGTTGCAATGGTCACTGCATACATACCGATGGAGATGAGGGGGAAAGCCATGGGGCTGGTTGTTACGATGACGGCTCTCGGGGCTGCCCTCGGGCCGTCACTTGGTGGTATCCTGACAGAATACCTCTCATGGCAATGGATATTTTTTATTAACGTTCCTGTAGGGATAATTGCAATTATTCTCGGTTTATTGGTTATTCCTGATTCCGAACGAAGGAAATTGGAGCATGGGTTTGACTGGGGAGGTGCGGTTCTCATATTTATAGGGCTCGCCCTCCTACTTTTCGGAGTTTCGGAAGGGAATACGCGTGGATGGGGGAGTCCGGTCATTATCGGCTCGCTCGTTACATCAGTTATTATTCTTGCTCTCTTTATCTGGCATGAACTGAAATTCAAAGACCCGCTGCTCCAGGTCCACCTCTTCGGAGACAGGGACTTCTTTTTCTTTAATGCTGCATTCAGCCTCCTCATGTTTAGTGTTTCAGGTGTATTTTTTTTCATGCCGTTTTTTCTGAAATACGTCTGTGGTTATCCGACTGCCACTGCAGGCCTGATTCTCACCCCTTTCTCGATTTTCACAATGATCTCAGGCCTTATAGCCGGAATGCTTTATAATAGGACTGGAGGTCGGGTTCTTTTAATCGGGGCTTCAGTTATTACGGTGATTGGGTATTTCCTGCTTTTTACCATGAATGCCGGTACCCCGCCCGGTTTAATTGTAATATTTCTCGCAATTACAGGGTTTGGAGGTGGTCTTTTTGTCCCGCCAGTCTCGAATATGGTGATGACAATGGTATCAAGGCAGTACCAGGGAATGGTGTCGTCCCTGATGATGGTAGAACGATTTGGCCCCTTGACAATGGGAATTGCATTCTTTAACATGATCTTTGTCCAGGGAATGGCATTTTTCTCTAATTTTTTTAAGATCGGGATTGAAACTGGTGCTAATTTCCAGCTTAAAGCTCTTACCGCCTCATATGATGCAACATTCCTATGTATTTTTCTTATAGGACTTGGTGTTGTTCTCTTCTCATGGATGGCAAGATATAAAGTACATCCGGATTATATTGAGAAAAAAGATGAAAATACAGTAAAAAAGGATAAATTGAACTCGGCATAGTCTGATTATAAGAAAACTTCACTCTTACGATGGATATATATCTAAAAGCCTTTAATTCCAGACATGCCGGGATTAAAAAAAATCAGAGATTTATTCATACACATATTCGACGGTTCCGGGAAGCAAAATCAGATCACTTATAAAATACATTCCAGATATTATTCGTTTTACTGGGAGATCGGCAACTGGAGCGAGAGCATGATGGAAGAGTTGGAGATCCACGGGCCCGGTCCAGGCACCTTTGACTGACACATTACCAAGGTGATATTTAACAAGCTCGCGAATCTTTGGAGAGCCATCAACATCAGGAATCAGTTTTATCAGGTAATTCGGGGTATCAGCAAGTGATTTTTCAATCTCCCTCGCAGGAAGCGTTTTCCATTTGTATCCCATCGTCCCCCTTGCGACCTCAAGTTCTCCGTAAAAAAGTCTGCCAACGAGAGTATCTCTGCTTATCGGATCCACTCGCAATGTTGGAATGCCTGATTTCTTGGGAAATCCCCAGATTTCGCGTCCAGCTAGAATAGCAGGTTCATTATCAAGGTACATTGACAAGATAAAGAGTCCATTCTTCCCGTTATATTCAATCGGAATTACCTGGCCTGACTCGGTATAATCACCAAGACCCGTCGAGTCCGGCATCCTGATAAACTCGTACTTTACAATAGGATCTGTGATTGTAAGTGGATAAGGAACTTTTTCCTGTAGGGCAGTCAAATCAGTTTCATATGTTATGACAAAGTATTCCCTGTTCGTGAATACGTAAGGTGGAGTCGGATACGAAGGGGAGTCATGGGGCATGTAATTTCCCTTTTTATTTACATCCACTTTCCGTGATGGCCCAGATACCATTATATTGAGAGAGAGTAAAATCAGTGACATTTCTATGTTTGCAAACTCATTAAGCGACTTATTACATCCTCTACATGTCCATTAACCTTCACTTTTCTCCAAACTGCAACAATTACACCTTCCTCATCAATGATGAAGGTACTCCTCTCAACACCCATGTAGGTCTTACCGTACATTTTTTTCTCTTTCCAGACCTGGTAAGAGGTGAGAACCGTATGATCCGGGTCAGATAGTATAGGAAAACTTAGATCCAATTTTTGAGAGAATTTCTGATGGCTGTCTCGTGAATCCGGGCTTATACCAATTACATCTGTATCCATCTTTTTTATCTTTTCAATATCTTCATTAAACATCTTTGCTTCTAGAGTACATCCTGAAGTGTTATCTTTAGGATAGAAATATAAAACAAGATACCTACCCATGAAGTCCTTTAGACATATTTCCTTCTTGTCCATATCAGGGAGACAAAATTCAGGTGCCTTTAACCCTAACATGGGATCACCCTGGTTCACATTCATAAACATACTAAGATTTTCAGAGGTATCTAACTATACATTTTATATCTGGAAAATTCTGATAATCTAGAAGATTCAATGACAAATCGTGTCAAAATAACACCGATGCTCCGCTCACTAATCGAGAGCGGACTAAAGAGTGTCGAAGGTGAAATCTTCCTCTCCCCTCCACCTTCCTGCCCTTCATGTAACAGTAAATTGACCGGTTTTGATACAGTACAAAGACGATTTGCTACACTTATCAGGGATGGAGAAACAGAAAACATAATGGTGCAGGTAAAAAGATTTCAGTGCCTCGCATGCAAGAAAGTTTTTCCTGCTATAGCCCCATTTTACCCGGAAACGAGATACGGTAAGCCCGTCATAGATTTGGTGCGGGCATTACTCGAAACGAACTCAGCAAACAGGGTAACTGTAATTCTCCGTGAGATGGGAGTGTTTATAGACAGGGGAACAGTAATATCATATAAAAAACGTGATTTTGATAAGATAGGTGTTATGGATCTTTTTGGGTTCAAAATTCCCATTTCTGTAATCGAACTTACTACAATGAGTTAAAACTATCGCGCAATTTTTTTGGTGCATATTTTGAAACTGTTTTATGTGAATAAGATAACCTTTTAACAGACAATTATGACGAGATACATCTGCATTGAATGTGCATATATATACGATCCAAAGAAAGGGGACCCTACACAGAATATTCCTCCCGGGACACCATTTGAAAAATTACCAGAATCCTGGCGCTGTCCCGAATGCAAAATATCTATCCTGAAGCGTGGAGTCTTCCAGCCACTGGAAGATTGAACTTAATTATTATCGTTTTTTCAGCAATCAGCAGTGATCTATAAGGATTTGCAAGATAAGAAACACATTACTTGAGTATATAAATAATTTTCAAATTCATATGGGAAGATTTTACACTAATCCCACCAAATCTTACTTATTGGAGTTCATCCGATGGAGATTAATGGAGTAACAATTGATGACACCTATGCGGAAGCTTTTCCGGCATGGGTAGCATCAGTCCTTGTGACTGGAGCAACAAAAGAACTCGCTTTTAAGGCTGCAGACGAAGCAACTGGTTTTGCTACATCAGTAATAGGATGTGAGTCCGAAGCTGGAATTGAATGTTATATGCCCCCTAAAGAGACCCCTGACGGACGTCCAGGTTTTCTTATGATGCTTTCAAATCCAAAAAAGGAGAACAAAGATAAAGCAAGTAAGAGCCATAAAAACTTAAAGGATCAGCTTGTTGAACGGATAGCAGAGTGTATACTTACTGCCCCGACAGCAGCAGTTTTCAATGGTATGCCGGAAGCTTCAGAGAAAATACCAGTCAAACTTCATTTTTTTGGAGACGGCTATGAATACCAGAAATCAATCGGGGGCCGCAGTGTCTGGGCAATCCCGATAATGGGCGGAGAATTTATAATTGAGGAAGAAGTCGGTTGTATAAAGGGAATCGCAGGCGGTAACTTCTTTATAATGGCAGACAGCGTCATGGCAGCCCTTGTTGCATCTGAAGCAGCAGTTGAAGCCATAATGGAAGTAAAGGGAGCAATTACACCATTCCCTGGCGGTATAGTTGCCAGTGGTTCCAAAGTAGGAAGCAAAAAGTACAAATTCATGGGTGCGAGTACGAATGAACTATATTGCCCTACCTTACGCGAAAAGATTCCAGATTCAAAAGTTCCTGCAGGAGTAAACGGGATCTTTGAGATTGTAATCGATGGTTCCAGTGAAGGCTCTGTAGGAAAAGCTATGGCAGAAGGGATTAGAGCTGCATGCAGAGTCCCGGGTGTAAAACTGATATCAGCTGGAAATTATGGCGGAAGCCTGGGCCCCTTCAAGTTCGAATTACACAAACTGCTCTCAAATTGAGAGGAAAACACAAAATTTTTTAATTTATTCGTATTACGAAACGATCATAAATCGGGTCCCGGTTATTTTCCCAGATCTCAATTGTACGATCTTTACTTTTTATCCCTGATTTAATCATTTTAGCTTCATTTTCTGAGCCAACAGTGATCAGGGTGTCACCAGATATTGTTATTAGTTCCTCTATAATCTCTTTCCAGAGATCAAAGTTAAAGGAATAGATCTCTCCGAACATCAGACCAAGTCCAATTTCAGATTTAATGCCATAAAGGCCGGCAATTCTTGCATCTATCCAGCTGGTATTGTCTTTATTAAGCCTTCCACGCGATAGTCCTGATGCCAGAAGGTACTGATCATTATCAAATGAAGTTACCTCATAACCTGACTGCCGCATTACCAATGTCCCTATTCCTGACCCGCAACAGCAGTCGAGGGCACTTTTATTATTCCCGGAACCCCACACCTCATGAAGGAGGTCGCTGACCACTGGAATCCTCTCAGGGTTTACATCTTCAATTGCAGGTTCACTGAAAACAAGAAGTTCATTACTGAAGTACTCAGTAACTGCCTTATTCCATACAAGCGCTTCCTCCTCAAGAATTTCCCCTCCAATCTCTTCGAATCTCTCTAGTATCTTTGGACAGGGGCCACGGAGTGCAAGCGATGTTACAATCCACGAATCATTGTCATTTATAGCAAATGCGAGGAGATTTTCTTCCTGGTCGATAAGGAGTCTTGTGTCTTCACAAGGCCAGGTTATCAAAGATTCATGATACTCATCTTTAGGGAGTTCAGAAAAATAAGGCTCAATAAACCGGGCTCCGTCAATCTCCAATAATTCGTCGATTGTCATTATAAAAAAATTAAGAACTGATCTGAGCTGTCTGAGGCAACTCGACCTTTGACTTTATTATCTCTACTCTCCTTACCGGGAAGACCTCTTTTGCGGTCTTCAGGAGGTCCTTTGCAAGGTCTCCAGACAGGACTTCGCCATAAACTCCATTTAGGTCAAATGGTTTGAGTTCTTGAAGGGTCTGCTGGGTTAATAACTTTCTAATCTCATGCTCCTGAGAAAGGTTTGCATTCGTGAGCGTGAAGCAGGTTACAGTTATCCTTATAAATTTCCCGTCTTTTGTTGTGAACGGTACAAAACAGTCAATTCTTGAAGTGCGACGTTTTGTAAGGGAACGCATGTAGTCCCTGCTTATCTCATGCCCATAATACTCGGTATATGCAGAATCACCGGCAACATTTGAAATACGTAATTTCATCTTTATATGTTGTCTTGAAAAGTCATTTGTCAATTCTCCGAGAGTTGTCTGAAATACCCTGCCCACGACAGTTGAGGGGTCGCCAGATATAGTATCTCCTAGGTAAGCCTTGTTAAATGCTTCTGGTGCAAAAACCTTATACCAGCTCTTTGCTTTCCAACCTTCAACTCTCTTTCCAACTTGTTTCTTTTTTGCCATCCTATCACCTGCTTTTAACAGAATTTGAATACACTTTTTTCTCGACCAGCGTATTCCTTTATAAGTTCAGGCCAGCCTGCCATATCCAGCCCTTTTTGTGCTAGAAATGCAGCAGTCCAGCGTTCGAGTCCGATTCCGGAACAACCTGACCAGCATTCAGATCCACTTTGAATTTTCACATTAAACCCTTTGGGGTACTTATCGCCATTGATGCTTACATTCTGGAATTCGAGCCATGTTTCATTATAAGGGAGAAACGCTTCGTAATCCGTAGTCCCGATGCTTGAACAGCAGCCGGTACCTGTCTCTTTTACATCACCCAGAAGGCCTTCCTGTGCCATAAACCAGGGCGTTACTCTTGCGCAGCGCCAATCAAGTTCCATGATCTCAATGAACACCTTTTTGTAAGCTTCATGCAGAGACTCAGCGATAGCTACAGTCTCTTCAGGAGTACCCAGCCATAGTATCTCAATCCGGTGAAATTCATCCACGCGTTCAATTCCATGGATCCCTCCACTTTCATACCTGTGTGATGTGCCGCTCCTGTCAAATATTTTTGCAGGCAGACAATCATTTGTCAGGGTCTCACCCTGGAGAAAAGGCCAGAACGAGGGGCACTGAGCGTAACAGAGGCCTCCAATAGGCCCGTCAATTTTATCCCTGATAAGATCAACAGGAACTTCACCAGTAACTTTGAAATAGTCGGATACTTCTTCCCAGAAGAGAGGATCTCTTGTTTTTGGGACTGATACATAGTAGATCTCGGGATAAACTCCTTTTGCATGGCCTGATTTCATCCATACTTCCCAGGGTACGAGTTTTGGAAAGATCATCTCTGTAAAACCAAGCGGGCCGATAATCTTCTCCATAACAAGCCTTTCAAAAGCACGGAAGAGACGGACAGCTTCTGGGCCGTATATCCATTGACCACGCGAAAGACCATGTTTTATCCATCCCTTTGCAAGCATCTCGTCAGTCGGATTTTCCTTCTTTGACCTGTTTTTCTGTTCGCTTTCGAAAATCAGGTCCCAGTGTTCACCTTTACCGCCATATTGCGATGCCTCTGCCTTCTCCTCAATGAGTCTTAATATCCTGTCCGGAACTTTGTTCTCAAGATCAGAAGCAGAGAGTGAAAGGCTGATAATTAATTTATTTTCATCATTCCTTGCTGACTTAACAAATGGAAGTTTTGAAAGATTAGGAACAGGAACACCTGAATCAAGTGTAGCGGTTATATCATACGAGTGAACCTCGATTCCACGCACACCGACCCGGTACTTTCCAAGGATCTGTGCTAAATATTTTCTGAACCTGAAGAGTGCATCGTGAACCCGTGTATAAGTGCCGCTTTCAATTGTTATTTCGATATAATTCTCTTTTACAGTTATACCGGTTATACGGCCAATCTCGCTATCATCTATTCCGGATGGGACTCCCTTCCTGAATATTACATTATTAGCTTCCTCTGCGGCTTTCCTGATAATATCTTCAAAATCAGGGCTTATTATGGCACTTAACTGAACCGATGCCTTCAGGGTGAAATGTACCTGCATAACTCCTCTGCAATATTAAGATCCATTAGGTAATCATCGACTGACGCAATAACAGTCCTTATTTTCTCAGACTGTATCTTTGTTTTTATATACTCTCCATCTGATGTTGTAGTCATTGATGAAAGATTATCAACTTCCAGTGCTTTGGATATCATTTCTGCATCCCTGTGCTTTGTGATTATATCACCTTCAACAGAGATCATACAGCAACCGCCTCCCTGACACCTTTTACAAATTGCGAGATCTTCCCGCTGGGGATTGTAGCTCCTGCCCTTGTTTTATGGCCACCACCGGTACCGCCACAATCACGGGAAAGATTATGTACAACCTGTCCAAGCCCTTCCTCTGGTGATGTCGTGACCCGGATAGAGATGTGAATCCTGTCATCTTCTTTTCCGGCTACAATGACTGGTGAAGGAAATGCAAGGTCACGTATGAAGATATCAGCTACCTCACTAACAATGTAATGAGGGTGAATCTCATAATAATTCTCTTTTTTACCTTCAATAAGTGCATTTTTTACAGCATTAATGACCATCAGCCGGTATTCGGTAAATATCTCCCAGGCATAGTCCACATCATGGGTAGAACGCATGCATATCTCAACACCAATGCTTCCATTATCTGTTTTTCCGCATGCATCGACAATGGCCATCAGTGTTCCGGCATCATCAATTACTTCCCTTGGGAGCTGATAACGTTCACCGTAAAGCTGATTTAATGCAGATTCAGAAAGTGATTCGGCAGTTAAAATAACAATTTTTGATAGTAGACCGCGAAGAACCGGTTCCTTTTTAATTGAGTCTGTTAATTCATCTAAAAGGCTGGGTTCGCCACTAATTCCTGGTAGATATGGATTAATTGAGTATAAAATTGAATCCTTGAGTTCTTTTCCATGGAAGAGCGGACCTCCTTTTGATTCAATAACACCCAATGCTATCCCTTCGTCAACAATTGCCCTGTTCTCCCCTCTCACTATCTGGCCGTCTCCGAGTATTCCAAGGGTTACGAGACCTGACAGGTCCCGGTTATCACCCATATGATTGGCCACACGGTACGCCGCACCTGCACCACTTAGCTCCAGTTCACCATCAATCCCAAATAACCTGGGATTGCAATGGAATTTACCGGTAAAATACGAAGTATGGTGATCAATTACAATGGTCTCCAGAGGAAGGTCATCTCTTCCTGAACCAAGGTCACAGAGGACGACCGCCTCTTTGGATTTCAGGATGTCAGAAGTGATCTCCTTTACAATTCGTAACCGGAACTGTTTACGCCGCCTTGCAAGAGCTGTGCCAAGTATGGCTGCAGCTGCAATTCCATCCGCATCATGATGAGCATAAAGTTCTATGAACTCATGACGAAGGATTTCGCGGGCCACTTCTCCGGTTGCGGCATCAAATGACATTTTTTTAACGTGAGAGAAGTATCTCTGCTGTATCTGGTTTGTAGACCCATCCTTTCGGCAGTTTGCCTGATCTTACATAATATTTAACAAGTCTTCTGACCTTTGACTCTGTAAGTTGAAGCTGCCTTTTATTATGGACATCCTTTTTGTTCTCGCTCATGTGCTTTCGAAGCCCCAGTGCCTTTCTGATAAGGTTCTGAAGGTCTTCAGGAATTTGTTGCTCCATTCCACCTTCTTTTATTATCTGACCCAGTGTTTTCCCTGTTGCGAGCCTGATACTTGGAACTCCATATCTGTCCCGTAATGAAAGTCCTATTCCACTCATTGATACGCCTTCACGGCGCAGGTCGAGAACGACCTTCTCTATTGCTTTTACGTCAGTATTTGACCACTCAGGTGCGCTCTTCCGGTAAGGTCGAACAGACATTGAATGGCCATGACGTCGGGCATGTATCCTTGCCATTATTCACTCCTGTAAAACTTGGCGAAATCCGAAAAAAGAGCCTTTGCTACTGACTCTTGTAATCCCGTAGCCATGCTGACTGGCCGTGCAAACTTTTTCTGTTGCACGTCGGATTTACTTATGCCAGCACTTGTTTAAAAGTGCGGTTTAAGATTTAGATTATAGAAAGATAAGTGTATCCTCTAACTTAACTGCCATAAAGGTTGATAAGCCGGATTAGATCTGATATCCCGTTCATCTCTAACGCGAGGACCTCCTCCCTTGTCATCCCCATACTTGTCTCTCCATCGGCGGTTAGCATTTCAGGGCCTCGAATTAGTGTTCTGTCTATGCCATCGGAAGAGAGTATTTTTTGAGCTTCAAGGTCATGGACAAAAGCTCTTCCAGGAATAATTATTGTTGAGGAAATCTGCGAGAGATCAATCTCTTTTATGTCGTCAATCGTAATAAGGCATGCAATCTCTTTCGGGAGGATAGTAACTTTACCGGAAAATCCACATTTCTGTAAAATTTCCTCTATATATGGTCCGGCAATACTTCCTGTGACAATTGTCGCATTTTTAGTAACCCTGGGCAGCTTTTCCAAAAGGTCATTTTCAAACAAAATAGCAAATGGCGACCTGATTTCGCTGTCCCAAAGGGGAGTACCATTTATTTTCATTTTGAAACGGAGGTTAAGGTCAGTTACCATATCTTTGAAAAATACAGGGGAATGTGGAGTTATTCCTTTAATTATCGGCGCATTGTCAAGTATAAGTCCTTGTTCTTTACTATTTGCAAAGCGCATCACGATCAGCCCTTTGGCACCCCTGTCTTCAAGCCACTTGCAGGTATCGTTAAGGACCTGACCGTCGTTGATCCCGGGAATAACAACTGTTGCCGCATAGACATCAATTTCACGACAGAGTTTTTCAAGGACCTGAAGCGATGCTTCCGGTGTCGGGTCATGCATATATTTTGAGCGTAAAGCAGGATCTACTGAAAAAACCGTGAATGAAACTTCGGATAAATTGTGATCAATCAGGAATTTCGCAATTTCCGGGTCATCAAAACCTTTCCCGCTGGTGTATCCAATATGAATCGGGGCATCAATATTTGATAAAAGTTCAATAAGGTCAATAAACCAGGGATAGCAACTCGGGTCTCCACCACCGCTTATTGTTATCTTTGTAACTTCATCCGGAATTCGCCCCAATGCGAGCAGGACTTCATCTGCCACATCACGTAAAGGCTTGAAACCTGTATAATATTCCCTTACTCCCCTGCTACAATAATCGCAGCCCTTTTGAAAAGGGAGACAATACTGGCAACCAAAAGGAGCTGATTCCTTCACTTTTTTAAAATAGCAGTATTCACAGAAACCCCGGCAGTCAAGACCGGGACGGCCGCCGATGTCGACTGTGAGCTGAGTCATACTGATAATTTCGGATTTAATAGAGTATTAAGCCATTGTATCTGGTTATCTTTCAAAAAGATCATATTATAATTCCCTGGAACCATATCCATCAAGACTAAATCACTGAGTAACCTAATGAATTAATGTTATTGAGAGAATTGAATATCCAGCTAATCTTTTTACTTTATTATGATTGCACAACATAAAATTCTCGAAAAACTCTTCATGGACAGCCAATTCCGATGGCTCGATGTTACAGTATGGTATGCTGACCGACAAGCAGTTGGAGATACAGCTCGCGTGTCAGGGAAAGATATCATAAATATCGGGGCTGAGTATATGGAAGTGCATACACAATGGGGGAACAATTCCATCCCATACAGCCGGGTTATACGAATTGCATACGAGAATAAACTTGTATGGGAGTATGGAGCAAAAGCCAAGTCAAAAGCGCAGGAAAAGAAGGGATGACAGAGACTTTTTTAAATTCAGTCCACCAATATATGCCGGCATATCCAGTGCCTCAGTGGCTTAGTTGGCAGAGCGGCTGACTTGTAATCAGCAGGTCCCGTGTTCAAATCACGGCTGAGGCTTGAATCATAAGATGTTCAAAGCCTTTTTTATTATCAGGCTTCAATCCTTCGTCCTTTTCATTTCTCATTATTCACACCTGGTATCAAGTCTCATCTTAGCATATTGCCTAAGCTCCAGGGCCTGCTGGAAGGGTGTTGTTATCAATGATAATCAATATTGATGAACATAATCACAGGTGTTGTAATCAAGTCTACTTGTTTTAACTTACCAATTCATGATATAAATAAAAGAAGCCTGGGCGTTATCATAACGACAAGGGGTAATCTATCAAGGGGTTGTCCCATAAAGGAGCATAAAGAAAAAGAACCTGTTTCCATG
>Ga0114951_10002374_pt1 | contig 21374 bp, 21 predicted proteins | sample AM7aDNAmetaG_FD_88677 | JGI IMG/M metagenome (GOLD analysis project Ga0114951, IMG submission 88677) | Freshwater microbial communities from Finland to study Microbial Dark Matter (Phase II) - AM7a DNA metaG | ecosystem: Environmental > Aquatic > Freshwater > Lake | place: Finland: Lake Alinen... | reverse complement strand
TCTGCAGTCCCAGAAGAGTTGCAGTATGGGAAACCGCAAATAATCCAAAAGCAAGGCCTATGTAAAGCGGCGTCAGGCTTCCTGACCTGTTTTGCCACCAGCAGCTGATAATAACAATTCCAATGCAAAAAATCAGGTTAGTTAGCGTTACGGGATCAAGGACAAAACTCATAAAATATCTCAGGTAATTTTTGATTTTTACTTATTTATGGTTGGGTTTCTGAAAATTCCCTTACTTTTAAAGATGCTTCTGGCCTTAGTGGAATTCCATGACCGGATAGCATTATATCAAAGTCAAGTGTAGCAATTTTTTTTATAGAATATTGTGCCTCACCCATATCCAGCGTGAACTGTGGGGGTGGCCCCTCTATTTTAACGCCGTCAAAGCGCAATGTATCACCAGCAAAAAGGATATTTAATGACGGTTCGAGCAGGCAGATGCTTCCCGGTGTATGTCCTGGTGTATGGATACAGACAAGTCCGGCAATATTGTCGGTTCTTATTTCTTTATTAATTTGAAATAAAAACCTCTGGAATATAAGGGGCATGAAGTACAAAATAAAAATAGATTAGAGATTCAATTACTAAACCTATCTCTGCCTTTACTTGATATACTGACTAACCATTGCCTTTGCTTCAGGTGGAAGGTTCAGGCTTTCGAGAACCTGCGGGAGTATACTAATAACTACCTCTTTACCCTGTGGTGACAGGAGGTACTCCTTAATCATCGCGATTCCTTCTGGTGATGAGAGAAATTTCTTTACTGTTTCCTGTCCTTCAGGTGATTTAAGCATCCCTGCCAGTTGTCCGCCAAGTAATCCAAAGTCCATATTTTTTCACCTATTTATATGTTATTTAGTGTTTTAGGATATATATGAATTTCTTAATGCATTATTTATGAATCTATCCACGGTAGAGCCATTTCCAAAAATCTCCATTCTCTGTATTTCTATTGGAGTATAATTTTTCCCTTATAATACCCGGTCCAAACCTGAAAATCAAATTAAAGAAACGATAGGGATAACAGAGATAAATTTTAAAAGAATCTTTTGGCAATTTGTATTTTATCCGCATTGTTTCAGCGCTTAAAAAAATCCGCTTTTTAAAAGAATTTAACAGGGCAAGGGAGGTAGGATTTGTCTGAGCCAATCTGAATGAGATATTTTTCGATGTGCCCGGTATAATTAGTTGATTTAGAGCAAAATTCAGGTAATGTTCAGGTATATCGTAGAAAAAACCTTTTTGGTTTATCTCGTTGATAATCGCAGTTCCTGTCAGAAGATCTGTTAAGGCCAAAGAAAGCATGAGAGGTCGAACGAGACCCAGATCGTTTGATATCATCAATAATTGATTCCAATCGATGCAGTCAGAGTACTTCCGGTATAATTCTTCAATATCATAAATTTCACGGATGCCAAAATGAAAGGCGTGTTGTATGCTTAAGTGAATTGCACAATGGAAGATGAGAACTGATGGAGGCAGAAGATATGAGGAAGCACCTAGAAATGTCCCTTTTTTTGCGTACTTCCAAAAATGTTCGCCTAAATCCAGTCCTCTGGGGCTTACGTTATATGCATCGGTAATATTCCAATGAAGTTCAAATATTGTCCCGGATTCATGTATAAACTCCGGCGAATGGTGGTCATATTGCATACTCTCATCATCGAAATGGTAAGAAGCAGTTTCCCTGTAACCAAGAGAGTTGAGAATAGCAATGGAATGTTTAATATCTTTCCATTTTACCATAACGTCGATATCACTCATCCTCCGCATTGCAGGGTTTTCATATACTGTATTTGCGAGTATTATTCCTTTTAATGAGATTACAGGGATATTTTTTTGTTCAAGAGCTATGAGGATCCGTCCTAATTCAGTAGTCAGGCGAAAATTTTTCGCTCCATTTGCAAGGTACTTCCGCCGTAATTGTTCATATATCGCATTTGGAGGCAAAATTTCCGAGTACTTTTTTAATTTGTAAAACAGGAGCGGAGTTACATGCATGGATTCTGAATAAAAAAGTATCTGGTCCCACTTATAACTTGGAATTTCCCTTGGATGGAAATGATCTGGGCTTAATAGTTGAATTAAATCAAGGTATGGCTTGTTGTCTTTAAGAAGATCCTGTAACTGAACCATCACTATTTCCTTTTTTTTCTTTTATAGTATTAATGTATAATACACGGGATCGTTACTTGGAACAAGTCTTTCTCTATCCGGAAAATATCAAAAATTGATTATCAATTCGAAATCTTGTATTGAGGTTCTTGTTGGAGTATCCTCAATACAGAAATCTTTGAAGACACATTTCTCTATTACTACCATTGTTTTAATAAAACGAAAAATTATTTTATATAGTATAAAACCAGGTTAATCTTGGATGATCACCCAGTTTCTCACAAAAAGCCTTTCAGGAATCATACCCAAAATCGAAGGGAATGAGATAACATATCCAGGGAACAGCATGTACCCTGCTCTAATCGAGGGAGACCGTTTGATTCTTTCGCTTAATTCATCCGTTAAAATTGGGGACATTATTGTTTTTCCTGACCGGAAACAGTGTTTATATACGATTCACAGGATAATCAATGTAAAAAATGGTGTTCTTGAAACTGCAGGAGATAATAACAAAAATCCAGACCAGACTTCTATATGTATCAGTGATGTCACTGGAAAAGTAATCGCGAAAAGACGTTGTGAACGTTTATTCCGAGTCAGAGGAGGAATGTATGGGAGGATCTATCATTGGTATATCACTTCAATCCATAGTAACATTCGCCTTTTTCTCCCTTTCTTAAAACCCGGGTATTACTTTGTTGCGAGAAAAGCAGTTATCGGGCGGATACTCTCTCCTTTGTTCAAACTGACGCTGGTAGCCCAGTTAAAAAATGGCAATATTGAAGTCAGGCTATTTCTTAATACCTTTTACATAGGACTATGCAGGGGAGAGAGCAGGCCCTGGATTATAAGGGCTCCTCTTCGTTTGTTAGTAGATCCAGGCCGGTTGCCTCGTTATGAGACGATAGTCCTTAATGCTATGAAGGAGAACCTAAACAAGGCACCTGGTGAATTAAAAGGGTTTTGTTAATTTTTTATTAGCCCTCGAATTGGATTTGGTTAAATAATTAATATTTACTTTTCTCTTCCAGAAATTTCCCGTTTTTCACCCTGTATACCCGGCTCACAAGTTGAAGCAGGCTCTCCCTGTGTGTAATTACAATGATTGTCTTTCCTCTGCACGTGACCAGGAATTCTTTTACGAGTGCTTCTTCAGTTTCCCTGTCAAGGTGGGCCGTCGGTTCATCAAGGATAAGTATACTTGTATCCCTTAGAAATGCCCGGGCTATTGCGATACGCTGTTTTTGCCCACCTGATAATTTACTCCCCCGCTCACCGACAATTGTATTATAAGCTTCAGGAAAACTGCAGATCTCTTCATGGATTCCGGCTGAACGGGCTGCTGCCATAACTTCGCTGTCACTTGCAAGCGGCCGGCTGTACCGGATGTTATTCATGACTGTATCATGAAAGAGCATAAGATCCTGGGAAACTAACGCAATCTAGTTCCTAATCCAGGTCGGGTTCAGGTCATTGTAATCATAATCATCAAGCCAGATTTTTCCCTCCTGTGGGCGGTAAAATTTTAGAAGAAGATTAATAAATGTGGTCTTACCAGCCCCGGTCTGGCCTACAATACCTATCCTGTCCCCAGGTTTTATCTCAAGATTTACACCGGTAAAGACCGGGTTATTCTCATCATATGAAAATGAGACGTTTTCCGCGCGAATGTGGCCTTTTGAACTGTATTTGGGGTATAGAAGTGTTTTTCCGGGGTCATCGTGATCATATTCGGTTGTCATGTTCAGGAGTTCCTTTACCCTCCATGAGGCAATAGCTGTCCCCTGCAGGGAGAGGGGGATTTGGAGGATTGCCGATACAGCCCCTGTGAGTTGAGGGTACATCACAAGAAAGGCAGTATATGATCCGATTGACATCTGTTGGGAGAGTACGAGACCACCTCCTACAAGCATTACTACAAGCCGTACAATGTTCGTGTACGCAGACTGGACACCACCGGTAAACTGGCCGAAAATCATGTTCGAGATGGAGAGGGTGACCATGTTAAGCGACCGTTTCATATACCTGCCAAGCTCCCGCTCTTCAGCAGCATGCGTTTTTATAAGGTCAATAGAGTTAAAGAGGTCCTGCCCATCAGCAGCTACCTGAAGTAAGAAACCGGATATTTCATGCCATGGGTGAATATTGCAATCTTTACCCGGATACCGGGAAAAGTGTGGGCCTTACACCAACAGGGGTTACCATATGGCGTGCCCTTCTTAACAGGAAAGGTCTTAACGGTATTATCGATGAATTAGGCGACGAGTTTGAACCTTTACCCGAAAATATCCAGGAAGAAGGGGGAAGGATTGTGAGCATATTTTCAAGGGAATCGCAGAGGGTTATGAACCTCGTTGAGACTGGGATCCCCCCCAGGTCATTATGGCGGAGATATCGTCTTCTTCTCTAAAGAAATACCCTGCGACATGATCGAGAATAGTAACTGCCGGGTTGAAATCAGAATTCTTTTCAACGCAATCAGAATGACACCCAAAAGTATCTCATTCTTAATTGTTAATATGAATAAATATTGTGAATCATAGATTATGTGTAAATTTGAGGAAGATTTAATCTTAAACTGACGTACATAAATTAGTACTTGATACATTATGGAGAAAACAGCACTTGGCCCGATGCCATATATGAGCATAATGCCCATACTTCTTGTGGGAGCTCTTGTCAAAGAAAAACCAAATTACATGACGGCTGCATGGGCTTCAGTCGCATGTATGGCGCCTCCAATGGTCTGTGTTGCACTTAACAGATCACGGTACACTCTAAAAGGCATTGAAGAGAACGGGACCTTCAGCCTTAACGTTCCCTCTGCAAAAGGCGTTACAGAAGCGGATTACTGCGGAATAGTTTCAGGAGTAGTGAAGGACAAATCTACAGTCTACACTTCCTTTTTTGGTAAGTTGGGAACAGCCCCTATGTCAAAAGAATGTCCAGTCAACCTTGAGTGCAGGGTCTTTCAGTCATTGGAATGCGGAAGTCATATTCTATACATAGGAGAAGTGATTGAAGTATATGCTGACCGTGAATGTGTTACGGACGGAAAACCCGATGTAAATAAGGTCAATCCGCTTGTATATTCCCAGACAACATACTGGAAAATCGGCGAAGAGGTTGCAAAAGCATTCTCGGCCGGTAAAAACTACGTGAACTGGTAGACAGTACCAAAACTTAAAGACGAAGCTGATAAAATTATATATGAGTTACATTTGGTAAAAGCAGGGTTGATAAGGCATAATTTTATTCCAATTGGGCCATTTATCCTTTTTATTTGAGATATTTAGAGATAAATGACGTTTGTAATAAAAAGTGTATCACTTGCCCTTTACAACTAGTACCATACAATGGGCCATGCGTATGATACTTTCAGCAATACTGCCTAATATCAGTCTCTCAAACCCGCTTTTACCATGCGAACCAACAACTATCAGATCGATATTGTTCTTTTCTGCAAAGTCCGTAATAACTTTGGCAGGTCTGCCAAAGAGTACAAAAGTCTCCACATTTACTCCTTCTGCAAGGTTTTTTACATTTTCAACTGCCTTTTCCCCTTCATGATTTAATTCATCATAAAGTTCACCTGTCATTATCTCGGTCTGAGATGATGTAACCGGAGCTTTATCTATCACATATATTGCATGAATTGTAGAATCACATTCACGCGCTATTTCCAGAGCTTTTTTCACAGCAATCTGATTTATATCAGATCCATCCGTTGTCAATAGAATTTTTTCAAAAAGTTTCGTCATTGCATCACCATTTTTTTGTAATCATTAAAAATATTTTTCATGCAAAATATTAATCATCAGACTCATTAACATGGTCCTGTTTTTGAATCTGATCTTTTATGTTCTTTTTGTCAAGTTCGTACACATACTTTGGGCCTCGCATTGCAGATAACAGGGCAGCTATAAGAGAAATCAAGGCTCCGATGTAGAACGATATCCGAAGGGAAGGCATAAAAGCCTGCGCAAGCGTGGTCGGAAACCATGTTGTCCCAGTCAGAGTTGTAATTGTTGCAGGGCTGATTGTTGCAACAATAGATTTTGGAACGGCCTCAAGAATAGTAACTACCGGATTATACCCAAGGAACGCAGCGAAAAGTGAACCTGTCGGGGGAATAGTGCTCATGGGGGCAACAAGTCCTGGTGCCCCGGCATTAGTAAGGGAAGTAGCAAGCACCGGTGGAAATGTATGGGAAAGGCTTACAATAAGAATGGTAAAGAACATTCCCATTGAAATTACCATTCCGCTGTTCTGCAGCATCGACCTCATCCCGGATGCGACACCCCTCTCTTCAGGAGGAACTGAGTTCATTATGGCTACAATATTTGTTGAACCAAACATTCCGTTTCCGAGTCCCATTAAAAAAAGTGAAACCGCGAAAAAAGGGTACCCAAAATCATAAGGCATCGTTGCGAGCATAACGAATGAAACTGCAATCAAAATCATACCCCCTGTCGTAAACAACCTGGAACCGTATTTATCTGAGAGCCAGCCCGCAAGTGGTCCCATGATTATAAACCCTGCCGTGAGCGGTAACATAAATATTCCTGCCCAGAATGGAGTAGAATCGTAACTGTACCCATGAAGCGGTAACCATATACCCTGGAGGAGCATGATGAGGACGAACATCACACCACCTCTTGCAATAGCGCTTAAGAACCCGGCAATGTTTCCAAAGCAGAAAATCCGGTTTTTAAAGAGGCTCATCCTGAACATAGGGTCTTTTACACGGTTTTCAATAAACGGAAACGCAATCAATAACAGTAAACCAGATATCAGTGCTGCTATTACCCAGGGATTGTCCCAACCCATAGGGTCGCCTCCGTAGGGGAGGATTGCATATGTTATTCCAATTAAAAAAATGGTCAGGCCAGAGACGAATGTAAGGTTACCCCATATATCGATTTTCTGGGCGTGTTTAGGCAAATGGCTTTCTTTTAATTTTAGAAAAGCCCATATGGTCCCAATAATTCCCACCGGTACACTTATGAGGAAGATATAACGCCAGTTGAAGAAAGCGAGAATCCCTCCGAGTATAAGACCTATAAACTGGCCTGAGAGAAATGAGATAACGTTCAGTCCCATTGCTTTTCCCCGCTCATCAGCTGGAAAAGCGTCAGTAAGAATCGCAGAGCTGTTTGCAAAAGTAAATGAAGCCCCTATTGCCTGGACAATACGAAAAATAATTATTTCAATTGCACCTGCATCGCCGGTGCCAGGTGTAAGATATAATAGGATGGAACCAATAGTAAAAATACCAAATCCGATATTGTAAAGTTTCACCCTCCCGTACATATCTGAAAGCCGGCCGCAGGTAAGGAGTAAAGTCGCAGTAACGAGACTATAGCCCATCAGCACCCAGAGCAGGTACTGAAAGGAGGTGAATGGGTCTATCCCGATTCCATTGAAAATTGCAGGAAGTGAAATTAATGTAATGCTTGCGTTTACTGATACCATGAACATTTCAATGGTAGTAATCGAGAGTACAATCCACTTGTAATCTATCCCTTTATGATTTACTGTGCCCGGGGTTCCTGATTTACTGTTAATTGTCAGCAAAGGATTAATTCTCACATTTTTTTAACTATTCGATATCCTATAGAGGTAACTATAGATCAGTTGATTAAACTTTCTTTATTACCTTCAACTATAAGACCCGGTTCAGGGTTGTGATTTGAATTATTCATAGGAATAACTGCGATTTCATTTCCGCTCTCACTGCAGTATGCGTCTACCCTGTCAAAAATACGATTCACCATGCTGCCTGGCGTCAGGATTAGGGAATCCAGACCTCGCAATGCACGAAGAATACATTTATCAATAACGCCATATGTGAATTCCAGGGCTAGATTTTCCTGGCTGGCACGTTGCTTTGCACGGGTACCCATGGCCCCTATCACAAGATTCTGTCGGGATTCTATCCAAACAGAAAGTGGAGTTTTACACTCCTTGTCGACATTACAAACAGAGATAACACCAGGTCGCGTATTGGTGTATGAACTGTTGACCATGTTTGTGATAATATGAACCATATCCAAAACGCTCCTGGGTTTACGTTCTGGCTGAATAAATCCATGTCGCCCAAGTTCCTGCGAAAGTTCAAGAAGCATCGGGACAGAAAGATGTGCCTTGCGGACATTTTTAGAATTCCCAAATGCAACTTCAGGCACGTCTTCCTGAAGAATCCTGCCATCCAACAGAAGAATTACCCGATCAGCCCAGGGATAAGCCAACTCTACATCGTGAGTTGAGATAATTATAGTTTTACCTTCCTGGTTCAGTTCGTCAAGTAGTTCCATGAGATCTTCTGACCCTGAAGGATCGAGGTCACTTGTCGGCTCATCAAATACCAGGACATCAGGGTCCATTGCAATTATCCCTGCGATTGCAACCCTTTTTTTCTCGCCCCCGGACAGTCTGTGAGGTGGTCGGCGTTCAAATCCCTCAAGACCTACATGACGGAGTGCCATTGATACTGCATTCCTGATAGCCTGCTCATCATAACCAAGATTTGCGGGTCCAAAAGCTACATCCTGGTATACAGTCGGCGCAATAATCTGCCTGTCTGAATTCTGCAGTACATAACCTACCCTTTTACGGATCTTGCGAAGGGATGATGTGTCATAACTTATTGGCTCATTGTCAAACAGCATTGTACCAGAACTTGGGCGGATAATGCCATTGAACATCTGGAGAAGTGTGGATTTACCAGCACCATTAGGGCCTACAAGCGCTATCTTCTCACCCTTGCGGATATGGAAACTGATCCCTTTAATAACTTCACGATTGCCAGGGTATTGATACCTGATATCTCGAGCTTCCAATATGATATTCATAGGAAAACCATAATTCCGGGTGTCATCACCACTAAAATCCCAAAGAGGGCTGCAAGATAAATCGTCACCGTTATAAGAGATTTTATTTTTATCGGTTCAGCGAGATCCAGTGAAGGGAAGATCCCATTGTAACAACGGCAGTCCATAGCACGAACAAGGTCTTCGCCAGCATTCCAGCTTGAAATAAAAAGCATCCCACAAAGCCTTGAGAAGGAGCGGACTGCCTCTGTTGGTCTGCTGTAGCCAAGACGCATCACCTGTGCCTGCCAGATTTCAACTGCCTGCTCATAGAAAATAAAAATAAACCTATATACAATCATCATCAGGTCAATAAGTTCTATGGGAACCCTTGTTCTCTTCATGCTGTTGAAGAGGTCAGTCATGGGAGTTGTCAATGCGATAAAGAAAAGGGAGACTGAGCAACCGAAAACCCGGCAGAGTGTCAGAGTACTAATCCTAACAGATTCGGTCGTAATAGAAAGATCGATCAATGGCACAGGTTGAAAACGCCAGATTACATTCCCTCCACCAAGCATAAAGAGGAGGACAATGGTGCTCATGATTATAAAGATGGCGGGTCCAAGCAGTATTTTTCCATACTGGGCCGGAGATAACCTTCCGGGTAAAATAAGGACAAGGCTCATTATGATGCCCGAAATCAATGGCACTACAGGGGTAGGCGATATAAGACAGAGGATAAGTGATCCAAGCGCAAGAAAAAGTTTGGTTCCTGGATGAATGTGCCTGAATGCACTCTCTTGTGCAATATAATCCAGGTTTGCGTCTATCATCAATCTCCCTGGCCTCTTGTGGATCTTTTCTTTGCAAGCCAGTACCCAAAAATTATCCCAAGGATGAACGAACCAATAGCAGCCTGTAGTACAAAGAAAGTCGTTTCAATTTCGCCATTCGAAGGTTTATACTGGGGAATGATCGGCACAAATGAGTCAATAGGATTTCCTGTCAATTCTGAAATTTTCTGTGAGCCAGCATCATCGGACCCTATGAACTTATGATTCCCGCCGGAATTTATAAAAAGCAAAACCACAACGAAGACGAGTATTGCGAGAACAGCAACTAGTTCAATTTTATAGTTAGCAATCATTATTGAATCTCCAGATGTACTATCTGGTCCTCATTGTGGGATGCACGAGAGATCTGATCTTCTGAAAAAACGTTTAATTTTATAAGAATATCAGATTTTAGTGCAACAATATACTTAAAGACCAGAGTGAGCACACAGCCTTCAATGATTGCAAGAGGTATCTGCGTCACAGCAAAAATAATAAAAAAAGCCTCGAAAGAAGAGAGTATTCCTCCTGTCTGGGCTGGATATGCAATTGCCAGTTCAAACGAGGTGATAATATACGTGACAAGGTCAGCGACTGTCGTTACGATGAATACGGTTATATATATATTAACCCTTGTGTTCCTGAGTAAGTAATATACAGCATATCCGGCAAGAGGACCGCCAATAGCCATCGAAACCATGTTTGCACCCATGGTTGAAAGACCTCCATGGGCCAGTAGAAGTGCCTGGAAGAGAAGGACTATTGCACCAATTATTGATGTGATGAATACACCAAAACACATGGTCGATAATCCAGTACCTGTAGGGTGGGAGGAACTACCGGTTACCGAGGGAAGTTTAAGAGCTGACAAAATAAAGATGAATGCCCCGCACACCCCGAGCAATGAGAGGTATTCCCGGTCTTTTCTGATAATCCTTCTTAGTTGGATTGTCCCCATGACAAGAAATGGAATTGCGGCAATCCACCAGACTATACACCATTGCCAGGGCAGGAAACCTTCCATAATATGCATTTACAATAACTCCTCGGTCAATTTCCTGAACTCTAATATTTTTTATTCGCTTTAATTCTATTTAAGTTGGTCTAAAACAAAAAAAATTGTTTTAACTGGTGATGAGATAACTTTCTGTAACTATCGAATCATGAAAACCCTGTGAAATTCTATTTTTGGGGAATACAATTCGTGAGATCCAATATTGATGCAACGCTCCGTGAAGTACCTGGGATCATTGCAACATTATTTAAACAGTATTTTATATTCCCAAACCGGTCTATGAACCTGAATTCATATACCCTGGGTGCGGATTCTGGATCATTGTGCCGCTCGAAGTGGTATTTTTTCATCCTTTCAAGGTCTTCCTCTACAACAAACTCGGTCCATTTCCTTTTTCCTTCCAGTTCATCAATGGTATATCCTGAGAGGGTTGCAAATCCTGCATTTGCAAGGGCAATCGTCGTATCTTCCTCAATAATTATTGTTGCAGTACCTGTTGTAGCAAAGATAGTCCTATACAAATTTTCAGACTTTCTTATCTCTTCTTCTGCCAGCTTTCTTTCGGTAATATCGCGTAAAACACCTTCAATCCCAAGGAAATTACCGTTAGTGTCAAAATATTTATGACTACTTGTTATAATTGTAATCTGAGAACCGTCCTCCTTTTTCATTTTTACTTCAAAATTTGAAACTGAACCAGTCCGGTCAATATCAGTGAGAAACTCCTGCCGCTCAGCCGGGTTTACGTACAGGGTTTTTGCAATATTTATTCCGTAGATCTCGTCTATTGACTCATATCCAAGAATTGACGCCCCTGAAGGGCTTGCAAGGATTAGTCTTCCTTCCGCATCAGTACGGTAAAATACCTCCTGAATATTCTCAAAAATGCTATAATAGTCCTTTTCGGCTAGTACTCGATTCGTAATGTCCAGAACAGATGCAACACTCCGTTTTGTATCTGGAATCATTGCAACATTATTTATACAGTATTTGGTGTTCCCGAATCGGTCTACAAACCTAAATTCATAAACCATTGGAGCGGATGGTGGATCACTGCGGCGCTCATAGTGATATTTTTTCATCCTCTCAAGGTCTTCATTTACAACAAATTCAGTCCATTTTCTTTTCCCCTGAAGTTCGTCAATGGTATAGCCGGATAGAGCGGCAAATCCTGCGTTTGCAAGGGTAATTGTAGTATCCTCTTCAATAATGATGCTTGCAGTGCCGGTTGTAGCAAAGATAGTCCGGTACAGGTTCTCTGAATTTTTAACGGCCTCTTCAGCCTGTTTTCTTTCGGTGATATCCTTTCCGATGGATTGGTATTCTACAACCCGGCCCATATCATCAAATATTGCATGATCATTCCACCAGTGCCAGCGGATACTGCCATCCGGCATGATAACCCTGTGTTCAATGTCGGCAATGGGATTATCCGGACTGAACGAGGCAAAATGTTTGCGAATCCGTTCCATGTCCGGTTCAGGAATGTTTGGTAGAAACCGATGCCCGATAATTTCGTCATGGCGTTTTCCAAAGTACCTGCAGTAGGCATCGTTTGCAAAAACATGTGTTCCGTCGGGTTTAAACCGGCTGATAAAATCAGTTTGGGTTTCAACAACCTCACGGTACCTGCGCTCGCTTTCCTCATGTGAGATCTCAGCCCTTCGACGTTGCACTGCCTGGCGGATCTTAAGTGCCAGTTCTGCAAACTGGGCCTTTGTTTCACCACCTTTCTGGAGATAAAAATCTACACCCAGGTTTATTGCCTCAATTACAATCTCTTCACGGCCACGGCCGGTGAAAAGAATAAAAGGAATCTGCCCATAAATAAGCCGTACTTGTTTTAAAAATTCAAGCCCGTCCATCTTTGGCATCTGGTAATCTGACACAATTGCATCGTACTTTATTGTATTTATCTTATCAATTGCAGTAACTGCTGAATCTACGAGTTCTACCTTGAAGTCACCCATCTTCTCAAGGAATCTCTTTCCGATATCGAGAAGAAATTGTTCATCATCAACGTACAAAACAGTTATCATTAGTCAGATCCTGATAAAGTACAATAAACAGACTATCTAATTCTTAAAAAATGTTCCTTATATATTTTCAAATATCATTTCCGTTTTTTTAATTTTTCCCCGGCTGCCATCCTCTCTATAGTACTACCGAGTTCCCTGCCGATAGAGATAAGAATCTCCTTTTCTTCCGGTGAGATTAAATAACGTCTCAAACTTGCGATATTCATTGCCCCTATTGCAATTTCTCTTGTAATTAACGGGATGCTTATCATTGATTGGAATCTATACTTCTTTGATCGTTCAGGTGCAATATTTGCATAATTATCAGTGATAATGGCCTCATTGTGAATAAAAAGGGTATCATATGGCTTTTGATCAATTGATACAGTCTGAATTTCACGAAGAAGTTCAGAGTGAAGATTTTTAGAATGGACTATATCTGCAGTTCGTTTGGAAAAGTCTACTATGTATATCCCACCAGCGTCAAAATCAAGTAAACGCATTGATTTGTCTAAAATACTAACAAATAGCTCTCCAAGGTTATCGGCTTTATTTGCAGTAGAGATAATATCATTAAGAATTGAAAGTCTTGTAGAATGACGTTGCACTTCCTCTTCTGCCTGTTTACGCATTGATATATCCCGGACTACACTTACAATCACAGGTTTATTAAATAAGTTTACAACATGTGAATTTATCTCCACTGCAAAGATAGTTCCATCTTTTCTCCGGTGTTCAGTCTCAAAGATAGAGTGACCAGTTGAAGATAATTCTCTAATTATTTCGTCAAGAGGCCGGTTATGATAATCAGTAACAAAATCAAGGGGTCCATGCTCCAGCATTTCATCATGGGTATATTGTAGCATCTTGCAGGCGACTTCGTTAACTTCAATAAATCTACCGGGTTTTCCGTCTTTATCTATTTCATGAATTTGAATTCCGTCGTTAATCTTGTCAAAAATGCCCCGGAATTTTTCTTCACTCACCCTTAACGCTTCCTCTGCCTGTTTTCGTTCTGTTATATCACGAACCGTACTAATCAAATAGGTTTTTCCACCAAGGATAATAGTATCGGCAGATAAGGATGCATAAAACAGTTCTCCTGATTTGCGATGTTCGATCATCTCAAATCGTTCTACTCTTCCCTGCGATTTAACTTTGTTGATTAAAGTATTCCATTCTTGTTTTGCAGGTCCAGTACCAAGTTCTGTTGCACTCTTCCCTATCATTTCTTCCCTGGAATATCCGTACATTATTGATGTCGCATCGTTTATCTCGTTCAACTGTCCGGTTTTCATGTCACTTATCATAATTGCATCAGGGCTTGCAAGGAATGCTTTTGCATATTTTTCCAGAGCTAATTTATATGAAGCAGCCTGCTTTACCTTGTGTGCAAGTTCGGTAAACATTGCATTAGGATCACCACCTTTCTGGAGATAAAAATCAGCTCCATTGTTTATGGCCTGTATTACCACTTCTTCTCTTCCTCTGCCAGTAAACAAAATGAAAGGAATCTTTCCAAAACGTATTCGTAATTCAATAAGAAACTCGATACCATCCATGCCAGGCATCATATAATCAGAAATGACAGCATCAAAATTTGTCTTTGTAAGAATTTCTAAAGCATTAGATGCGGAATTAACGGTAGTTACAGAAAAATCCCCGGACGCCTCAAGGTAAAGTTTTCCAATGTTAAGAAGGTCTGGTTCATCATCTACATAGAGAACCTGGAATTCAGGTTCCATCATATTTATTTTGAATTACTACATAAAATAATATTTTGTATAATCCCAATTTTTTCGACAACTATTAGGTTATTGCCATTCAATACTTTAACAGGGATAATGGAGAGTTTCAATAGGAAAGATCTTACCGAGCGGGACATTTGCTCAAAATTTATTACTCCAGCTTTATTACAGGCTGGCTGGGACCCTAAACTGCAGATACGTGAAGAAGTGAAAGTAACTGACGGCAGGGTGCTTGTCAGAGGAAACTCTGTCAGCCGGGCAAAACCGCGAAGGGCTGATTATATCCTCTATTATAAACCCAATATTCCCCTTGCAGTAATTGAGGCAAAAGACAATAATCATAGTGTCGGTGCCGGGATGCAGCAGGCACTCGAATATGCAAAGATGCTTGATGTTCCGTTTGCCTACAGTTCCAATGGGGATGCAGTCCTCGAACATGATATTACCGGGAACTCTGAACGAATGGAACGGGAACTGACCTTCGACGGGTTTCCATCTCCTACAGATCTCTGGAACCGGTATAGGGTCTTTAAGGGTATTGATGAGAAAAAAGAGAAGGTCATAACCCAAGACTATTATATCGACGATATCAGGAAAACTCCCAGGTATTACCAGCTTAATGCGATAAACCGGACAATCGAAGCAATAGCAGGCGGGCAGGACCGGTTACTCCTTGTGATGGCTACAGGGACAGGAAAGACATACACCGCATTCCAGATAATCTGGCGGCTCTGGAAGGGAGGGACGAAGAAGAGGATCCTGTTTCTTGCTGACCGCAATATTCTTGTCGATCAGACAAAGTCGAATGACTTTAAGCCATTTAAATCTGCAATGACCAAGATTGAAAACCGCCATGTTGACAAGAGTTACGAAATTTATCTCTCGCTGTACCAGGCGGTTACCGGAAACGAGGAGGAGAGAAATATATACAAGCAATTCTCTCCTGACTTCTTTGACCTGGTTGTTGTTGACGAGTGTCACAGGGGAAGTGCTGCGGATGATGCAGCCTGGAGGGCAATTCTTGATTATTTCGTGAACGCAACTCACATTGGGCTTACTGCAACACCCAAGGAGACGAAATACATATCAAATATTCACTATTTCGGTGAGCCGGTCTATGTCTATTCATTGAAACAGGGAATTGAAGACGGTTTTCTTGCTCCTTACCGTGTATACCGGATTGATCTTGATAAAGACCTTCAGGGATGGAGGCCAGAGAAAGGGCAGACTGATAAGTACGGCGAAGTTATAGAGGACCGTATCTATAACCAGAAGGACTTTGACCGGAGCCTGGTTCTTGAACAGCGGACTGAACGTGTCGCCCGGAAAGTAACAGATTTTCTCAAGAATACCGGCAGATTTGACAAGACTATTGTTTTTTGCGAAAATATTGATCACGCTGAACGGATGCGGCAGTATCTTGTAAACGAAAATTCAGACCTTGTAAAAGAGAACAGCCGCTATATTGTCCGTATTACCGGAGACAGCCCAGAAGGGAAGGCAGAACTCGATAATTTTATTATGCCTGATTCCAGGTATCCCGTGATTGCAACGACCTCGAAACTTATGGGGACCGGTGTCGATGCCCAGACATGCAAGTTAATCGTTATTGATAAGCGAATAGAGTCGATGTCAGAGTTCAAGCAGATTATCGGAAGGGGGACCCGGATAAATGAGGACTATAATAAGTATTTCTTCACAATCATGGACTTTCGAAAAGTGAGTGAACTCTTTTCAGACCCGGCTTTTGACGGTGAACCACTTGATGGAGGTGAATATGATCCAACTCCTCACCATAAAGGGAAACATGAAAGGGAGCACGATGGCAGCATACGATATGTTGTACAGGATGTACCGGTAACAATTGTTGCTGAACGGGTCCAATACTATGGTGCCGACGGGAAACTGATAACAGAATCGCTTGAAGATTACACGAAAAAGAACGTGACCAAACAGTATGCAACACTTAACGCGTTCCTCAACTCATGGACAAAAGCTGAACAAAAAACTGTTATCCTTGAAGAACTTGAGGAGCAGGGAGTTTTATTTGATGCACTCGAGGAGCAGGTTGGAAAGGAATATGATCCGTTTGACCTTATTTGCAAGGTGGTCTTTGGCGAACCACCCATGTCTCGGAAAGAACGGGCTGCAAAAGTCAGGAGAGCAAATTATTTTACTAAATACGGTGAGCAGGTAAGAAATGTTCTTGATGCACTCCTGACCAAATACTCAGATGGCGGGATAGCTGATATCGAGAGCATGGAGGTATTGCGTGTTGCTCCCCTGAACGCGTTCGGTACTCCTGTTGAAATTGTAAATACGATTTTTGGCGGTAGTGAGAACTATCTTTCAGCAATAAGGCGGTTGGAGCAGTGTATCTATACAGCTGAATGTTAAGGTAAAGAGATATATAAGCGGTTTCTATGGCAATCGGTACGAGTATCAAGACAATCCAGGACATAATGCGCAAGGACGCCGGAGTTGACGGCGACGCCCAGCGGATAAGCCAGCTTAGCTGGATGTTATTTCTGAAGATCTTTGATGATAAGGAGAAGGAGTATGAACTCCTCGTAAAGGGGTACCGTTCACCCATGCCGGATAGGCTTCGATGGCGGAACTGGGCCGCTGACCCTGAGGGAATAACGGGCGACACACTCCTGAAGTTTATTGACACCGACCTTTTTACAACATTAAAGGAACTGCCTTCCGAAGCAGCGTCAAATGGTTCAGGGGTCCTGTTACGCCGGGTCTTTGAGGACTCGTACAATTACATGAAGAACGGGACCCTGATTAGGCAGGTCGCAAACAAGATCAATGAGATTGACTTCAACCGTACCGAGGACCGGCACCTGTTTGGAGAGATTTATGAGAAGATTTTAAAAGACCTCCAGAGTGCCGGGAATGCCGGAGAGTACTATACCCCCCGTGCCGTGACACAGTTCATGGTTGACCAGGTGGACCCCAAACTGGGTGAGACCATTCTTGACCCGGCCTGCGGTACCGGAGGTTTCCTGACCTGTGCGATTGACAATATCCGAAAGACCGTGAAGAACCCAAAGGAAGAGGAACTTTTCCAGAGTTCCATTCATGGTGTCGAAAAGAAACCGATGCCCCACCTGCTCTGTGTCACAAACATGATGCTTCACGGAATTGATGTCCCAAACCAGATACGGCATGATAACACGCTCGCCCGTCCGTTGAAGGACTATACTGAAAGAGACCGTGTGGATGTAATCGTGACGAACCCGCCGTTTGGGGGTATGGAAGAGGACGGAATAGAGGGGAACTTTCCTTCCATGTACCAGACCCGTGAGACTGCAGACCTCTTTTTAGTCCTTATTATGCACATCCTTAAAGAGGGCGGTCGGGCTGCTATTGTCCTCCCGGACGGAACCCTCTTTGGTGAGGGCGTAAAGAGCCGCATCAAGGAGAAACTCCTCTCTGAATGCAATCTCCATACTATTGTCAGGCTCCCGAACGGAGTTTTTGCACCCTACACCGGAATAAAAACAAACTTGCTTTTCTTTGAGAAGGGAAAACCCACAAAGGAGATCTGGTACTATGAGCATACATATCCAGAAGGTTACAAGTCTTATTCAAAAACAAAACCTATCCGGATAGAGGAGTTTGTAGTTGAGAAAACGTGGTGGAACAACCGGACAGAAAACGAACATGCCTGGAAGGTTCCTGTCGGACAAGTTATTGAAAACGGTTTCAACCTTGACATCAAGAACCCGAATGTCGTTTTGGATGACCATGGCGATCCTGAGGAACTGCTCCGTGAGTACGAGCTGGTCCGGGCAGAAGCGGCAAAAACTCGCGATGATTTGAAACGGGAACTGATGGAATCGTTCGGACGAAGGGAATAGCAGGAATATCGGATGAGTTCTTTTGATAAGTATCAGATATTTTAAGAGAATTAGACAATGACCGGTACAATCTCCACGGACACGGCCCAAAGCCTCCTCTTTAAACACTTCGCCACGCTTTCCAGTGCACCGGATGGTATAGCCCGGCTACGGGAATTAATTTTACAACTGGCGGTGCAGGGGAAACTAGGGACGCAGGATCCGGGAGATGAGCCGGCGAGTGTGCTTTTCGAGAGGATAAGAAAAGAGAAAGAGAGGTTAGTGAAAGAAGGGCAAATTCCAAAACAGAACCCATCAGATCCCATTGAATCTAATTTTTTTATCCCAATATTACAAAATAATTGGATTCTAGCTAGACTTGGTGATATTTCAAATAGAATTCATTATGGATATACCGCATCATCAGATGAAACTAATAAAAAAGTTAGATTAATCCGAATTACTGATATTCAGAACAACCAAGTTGTTTGGGAAAATGTCCCGGGTTGTGAGATCCACGATTCAGTGTATTCATCATATGCAATTAAACCAGGGGATTTATTGGTTGCACGAACAGGTGGTACGATTGGAAAATCGTATTTAGTCAGAGATGTTCCAGTACCAGCTGTTTTTGCTTCATATCTAATCAGGATTGTTCCAAACAAAAACCTAGACTCAAATTATATAAAATTATTTGCTGATTCTCCAATTTATTGGAATCAATTATATTCAAAATGCATGGGAACTGGTCAACCAAATGTCAATGGGACATCATTACGTTCTCTAATAATCTCCCTCCCCCCACTTGCTGAACAGCACCGCATCGTTGCGAAAGTCGACCGTCTCATGGCACTCTGCGATCAGCTTGAAGCCCTTCAGCGGCAGGAAAAAAAGGGCTCTGTGAAACTCGCCACTGCGAGCCTTACGTCATTGCAGAACGCCGGGAGCCAGGTGGAGTTCGAGCGGTATTGGACGCAGGTGTGCGAGGCGTTTGAGCTGATTCTCGACTGCCAGGAAAATGTGGGGATGCTCCGGCAGACGATTTTGCAACTGGCGGTGCAGGGGAAACTTGGGACACAGGATCCGGGAGATGAGCCAGCGAGTGTGCTTGTGGAGAGGATTAGGAAAGAGAAAGAGCGGTTAGTGGAAGAGGGGAGGATTAAACAAAAAAAGACTCAAAATCTGGTAAAATCAAGTGATAATTTTTTTATCTTACCTAGTGGTTGGATATTTATTAACTTACATGAACTTGGAGTTTTTACCGGGGGAATGACTCCCTCAACTATGAATCTTGAGTATTGGAATGGTACTACACCTTGGGTTTCATCTAAGGATGTTAAAACTAAATATATTTTTGATTCAGAACTGAAAATATCTAAAAAAGCTCTTGATAATAATCGGTTGAGCATTATTCCAAAAGAATCAATTGTTATTGTAGCCCGAAGTGGAATTCTTAAAAGAACACTTCCGGTTTCAATTACGAAAATCGAATGCACGGTTAATCAGGATATAAAAGTAATAATCCCATACTTACCCATGATAACAGAATATCTCCACTTACTACTCAAAGGTTATGAAAAATTTATTTTAAAAGAATTAGTTAAGGGTGGAATGACGGTTCAAAGTTTAAAATATGAGGAGTTCGAATATCAACTATTTCCCCTCCCACCACTCGCCGAACAGCACCGTATCGTTGCGAAAGTCGACCGTCTCATGGGACTCTGTGATCAACTGGAGGCCCGACTGAAGGAGCGGAGTGCGTTACAGGAACGGTTCGTGAAAAGTGTGGTGAACGGTTTTGTAGGAAAGGCAGATCAAACGGAATTACCCTTGTAAAAATGGACGAATCTATTTTTTTGGAGGATAGGTCTCCATCTGGCCCGCCTTATATGTGTTTTCAAGAATTGTATTAAGTGCATCAGCCATTTTTTTTGCCTGGATATGTGTCAGGTAGATTCTTGTTGCATCTGCAGTCATTTTACCCTCCTTTTTTGTACCTGGTAATGCCAGGAAATCAATAAAAACGTCCTGACCCATCACCTGGATAAACGTGCTGTTGGCATATTGAGTATTCTGGATATTAATCTCAAAATTTTCTGGATCAAACCGGTAACACTTGCCAATATCAAGACTTACTGTACTATCTTTCTCCGGATTTTCGTTATTGGATGGAGAATTACTTTTTTCAATTCTTTGTTTCATACCTGCACACCGACCATTTCAAATTTTACAAACTTTTGAGTTTCATTAAGATGATATTCAATAGTCTGTTTGGGGATGTTAACTGCCTCAATACCCTTCCCTTCTTGTTTAGTAATCATAAATGTACCTGGAATTAGCTCACGGTTACTGAATGGAGGTAGAATAACTTCATATAAATTTTTAAGCAGTTTCTCACCGAGTCGTGTTGTCGTGTAGTAACTTTTGTTGGCAGAACCGATATCGCCAGGCACTTTCACCTTCTTTGCTACGAGACCGCTTGCGACCAATGATTTTAGCACATCATTCATTGTTTTCGGGTTTGCATTAAACTGCTTTTTCAGCTCGTTAAAATATTTATCTCCGTCAAATGTCAAAGAGATATATACCGCCCATTTTTGCGGATTATTTAATTCCATAACCGCCTCGCGGATTTCAACAGGAACTTTTTCTAGGTAGTGCTGCAAAACATGTTCGTCCATTTTGTTACCACTAATTAACTAGTTACTCATTAGTAACTTATATTCTTTTTGATAACACTTTCACATCGCATGGCTAACGATAACTAATCTCCCAGAATCAAATATTATTCTCATGCCATTTTCAGAAGAAACGGTTGAATTTTTTTCAAGAAGAAAAACTGATCCAAGAAAGTGATATCTATATCCTAAATAGAGAAAAAATGATCACTACAATGTTCTTACCTTACCCTTGAACACAATATCAAGACCTACATTAGAGAGAAGTTTCAACGTCTTTTTTTGCATATTGATAAAGTAAGCATCC
>Ga0114951_10002373_pt1 | contig 21380 bp, 10 predicted proteins | sample AM7aDNAmetaG_FD_88677 | JGI IMG/M metagenome (GOLD analysis project Ga0114951, IMG submission 88677) | Freshwater microbial communities from Finland to study Microbial Dark Matter (Phase II) - AM7a DNA metaG | ecosystem: Environmental > Aquatic > Freshwater > Lake | place: Finland: Lake Alinen... | reverse complement strand
GTTTACCTTATCTGCAAGCTGCTTGGTATCGCGGGGGATCTCAACTGTCTTGATACTGCTCTTTGTTATCACCCAGGCATAGGTTTTATCCTGAGCGGTGTAGTATTCAAGGATAGTGGTATCGGCATCAATTAACTTCTGCAAATCTTCTGCTGCTATGATTTCCACGTTTACAAGTGATGACACTTCAGAGCCTGAGAGCTTTACCTCATTCAAAAACTTCTCATACTCGGCTGATGCCTTTGCAAACTCCTTTGATACCTGGGCAAGGTCCCCTGCCGGGGCCCGGGTGCCAAGCTCCGCAAGCTTTGTGAGCCTTGTTCTCAGCATGGCCACCTGCTGCTGCAGCTCGTGGTCTTTTGCAAGCACGGCGCTGTCCTGACTGGTTTTACCGGTACTTCCCTTGCCGGCAAGCTGTTCAAGAAATAACCGCGATTTAACCATCTCGGCATACTTCAGGGCTTCTTTCTCACAGCCTGTCTTCCCCTCTTTCAAAAGCACCCGCACCATGCCCTCGTAAGGTTCAATGCGTTTGAAATCAGCGCCGACTTTGCCTGCCATGAAATTACGTTTTGCTGAAACGCTTAAGGTTTGCCACTGCTGTTCGTTCAGATCGATTGCTTTCTGGAAATTGGTTCTGGCTTCTGTGTAGCTCCTCTGGCCTTCATATGCCAGGCCGAGTCCGGTGTAGTCGGTAATAAGCCAGTGAGGGAGTTTTCTGTCGCTTTTAAGATCATTATCCAGTGATTTCTGAAACTGTTTTTGTGCTTCAGCAAACTCTTTCTTTACCAGGTAGTATTCGCCAAGACCCATGGCATTATTTGATTCATTATACACTTTATATGCCTCATTAAGCCTGCCAGTGGCCAGATGTAAGGATGCCAGGTTGTTAAGGCTGATGGCGACAGAGGGGTGGTCAGGCCCGAGGGCTTTCTCATAGATCGCCAGCGCGCGTTTGTATAGCGGCTCAGCGGCGCTGTAATTGCCAAGATTATTATACAGCATCGCCAAGTTGTGAAGGCTTAAAGCGACACCAGGATGGTTGGGGCCAAGGGACTTCTCTCTGATCGCTAGCGAGCGTTTAAACAGCGGATCAGCAGCGCTGTAGTTACCAAGTTTATAATACAACTGTGCCAGGTTGTTAAGGCTGTTGGCGACATCGGGGTGGTCAGACCCGAGGGCTTTCTCACGGATCGCCAGCGCGCGTTTGTACAGTGGTTCGGCTGCGCTGTAATCGCCGAGATCATCATACATCGCCGCCAGGTTGTTGAGGCTTGTGGCGAAATCGGGGTGATCGGCACCCTGGGCTTTCTCCTGGATCGCCAGCGCGCGTTTGTACAGTGGCTCGGCTGCACTGTAATTGCCAGAGACAGAGAAGAGTTGCCCCAATAAGTCACAACTTACAGCGACATTCGTATGCATCGTTCCATTTTCTTTTTCGAACATTTCAAGAGCTTTTTCTACGCGGGTGATCGCTTCGCTGTATTTGCCCTGCTCTTTTAATTTTGCTGCCGTATTGAAAGCCTCAAGAGCTGCTGGCGATACGACGGCATTGCCCTGCGCTGCCCCTGCTGCATTCTGACCAAGCGGGATGTCGTTATCCCACTCCCCGGTATGCTTACTGCTGTCAGGCCAGATTTGAGTTCCATGGCCATGCCGCTTGCCATCCCTCCACTCGCCAATATATTGACTGCCGTCTGACCCGATAGCAGTTCCCTTACCATATTGCGCACCGTCCCTGAAGTCGCCTATATACTTGCTGCCATCTGCCTTGGTAAAAGTTCCCTTGCCATGAGGTTTACCGTCTTTCCAAACACCGGCATATTTATTACCATCAGCATCAATATAAGTCCCCTTGCCATTTACGCAGTTGCCGCTAATGCAGCCCTTCGATGTATTTACACTTTCGGCTTTTGCACCGGCATCTTTCGCATTATTAAGGTATTTCCCAGCCTTTTTTGTGTCTCCGGCAGCCTTGTACAGTTCTGCAAGGGTTTCAAGATTTACAGCAACAAATTGATTTTTTTCTCCATAAAGCTTCTTGAAAATCTCAAGGGACTTTTCAGCATACGGAACCGCCTCTTTGTATCGGCCCTGATCCTGCAGTTCAACGGCCTTGGTATAAAGCGCCTTCCCCTCATCAACGCTTTGGCATAATGCCTGGTCAGCGGAACAGAGAAATACAATAAATACTAAGGCTAAAACAATACATTGTTGTGCACGGTTTTTATGGTTCATGTGTTCTTCTCATTGATTAAATTTTTAACTGTAGCCCGGATGGGTCATCCGGAAATTGGGTTAATTCATTTCATCGGATTAAACGGCGATCACGGCTACAACAAAACACCAATCTTGATTCTTGAATTTTTAACCTTGAATTATAACACTCCTATTTGCTCACTTCCTGATACTGCTTGGCATATAGGGCAGCCTTCTTCTCATCGCCAAGATCCCCACAGACCACGGCTAGCGTGCCTGTGGCGGCGCGCACGCCTTCAACATCTTCGGTCTTCTTGAATACTGCAAGCGCCTTCTCATACTGCGCTACGGCATCTGCCGCTTTACCCTGGCCGGCAAGCTCCTGGCCTTTGTTGAAAAGCTGCATTCCTTCGCCGGCAATAATGGCGCGCTTAGCGGAAAAATCTATGCCCGTGGTCTTGATCTCAACACGACGGTTGAGCTGCCGGCCATCTTCGTTGTCATTGCTGGCAATGGGCTGGGCCTTGCCAAAGCCTGCGGTCTTCAGGCAGTGGGCCGGGAACCCGTGGGCTGCAAGCCAGTCCCTTACCGTGTCTGCCCGCTTTTCTGACAGGCCCTGGTTTTCTTTGTCAGAGCCCATGCTGCAGGTGTGGCCGGACAGCCTGAACTGATAAGAGCGCAGATCACTTGAGCTCAATGCCCGCAGCAGCGACTCGAGCTGCCGCTCCGACTCGGGTGAAAGCTTTGTTTCATTGAACCCGAAGTACAGGTTTGAAGAGCGTGAAACGCCAACCGCGCGCGTGAGGCTTAAAGATGAAACAAGCTGGTTTTTGGATTTGTAGAGCGGGAGCTTTTCGCGCGCCTTCTTGAGATTGGCCTTGGCGATTTCGTCATCCTGAGTCTCAATGCCCCGTTCATAGTTTTCAATGGCATATTCATAATTGCCTTTTTTGAAATAGATATCACCGAGACTGAAGCAGGCCATGGCAAGGCCGGGGTCAAGCTCAAGTGCTTTTTTATACTGGGCCACCGCCTCATCCTGTTTGCCCAGCTGCTCGCAGGTGTCGGCAAGGTTGTTATGAACGCGGGCCTTGATGCCGGCATTGGCGCAGTCAAGCTCAAGTGCTTTTTTAAACACCTGTTCCTTCTGGCTAAGCTGACTGGAATTTGTCGCATCATTAAAAAGTTTGATCACATCATTGCAGGCGTCCTGTGCTGCATGAACGGGCCCGCAGAAAATCATTGTACAGATGGCCAGATAAAAAAATAACTGTTTCATACTCCCTCCTCTTATAATTGTTTTACAATTTGGCAGTAGCGCGAATATCCGGCAGAAACCTGACCTTGCTTGCGCTTTGCAGCCCCGCAGCCGGAATTGCCGACTCAGATCATACTCTTATGCAGCCGGCTGCGCCGTGATCTGATACTCGACAAGCTCATGACCCTTTTCATCAATAAGCTCATTTCCGAGCTTTTTCCCCACAAGCACAAAGGACAGCGTGTGCCAGTACCGCAGCATGGCAAGGAGTGCCTCTGTTTGCGCGGCCTGGCTGATCAGGTCGGCATTGTCAAGTATAAGCACGGGCCGGTTATCGGCACTGAAAAGCATATGAACATATCCTGAAAGTATGGCCGCCGACAGCGCGGGATGGGCCGCATCACCGGCATGCATGACGGCAGCGACGGTTATTCCCCGGTTGATGAGTTCGCGGTCTATAAGGCCGAGCAGCGGATTAACGCCGCGCTCATCAAAGGAATAATAATAGGCGGCACGGTTCCGCTGGGTTTTCAGCTCATAGCCCAGGGCTTTGGCGCAGGCGGTTTTTCCAGAGCCTCTGGCGCCGGATATATACACTGCCCGGGCCTTATCAAGCAGGTCATGCAGGCCGTCAAGGTCATGCCGCCGATCAGGCACATCTCCGGCATCCTCCGGAAGGGGCAAAAAGGAAGGCGCCTTAAGATTGGGCGCAGGGCCTGCTTCCTGTTTCTCCACAAGTCGATAGTACTGGCCGCTGCGGACAATAACGCCGGAATCCGCAAGCACCTTAAGCCGGTCTTGCGCCGTTCTTCTGCTGAGACCAGCCAGCACGAGCTCGAAGTCTTTTACTTTAAACACACCCTCGCGTCGAGAAAGAAATCGCGCAATATTCTTCGTCTCCGGTCCGTCCGCATGCGGCAGGGCTGCAGCAATGGCGCTGTGTATTCTGTCTTCATAATCATCACTGCAGCCGGGGCGCACATCAGGCGAAGCTGCTGCGTTCGTCTTTTTTGTCCCGATGGTTTGCCGCATCCCTTTGTTCTTAAAAAATTTCTCTGCCTGTTCAATAAACTGCTCCTGGCCTCCCGTGCCGATCTTGGCCCGTAAAACAGCATAATCAATAGTGCTGCGCAGCACCCGGAAGCTGCCATCCCATGTCCGTTTGCGCGCCAGAGGCAGGAGCTGCCCGGCCAGGCGCTCTGCCAGGTTCAGCAGCTCGGCACACGGCTGTGTGTTGCCTCTTTTTTTAATGCCGTAGAGCCCGTTGAGCATTGTGGGCAGATCCCGGCGCTTTAAAAATGCTTTCAGCGTAAAATAGTTTACCGCCGGCTCAAGGTCTTCAGGCCGATCATCAAGGCCGGGCACAAACACTTGATTTTCAAACCGGTCAAGCAGCGAAGGGCGAATCTTCGATGGCGGCTGCTCCGTTGCACAGATAACTGTTACCCGCTCGGTTGAATAGGATTTGGATCCGCCAAGCTGCTGCGCCTCATTGATTTCAGTATCTACGGCCCGCAGCAGCATGGCCTCCACCATGCGCGGCAGATCGCCTACTTCATCAATAAACAGTACGCCGCCTTCGGCTCCCTGGAAAAGACCTCTTTTCGCTTTAACACCTGTTGCTGTTTGGTTTTCAATCCCGAACAGTTCGCTCATGGCAAGGGTTTCCGGAATGCCAACGCAGTTAAGGCGGATAAACGGCGGGTCTTCATGCCCGCAGCATTCCTTGAAAACGCTGTAATAGTAGCGCGCCACATACTCTTTCCCGGACCCCGACGGACCGAAAAGGATGCAGCTGCGCTGGTGAAAGGCAAAGTCTGCCACTTCCTCATATACTTCCTTCATGGCCGGACTTTTAATATTAAATCCCGCGGCGATGGACGCCTGTGCTTGTAGCGGCATAGGGGGCTGCCTCCTTTTTCTCATGTGGTGCAACTGGTGTATGAAAACCGGGCGGGCTTTGCCTCCCTGTGCATACTGCAGGGTAAACAGAAGCCCGCCTCAACGCACCAGCTATATCAGAGAAGCCCTGTTTCGGCAAGCCTCAAGCAGTTCCGAATATGGTCCCGTCAGGTATCCTCTCATGCTGCTGCGGCTGCTCAATATCGGCCAGCATGACGCTCATCAGGGCCCGGCGCATATCAGCGGCAAGCCGGTCCTTCACAAAGTGATAGGCCTGCGAATACGGCACCAGCAGCTTCTGGCACAGGGCAAGCTCATGGGCCAGGAAGGTCAGCATGTAGAAGGGCTTATGCGGGTCATGACTGTCTACAAGAAACTGAATAAAGGGATGATCGACACGAAGGCCGATATAAACATCCTGCTGCGCCGGGGGCGGCGGCTCCTGCCCTTCGGACAGAATATATTCAAGGTTTGCCATGGGCTTTGATCCGAAGGCCGAGCCGTCCTGATTGAACAGGCCCGTTGCAACCGTGAGGCTCTTGCCCTCCACCTCAAAGAATACCGGCGTCATGCTCTGCACGGGAATGCGCAGATGCTTTTTAATAGCCTCCTTCACTGACTGATGATTCAGGATAACCTCGATGCAGGAAAGCATTTCCTGCTCCTCGCGCTTCAGGCGCCGCTCACCCACAAACTGGCATGATGGGTCAAGCGACTCGCGGTCAACAATTCCCCGCCCAACCAGTTTCTCTATTGTGTGGTAGCTGGTTTTTACGGTGTCCAGATTGACCGTGTCATCAAAAACAGCCTCAAACAGGGTTTCATGAAATGCAGGCGCGCCATTGCTCATCGTACAGGGTGATGGAAGCACGATAAAGTCATGCTTAAACGACCCTCCCAGCCAGTTCAGATTAGTGCGCTCGGGTGCATAAAACAGCGGCACATCCTTGCTCCGCAGGTCATATATGTCAGCCAGACAGTAGTCGTTCTTTCTGCCATTCAGGCGGTAGATTTTCGCTTTGGCAAGCATGCGTATAACCTGCTGCTCAAGGGTTTCCTCAGCAGAAGGCTCGGGCCGCGACTTCAGCCAGGCGCTTATTTTATCGCGCAGGATGAACTGATTTGCCAGTATCAGGTTTCTGGTATCACCGCCGCTGTCGATCATGGCGGCAAGGGGCTTCAGAAGCGCACGCGATATGACCCCGATCATGTTTGAATAAGCATAGTCCAGCGAAAAAGAATCGCGGCTGATGGTGACGCTGAGATTGTTGCAGTTGATAGTTATACCCGTATTGGGCACATACGGCACCTGCTTGGCCGCAAAGTCACGCAAGTCATGCTTCACGTTATACCCGCCCGTAATCAGAAAGCTCAGGGGCAGGTCCATGATATGCTCATACTTGCATAAAAGGTCGACATTGCCAAAATACGCCCCCCCCGACAAAAAGCCGCTGCACGAGCCTTCCTCGAACATGGGCAGGCCCATTTCCCGGGCATCTTCCCAGACCGACATATGCGGCTGGCCATTGACAGTAATTCGGCAGGGATAGTACCGCAGGCATTTCTGGGCATAGTCGATGCATTTCCCGGGGGCTGCCGCATTATCAAAAAACACCTCGATGCGCGTGCTGTAGTCGGGCGTGCTCGAAAGAATGCTTGTTTCTATCTCTGGGCGTTTTTCCGGGTGGACCACGGTAAAAACAAGCCTCACCGTATGCTCCTCGCAGCGGGTTGTCACCACAACTTTCTGCGTTCCCAGCCGGGGGTTGAAGATGGAAAAAAATCCGATGCCGAACTGCCCGATCTTTGACGTGTCATTGTTTTTATCCGTGCCGCCCAGAGTGGTCAAATATTTCAGCCGGGACCGATCCATGCCTTCGCCCCAGTCTTTTATTGATATTTTCTTGTCGCCCGTGGTGATTTCACCTCTGCGCTCGGCCCAGGGCGTTTCTGAAGCATAGCTGTCAAGCAGGTTCTGTATCAGCTCATTAAACCCCCGGCCGGGGCTGCCGCCGAACTGGCGGCTGATCAGCTTGCGCCATCCTTCATCAAGATCAATTTCCATGCCCCGAGGCAGAGTTATTTCTTCAAGTATCTTTACTGCGACTGTATCTTTCATGGTCTGTCTCCTTTTAGTAATTGGTATGGTTAATCTGCCTTCAGTCCGTCACCAGATTTAAATCCTGTATGTGCCGCATAAAATCCCGCAGCGACCGCACTTCTGGTTTTCCCTGTTGCGGGTCCGGCACAGTTTCCTGCTCGGCAAGGGGTGCGCCGCAGCGGGCAATGGCGTCAAGCAGAATGAGGTCTTCCCGTGCCTCGGGAGTCAGATGGGGCAGTATTTTTTTGCCTTCCTCAAGGCACATGGCAAGGGCCAAATGCCCGGCCAAAGACGGCGCCCGCTCCGAAAAAATCAGGAGCCGTTCAATATCGGGGTGATGCAGGTTTAGCACCGTGGTACCGTTTTTTAACAGAAACAGGCGGTCCAGGCAGGGGCTTTTCCCATCGCGCTGCACCAGGTAATTGACCCGCCACTCGAGCTTTTCGAGATCCTCCTGAGACTGCTTTGTTTCCTCGCAAATGCTGTCCATGCGCTCCAGGTCCTGCGCCGTAAGCTTTGCTATGCTGCGCGTCATGCTGCTTTCGGTTGTTTTGCTTTTTGAGGCCAGGGAGCGCTCAAGCAGCTGCGAGTTAAAGCCAAGATGCTTTTGAAAATCAAGCTCCCGCACCCCAAGCTTCCTGCTACCCGTACCCATTGACTCAAGCACGATATCGGAAAGGCTCAGATTGATAAAACGCGATTCAAAACAGGTCTTCAGAAAAGCAAGGCCGCCTTCGGGCTGAATCTGTGAAAGCACGAGCCCGTCAAACTGGCTGTAGTCGCAGCCGGCATCGTCCGGGTTTTCAAGATAGAGTTTCCCGGTCGCATCAGCAGCCCTTCGCAGATCCACGAGCGACTTTCTCTCCGGCCTGTTCACCACCCGGAAGATGGGCATGCGGCCGAACTTGCTGGTCGATGATTTTTCATGGGCTATCATGGTGCAGATCATGTCCTCAATCCTCGTGTAATAGCAGTCCATGGCTTCGGCAGACCGCCACAGGTCATACAGGAACTGCGGCAGGATTATGCTGCGCAGATGCTCCGACACAGCGCGCAGATCATCCTCGTTCTGCAAGCAGTGACGTCCGAAGGGCAGCTCGAAATCCGGGCTGTCGATCCTGATCCTGAGATGGGGCATGTTCAGGGGGGTGCTCAGGTCTCGGGAAAGCAGGTTGTAACGTCCGGTGATAAAAACCCGGTTCTGGTAAACATCATGCGCCTCGGGGCCCATGGAGAGCACTGCCTCATATTTGTTGCCGTGCAGGCTGAACTGATAGGTCGTGCTGATGCGGTCAAGGGGCGATACCCACTCTTCGCGGATCCTGTGCAGCCGGTAGGAATCATGGGGATTGTCCGTAAGCGCGCCGGTTAAGATGATTTCCATGGGCAGATAGCACACATACTTTTTCAGTATGTCATGGAGCTTGCGGAGCTCCTCATGCAGGGGGGCTCTTTTGGTGAAGGTGATTTCAAAGCGCGTGCCACGGGGCGGCACCGGCTCGATGCGCTCAAGCTGTATGGGCGCTTCATCAAGCAGCCGCCCGGCCCGCATGCGCCAGCACTCTTTGCCGGTTGAGGTTTCCATGAGAAAGCCGCACTGCCCGGTTATGGCCGCGGCGCTGAGCTTGCCGACGCCGTGTCTGCCCACAATCTTATTCGGGTCGCCATCCTTGGCCGAGCGGTATATGGTGTTGAAGTCGAGAACCCCCTGGCGGTTCATGCCGCACCCAGTGTCCTCGACAATAATGGTTGTGGTGAGTTCATCCTCCCTGCCCGATACGCGGCAGTAGGGCGCGCCTGCATCATAGGCATTCACCACGTATTCCCGAATCCATTCCTCCTCCTTTTCAAACTGGGTGCTCATGTCTTTCTTCAGGGGCTGCAGGTCTGCCTGAATACCATCGCGGGCGATCTGGTCCAGTGCATCCTTGAGCTCATGTGTTGCTGCTCCCTTGTTTTCACTCATAGTGCTTCTCCTTCTGCTTGATATTTCACTTAAGTAAAGCCCTGCATAAATTCATCAATTTCGTTTTTTCATTTAGTGTTAGTACACGGTTCATGCCAAGAACTTGGTGGAGTAGCCAAGACAGGCTAAGGGCCTAAAAACCGTTGATAAAATCAAAGGAGAAAACGAGGGGGCTTTGGGTGGTGCGCGTTCAGCGCAGCTGTTGTGCCTTGCCTGCGCGAGGACTGCGCGAAAATTGACAGAAAGATTTTTGTGCCGCTATACAATGCTTCCTCGCCCCCGGCAGGGGGAGAGGATTGAGGTGAGGGGGGGGTACGTCATTTTTGCCTTTGCAGAGCTGATGTATTTTGCTGTAGCCCGGATGGGTCATCCGGGTAATATGTTTGCCTTAACCGCTTCTTTTATTGTAAACAGATGCAGATAGTTGCATAGAGTCAGGGTTTAAACCTGCATTTGCACTTCCAAGAGCGAACCCAACAATTAAGCCGTGCCTTACAAAAGAAGAATAAAATCCCGGGATCACCGATCCCGGCTACAGCATCGAATTTTAGCTCAATGTTTTTCTGTAGCCCGGATGGGTCATCCGGTTAAAAATGATGTTATTAAAAAAGGGCTTTCCCGTGCCGCAGGCAACAAAAACATTCAGGGTATTTGTCAGCTCCACATTTTCGGATATGCGTCAGGAGCGGCACATCCTGCAGACCGAAGTTTTTCCCAAACTGGAAAAACTTTGCGAGCAGAATGGTGCGAGGTTTCAGGCCGTTGACCTGCGCTGGGGTGTGAATGAAGATGCCCAGCTTGACCACAAGACCATGGACATCTGTTTAGGTGAAATTCACCGATGCCAGAAGATATCCCCCAAGCCGAACTTCATCATACTTCTTGGCGATCGCTACGGGTGGCAACCCGTTCCCTCACGCATACCGGAGGATGAGCAGAAGGCCCTTACCCCCCACGTGCCTGATAGTGACAAGGCGTTTCTGCAACAGTGGTATCGGCTCGACACAAACGCAAATCCACCTGAATTCGTGCTCCAGCCCCGGGGCGATGAGTATAAAGAGTATTCTGCTTGGGAGCCGGTTGAGCGAAAGCTCAGAGGTATTCTGAGGGAAGCGGCTGGCAAAAGCGCCCTTACCCCTGAGCAAAAGCTGAAATACTTTGCCTCAGCCACGCATCAGGAGATAATGGCGGGAGCGCTTGGCACTCCGGATGCCAAAGAGCATGTCTTTGCCTTTGTGCGGGAGATTGAAGGCCTTCCTGAAATAGAAAAGGCAAAAGACTTTATTGATTGGGACAGCAAGGCCAATAAACGGGACTCCTACTGCAAAGAGCAGCTTGATACTCTCAAGAAAGAGCTGAAAACATTTCTTGGCAACAATTGCCACACCTACGCTGCACATTGGAAAGAGAACACTGCAAAAGCAAGTGACCTCGATAAATTTGCAAAAACAGCGGAAGATCATTTGAGAAAAGTAATTGAAGCAGCGCTCAAGGAATTTGAGAAGCCTGATGATGTAGCGCATGAGCGGGGTCTGCAGAAAGAGTTTCGGGAGAAATTGCTTGAGCATTTCGTGGGTAGGGAAAAACCGCTGCTGGAGATAAACAGCTATCTGCACGGAAGCAGCACCAAACCTTTTGTGCTGGTTGGTGCTTCGGGCTCTGGCAAATCAAGTGTCATGGCAAAGGCTATAAGCATTGCAAGAAAGGAGGCTGAGCAAACAAGAATAATTGCAACCTATCGTTTCCTCGGCACCACTTCACGATCATCAAATATAAGAAGCCTGTTAACAAGCCTCTGCGCTGAGATTGCCGCCCTGTATGGTACAACGCCCGAGGATGTATTTTGTCAGGGTAATAAAGAACTTGATGAGTTAATGAAAAAACTTAAGGAGAATGAAAAATCTGGCGCTCAGAAAGACGAAAAACTTGAAGAGTCAATAAGAATTAAAAGAAACGAGATTCTCAAAGATCTTGAAACAGACAATGGCCTGAAGGCTTTGTTTGAAAAATGCCTGTGCCTTGCCGTAGATGAGAAGTTTTTGTGGATTTTTCTTGATGCTCTTGATCAGCTTTCAGATACTCAATACTTTCCATGGATCCCAAAGAAACTGCCATCAAATGTAAAGCTTGTGCTCTCCTGCCTACCGGAGCTTGAGGCAAAGCTAGCGGAAACAGAAAAACATGAGCTTGACCATCTGCCGCAGGCTGAGGCAGTGGAAATACTTGTCAAGTGGCTGGCTTCCTGCAAACGCACACTAACAAATGAACAAAACAAGGAAGTGCTGCTTCAAGCTGCCAAGAGCGGCCTCCCCATTTATCTCCGGCTTGCCTTTGAAACAGCCCGGAAGTGGTGCTCCTACACTAAAGATTTTGGTCTGCCGCCAGATATTTCCGGCATGCTCTCACGCTATTTTGATACCCTGGAAACAGATCACTCGCAGCAGACTGTAGCAAGAGCCGTATCCTACATGCTCTGCGGCAAATATCAGGGCCTCGCGGAAAATGAAATTCTAGACCTTTTGGTGCTTGATCAAGTGCACTGGAATGGTTTTCTTGACCGCTGTCACAAGGACCATAGGGCAGAAGTGGAGGAAGCAAAGAAGCTTCCCATAGTCATCTGGTCACGGCTGTATCTTGATCTTGAGCCGTATCTCACCGAGCGCGCTGCTGGCGGCAGACCCATCATTACCTTCTTTCACCGGCAGTTCAAAGAATACTGTCAGACCCGATATCTAGGCCTTGCCCCTCCAGACAGCTTTCAACAACCCAAACAGGCTGGTGAATCCTTAGTTCTGAATTTTAAATTCCGCACTCCGCATTCATCCCATTTTCTTCTCTCGTCCTATTTCACCCTCAAGCCTCTCTACCTTGATGAAGATACAAAACGACAGCCAAACATCCGAAAACTAGTGGAACAGCCTTGGCAGCAGACACAGGCTCAGCTGTGGGATGAGGTGACGGAGACGCTGTGTGATTTATTGTTTCTTGAAGCAAAGGCAAAGAGCGGGTTTGTTGAAGAGCTGCATAATGACTATAGTGCTGCCATAGCTCACATACCAGAAGATAAAAAAGAATGTTTTGAAATTGTTTATCTGGAGTTTTTAAGGCAAAAACATGTAATACTGCAATGGCCCCATATTACTTTTCAGCAGATGTATAATGAACTGCAATGGGGACAAGGGTTAGTGAAGGATAGGGCGGAACACGGCCGGCAGAGATTTTTGGGAAATGGGAACAGATTTTTGCACCAGTATAGGGTTCCGGAGAGAAAAGAAAGCCGCCTTATTACGACCCTAGCCGGGCATAGTAACAATGTAGTCGCCTTCAGTTTTTCCCCGGATGGCAAACGCATCTTGTCAGCAAGCGATGATAAAACCCTGAAGCTCTGGGACGCTGAATCAGGAAGAGAATTGGTAACTCTAGCCGAACACAGTGCCGCGGTAATCGCCTGTAATTATTCTCCTGATGGCAAACGCATCTTGTCAGCTAGCGATGATAAAACCCTGAAACTGTGGGACGCTGAGTCAGGAAGAGAATTGGCAACTATGGCCGGACACAGTGCCGAGGTAAAGGCCTGTAATTATTCTCCTGATGGCAAACGCATCTTGTCAGCTAGCAATGATAAAACCCTGAAGTTGTGGGACGCTGAGTCAGGAAGAGAATTGCTAACCCTGACCGGACACAGTGCCGCGGTAAAGGCCTGTAGTTATTCTCCTGATGGAAAACGCATCTTGTCAGCTAGCGATGATAAAACCCTGAAGCTGTGGGATGCTGAGTCGGGAAGAGAATTGGCAACTCTGGCCGGACACAGTGCCGAGGTAAGGGCCTGTAGTTATTCTCCTGATGGAAAATGCATCTTGTCTGTAAGCCTTCATAATACCCTGAAGCTTTGGGACGCGGAAACGGGAAAAGAGTTGGTAACCCTGGAGCATGACTATAAACGGGTCTACAGCTTCTCTCCGGACGGCAAGCGCTTCTTGTCAGCAGGCGACTCTAGGGAATATAAAACCCTGAAGTTGTGGGATGCTGAGTCAGGAAGAGAATTGGTAACTCTGGCCGGACACACTAACTCGGTAATCGCCTGTAATTATTCTCCTGATGGAAAACGCATCTTGTCAGCTAGCAATGATAAAACCCTGAAGTTGTGGGACTCTGAGTCAGGAAGAGAATTGCTAACCCTGACCGGACACAGTGCCGCGGTAAAGGCCTGTAGTTATTCTCCTGATGGCAAACGCATCTTGTCAGCAAGCCGTGATAAAACCCTTAAGTTGTGGGATGCTGAGTCAGGAAAAGAATTGGTAACCCTGATCGGACACAGTGCCGCTGTAGAGGCATTCAGTTATTCTTTGGACGGAAAGCGCATTGTTTCGTGTGCGGGTGGACCTCTGTTGTTGTGGGACGCTGAAGCAGGGAAAGAAATAGCAGTTTTGAACGCGCACAGTATGAAAGTAAACGCCATCACTTATACTGGAGACGGAAAGTGCGTTATTTCGGCTAGCAGTGATGCCTTGAAGTCGTGGGACACGGAAACAGGAAAAGAACTGGATGATGAACCAGGGCGCATCAGGGCATTTGTCTGTAGTTATTCCCCTGATGGCAAACGCAGAGTATCGGTAGTTGATAGTGAGGCAAGAATTTTAGACAACTCACTGAAGGTGTGGGATTTAGAAGCAGGTGAAGAGCTGGCACCCCTGAGAGGGCACTATAACCAAACAACTTACTGCAGCTATTCCCCGGACGGCAGGCGTATCGTCTCAGCAAGCTGGGACGATACCCTCAAAATCTGGGATGCGGAAAAAGGAAAAGAATTGGCAACCCTGAGCGGGCACAGTGATGAAGTATACTCCTGCGAGTATTCGCCGGACGGCAAGCGCATCGTATCGGCAAGTAAAGATAAAACTCTGAAGCTATGGGATGCTGAGACGTGGGAAGAGCTGGCAACCCTGAGCGGGCACAGTGACCGGGTAACGGCCTGCAGTTATTCTCCGGATGGCAGGCGCATTGTGTCTGGAAGCTGGGACGACACCCTCAAAATCTGGGACGCAGAAAAAGGAAAAGAATTGGCAACCATAGAAGGACATACTCATCATATAATCGCCTGCGGTTATTCCCTTGACGCAAAGCTCATTATATCAGCAAGCAGTGATGCCTTGAAGCTGTGGGACACTGAAACGAGGAAAGAATTAGCAATGTTTACAAGCTATTCTTGGTTATCACGATGTTCGCTGCCAGCAAATAAGTTCTCAATTGCCTGTGGTGATGTGATCGGCAATTTTTATCTGCTGAAACCTGAAGGCTTTAACATGGACGTGCCAATGATAACAGGTGCGCGATTATGGCTTTTTGGGAATAACGGCGGCGCCTCTGCCAAAGAAATCGCCGCCACCTGCCCTTACTGTGGAGTCCGCTTCCCAATCCTTAGATCAAAGGCTAAATGGTTTCGTACACTGCTGCAATTACTCAGAAAAAAATACCCACCCAGACCTGCATCAACTCTCGACGCTATCACCGCCATCAATAAAAAATATAATGTAAAAAGGAAGGATTCACCTTGCGCGAAACTGCCACCAGAAGCATGGGATGACCCGGCCCTGCTGTCCGCCTGCCCGGCATGCCAGAAACCGCTGCGCTTTAATCCGTTTGTGGTGGATGGGGGAAGATAATTGCGGGTCTGGGGTTCAGGGCTCAGGGTTTAATCCGCAAAGACGGACGCTTCGTAGATTCAAGGTGCATTTTTTATGTAGCCCGGATGGTTCATCCGGGCCTGTTCCGAGATCACCTATCCCGGCTATAGCTCAGAAAACAAGAAGCGCATTGATTTGATTCATTAACTGTCAGCTAATCAGTTTCTTTTCTTTCTATCCAATAGCGGGGCTGACGGTGCAGATGGGCGACAGTTACTATTACAATGACATTTGTATCTATTCCGTAGATAAGGCCATATGGAAACCTGTTTAAGAGGCAGCGACGCAGGCCCGGCTCTATTTCTTCGCAGGCTTGCGGGTATGCGGCTATGCGGTGTACTGCTTTGTCCAATTCGTCAAGAAACTCAAGGCCAAGGTCTGGCGACTGCTGATTATACCAGATAACAGCGTCATCAAGCTCCTGCCGTGCGGGTGTAAGGAAGCGAATATTCATTGGCGGTGATATTTTTCCATGACCTGTGCATAGGGAACTGCTGAGACTTTTCCCTCTTTGTATGCCATCCATCTTTTGCGAGCTTCTTCCGCCCAAACCCTGTCTATTTCAGGATCAGGCTTATCAAGCTGAGTAAGAATGAGGTCTACCAGCTTTAGCTTTTCTCCATCAGGCATGGCGTGAATCTGATTGATTAACTCATTAGCCATTGTTGCCATAATAACCCTTTCAATACAGCGATAAATTTTCTTACTATTGAATATATAGGCTTAAATATAAAAAGCGTCAATAAAGAACAAAAACCGCTTTTCATCTGCCCCTCCTGCCAAAAACCGCTGTGGTTTAATCCGTTTATGGTGGGTAGTGCAAAATAGTTCAAGGTTGAAGTTCCAAGATTCAAGAAACGATCCACGGCGACTCTGTGCGCACCGTACCATCTAAACAGCCTTATGTAGCTCGGAAAAGCTCATGAGAGCCATCCAGTCCTGCGTCTCCTGCAGCAGCACCTCATCAAGCCCGTGCATCAGATACTCAAGCTTTGCGGTCGTCAGCAACCTGAAACGGGCTTGCAGCATTGCAAGGGGAGAAACAGGGTCACATCTTAAATATTAAATATTTACACATGCAATGAAATCATCTACGGTTTTACCTGCCGTTAAGCAAGCAGCGATCACCAAAACACAATAATGAGTTATAGCCATGACACGACCACTGCGCGTTGAATATGCCGGGCATTTTACCACTTGCTTAATCGCGGCAATGGCGGGGAAATTCTTGGGCAGGACCGGGCAGACCTGCTCTTTTTTATGAAGATAAAAGCTCCTGGTTAATGATGCGACGACGCATCGACAGAGCGATGCGGTGGATTCTGGCAAGAAAGTCAACAGCATCACTATACCAAATAATCTGATCATTGCGGAACATGAAGGGGACCTGCGTTGTTCTGTCGTGGACCTCTTGATTAACACTCTTTGGGTCGAGAGCCGTTACGAAGACCGTTCTTTGAGCACCGATAGCAATGCCTGCCTCAATGCAGGTGTTCAAGTTAGATTGCAGCTTGCCGGTCGAAGGATTATATTGGCTTGCAAGGTCTGCAATGAAAATGTTGGATCCCATCACGCTTTCGACAATTCTCTCGCGCAGACTCGCGCCCATATAATCTTTACCAAGCAAGCAGCCCATCCCCAAAACATGTTCGAGTATATCGCGGGCTGCTTCGTTTCTTTCCGGACCCCGCTCAACCTCAGCAGCCAGAAAGGCATATGGTTCTGCCGGTTCTATCTCATCGTGCAAATCCAATAGATGCTTCTCTACATCACCGGTAGTACCGTTTTGCCCAACTTCAATGGCTTCCTCCTGGAGAATTCCGGGAAGTACTGCACGGGAAACGCAGAAAATTCTCCGTGAGAGACATAGCTGCCGTCCGATTTCCCATTCTGCAAGGAAGTATTTGTAGACTTCTTCCGCTGTTTTACCCGGCGATTTTCGTTCAGGCAAAATAAGAAGATGTCCACCGCAGCCGGACATAATTCTTCGTATGCGAGTCTTGCCATCCTCACTAAAATGCTGCTGGTCTCTTGCATCACCAATAAGCCGAACGCCCCGTTTTGCAAGCAGAGAAGATACATTGCGATTAAGCTGTTCATCATTTGCGCCCCAGCCGCAACTTACAAAAACATGCCGCTGCCCTTTGGCATGTACTACGGGCGGTGTAAGCGAAAGAAGTAATCGCCGCGCTGATTGTATGTCTAATTTCCCATCCGGCATATCAAACCACGAGAGCTTTCTAAGTGAGGGGAAATGCTCCGTAGGATCAAGGTCCTTTGAAGTCCGAGCAGCTATCAACGTAAAACCGGGGCAATTTACCTGCTGATCACAAATAATTTCTACTTCATGTTTGACATATTTTTTTGATAGGGATTTTTCCGTCAGCAGCACAATTGCGGCCTTCGAGTTGCATATTTCGCGTGTCAATTCTTCCAATACGCCCGAACCAGCGCCAAGGCGTTGAGTATCAAGCCATACGGATAAACCGGCTTTTGAAAGCCAATCTCTGATTTGCCGTGCAAGTTCTCCGTCCTCTGAGGCATAACTGATAAAACAGCTATGCTGTCGCTGGGAAAGATCTGGTGTGCTCATAGGCGTTACGATATCTTTTTCGCTAGGTTTTTTTATACAGCCCTAAGGGCAGACATTGAGATTTGGAACTATTGGTGAAAAACCATATGATGAACAATAAACAAATCATATAGACTGGCGGGGCGCGAGTGTCAATGAAAATTCCGAATGGCGCATTTGACGGAAGTTTCTTGCTGGTTTAACTCAGTAAATTTGTTACGGCCAGCAGCAGCCCCGTCTGCATGGTCGTGGTGAAAAATGGCGGAAACTGGAAAGATTCTGCTGCCGCGCCGACGGTATTAATTATCAATGTCAGTCAAAATGCAACAAAGCTAGAATGAATCTATATGCTTTGGTAGCGATTTGCCGCACTATCAGCCGCGCAGCACCAGGGTATTAGAATTTTTTTGAGAAGTTGACACAGCGGGCCTTCTGATACACCTGCTGACGGCTTCAGGTAATTAAGTTTACACGCTTCAGGGACATCGTCAGACCCGGGGGTAGGTTTTTATATTGCCCTATTGGAGAATTCTGTGCTGGGGACAAGGCAAAGGTTGCATCGCCTGCCCTGTTTAAATTTAAATATTAATGGATTAACAGTGTAGATGATGTATAAAGGGCAGCCTTGTTGTTCGGCATATTTTTTTATTGCAGCAGTCCCCCCTTTTCCTCGGGCAGGTTCATCGTCCCACAGGGCGATGAGCACATCACAATGGTCAACGATAAATTTACCCACATCCTCATAGGCCTGAATCCGGGCTTCGGTGAGCTTTTCCCGGGGATAGTCCTGGCGAAGAGGCCGTTGCCTGAGCGCAACAGAAAAGCGCGAAGCTGCAAGCAGGTTGTGAAACTCCCGGCGGGAGGCGGAATCGGTAAAGTCATCAAGATAGTCTTCAAGCGTCATCGGCAGCACTGCTTTAAGCAGGCACTCTGGGTCGCGCCTGAGCAATTCCTGCGCCACAAGCCGGTCGGCGCCCTCGGCCAAGGGGCTCAGGGCGCAAAGCTTCACGGGGATCAAGGCCGCCCCTTGGCAGCGTGCCAGCAGGTCATCAATGACGCGCTGCACGGTTGCACGCAAAGCCTCGGTGTTTTCAAGGCTCCGGTGTCCCGTCACCCCTATGGTGAGCCGGAATGGCAGTATTTTGGGCGGTTGAACCTTTTGCATGGGCGTCATTATAGTGAAGTTGTGCCATGCATTTCAAGTGAAATGCCCCCTCTTTCTGACCGGCTGCACCACTTCTTTGTTTTTGTTTTAAACTGTAGTCAGGATGGGTCATCCGGGCTTTGTCTGCATACCAGGATCAACGATCCCGGCTACAACATACCGCGCTCATCAGTCCCGCGATCACCGATCGCGGCTACAGCGCCGTTCCGGAAACAGAGTTTCCAGACATGTTCGTTACAAAAAAGAATTTGCAAACGAGGAGAATAAAAATCTATGATCTACCTGACTGCAGGTTATGAATCCTCATCCTTTACAATCCGCAGACCAACGGTCTTGACGATGTCCACGTAACCAAACTGTTCTTCGTTGGGTTTATCCGGCGGCGGCAGTTTTCCGATAATCGTCAGGCGATCGAAGTCCTTGATGGCTTCGGTTAGCTGGCTGTATGGAATCAGGCAATCATGGAGTTTCTCCTTATTCTCCTCATCTTTCTTTTGACCATACTTCCAGCCATTGAGCATGCGCTCCACCATCCAGCCGTTATGCTCTGCTTCCGCGAGCAACTCCAGGTTGTTTTTATCAGCCAAGAGCTTTCGTAGAGGCTTTTCGGTTGCTTGTCGGGCAACCAGCAAATCCTTGAACGGCACAACCGGTCCGTCCTCAAGGTGCATATTCACCAGGCGCAGAATACCTGGAATGCGAAGCGCTTGTGCGATGTTTGTCAGCTGTAAATCCTTGGAAAGTTCGGCAAACGGAACATCTAACTTCTTTTTCTCAGGCCGGTCTTTGATACGTAACCGATACGCTTCGTGCAGCAACTGGGCTAATTCTCTGGCCTTGGGGACAAAACCCATGTCCTGCTCACAGAGCTTCCAAAACAGGTCAGCATCCACATGCATATTGAGAAGCTCGTATCCGGGCAAACTGGAGCGGCTCAGCGTTCCTGAGCTGTTTTGTCTGAGGTGCGTACAGAGAAACTGCAAGGAACGGCCACCGGACTTGAAGCGGGGCATCTCCAGCAAGGCCCGAAGAACGCTTGGATCGAGTTTCAACCGCTCGCCCTCTTCGACCTTGAACAGGGTCCGCATGAATAAGGCGCGGCGAATCGGGTAACAGAGGTCGCTCAGATCATCTTCCCAGCGTCGCCGACCTTCTTTCTCAACACATTTCTGCCTGCAGTTCACACCGAGGATGTTCAGATACCCCACAAGGCGGCTCTTGAAATCAGGGCCCTTCTTCAGCACGAAATCCCGCCACTGCTTTTCTACTTCGATCAGCTGCTCCGGCTTCCAGTTTGCCGGGTCATCCGCCAGGTCATCTGACGGGATATCGGGGTTCCGGGGACCAAACTTGGCGTATGTCGCAGAGGTGGCGCCGGCAAATACGAAAATACTCTTGCCGATTTTATGCGTGATTTGCCCTTCCTGAAATTCACCATCCTCCATGGGTGCAAGCATGTACTGCAGCCACCGGTAGCCTTGTGAGTCAAACTCGTCCCAAAAGACAAGCGGCGTGACTCCAGAGAGGACTTTATCGCGGACCTGATGGAAAGCACCGAAGAGGTCGGCAACTTCGCTGAATTGGGAAAGGTTGAACAGCAGGACGTCCTCGTTCTTGATATTGAGCACTGCCTTGGCGATTTCGATGACGACATACGACTTTCCAGAGCCCGGAGGCCCGAATACGCCCAGATTGAGCGGGGTTTTGGGCCGCGCCTCTTTCCGGTAGTTGTTGATGAGCTGCCGAATTGTTCGCAGGCTTTCGATTTCCTTCCGGTCTACAGTCTGGTATCCCCCAAACCGGGCAACAGGGAATCTTTCCAGCGCCTCCGGGCCAAGCACAGCAACTGCCAAAGCTGCCTCAAAATGTGGCCGGGGGTCTGTAGTGCGCCGGGCATTGACCTGCCATTCATCCAGCATCATCCAAGCGCCGCGCACCCGATCATCTTGTGGAATAAGTGCGCTCACGAATTTCTGAGAGGGCATTTGGATCTTGCCGGAAATCTCAGCAAATGGAAAACCGGGCTCTGGTTCTTTGTCGTCGATAACGACCTGACCATGCCCAAGTCGCCGCAATTCGCGGCTGGCGCCCAATCCGGCGCAAAGAGCGGTCTCCAAATCGGGATCCTTGCCGCCTTGGGCGCGGCATAGTTCACGGACGATGGCGGCTGTGAAGCAGGATAGAAAACCAAAACCACCGCCCTTACCCTGACTTTCCGACCACTCTCCTTCAGCCCGTGGTGCATCAAAGACCAGCAAAGATGACGGGGAACCCTTCTTGTTATCAAGCCAGAATGCGCCATCAGACTGAAATGTGACAATGAGATGGCGTGCTGCCAGCAAAGGCTGCAGCAGTGGATTGCCGTGTAACTCAGCCATGAGGTCTTCGGCTGTCGCTTCCCATGAAAGTCCGCGGCTGAGCCGCACATCGCGGCGACGGAGTTCTTCCGCAGGCACAATGAGCACCAGGTTGTCTTTGCAGTGCTTGACGATTTCCATTAGGAGGGATGTTTCCTGAATCGAGCCCGTCAACT
>Ga0114951_10002372_pt1 | contig 21382 bp, 17 predicted proteins | sample AM7aDNAmetaG_FD_88677 | JGI IMG/M metagenome (GOLD analysis project Ga0114951, IMG submission 88677) | Freshwater microbial communities from Finland to study Microbial Dark Matter (Phase II) - AM7a DNA metaG | ecosystem: Environmental > Aquatic > Freshwater > Lake | place: Finland: Lake Alinen... | reverse complement strand
GTCGTCCCGCGCACCGTCCGCATCAAAGGCTCGAAGACGCTCGTCGAATCGCTCGCCGTCGTCGAGACGCTGCCGATCGATCTCACCGACCGTCGCGTCTCTTTCCACGAACGCGTGGACCTTGTGTTGCCTGACGCGGACCTTGTGTCCAACCACGCACGTGTCGAAGCCGACGTCCGCATCCGCGAAATCACTCGTTGACTAGGAACTCACCATGACCCAGCCCGCCAACATCCGACGCATCTTCGGCACCGACGGCGTCCGCGGCACCGCCAACGTCGAGCCTGTCACCGCCGAGACCGCGCTCAAGCTCGGCCGCGCCGCCGCGCACGTCTTCAAACAACGCCTGCCCCTGCCCCGCGGGCACGGCCGCCACAAAATCGTCGTCGGCAAAGACACACGCCTCAGCGGTTACATGCTCGAAAACGCCATCAGCGCCGGCATCCTCTCAATGGGCGTCGACGTGCTCCTTATCGGCCCGTTGCCCACGCCGGGCGTCGCCTACATCACCCGCTCATTGCGCGCCGACGCTGGTATCGTATTGACCGCCTCGCACAATCCCTACGAGGACAACGGCATCAAGTTCTTCTTCCACGACGGCTACAAACTCGACGACGCCATCGAGGCCGAGATCGAAGACCTCGTCTTCAGCGGCGCCATCGAACACATCCGTCCCACCGCCGGCGAAATCGGCAAGGCGCTCCGCATTGACGACGCGCTGGGCCGCTACATCGAGTACGCCAAGGCCGCGTTCCCGAAAGGCAACACCCTCGAAGGCCTCCGCATCGTCGTCGACGCCGGCCACGGCGCCACCTACAAAAGCACCCCGTGCGTCCTGCGCGAACTCGGCGCCCGCCTCACCGTCCTCAACAACCAGCCCGACGGCACCAACATCAACCTCAACTGCGGCTCGCTCTATCCCGAAGCCATGTGCGCCGCCGTCAAGGAAACCGGCGCCGACCTCGGCATCGCGCACGACGGCGACGGCGACCGCGTCCAGCTCTGCGACGAACACGGCACGCTCGTCGACGGCGACGACGTCCTCGCCATCACCGGCCTCGACTGGCTGAAGCGCGGCGCGCTCAAGAAAAACACACTCGTCGCCACCATCATGAGCAACATCGGCCTCGACCATCTCATCCGCCAGCACGGCGGCGAAGTCATCCGCACCGTCGTCGGCGACCGGTACGTCCTCGAAGCCATGCTCCGCGACGACCTCAACGTCGGCGGCGAACAAAGCGGCCACATGATCTTCCGCGACTTCGCCACCACCGGTGACGGCATCGTCAGCGCCCTCCAAGTCCTCCGCATCATGATGGACACCGGCAAACCGCTCAGCGAACTCCTCAAGACCTTCGTCAAATTCCCCCAAATCGCCGTCAACATGAAAGTCCGCGAGAAACCCGCGCTCGAAACGATGCCCGACGTCCTCGCCGCCGTCAAAGACGCCGAACAAACACTCGGCGACACCGGCCGCGTGTTACTCCGCTACTCCGGCACCGAGCCAAAAATCCGCCTGCTCATCGAAGGCCGCGACGCGAAACAAATCCGCGCCCTCGCCGACGGCATCGCCGCCAAAATCAAAGCCAAAATCGGCGCCTAGCCGCGATGACGAGTTGATCTAACCGTAAGAGGAGGAATTTGCCGGACGATCCGAAAAATCCGAAGCCGCAGTCAAAACCGCCACCTCCCATTGAGGACAAGGCTGACGAATTCCGGGATGACCCATCACTGGAGGATTTAGGTTACATTGAGAATCCGCATGGCGGGCCGCCGATAATGTTGCGAACAAAGGCGGACTTCGAGTACTGCCGAAAGCACGGAATCAAAGTCCCCAAGGACTGGAAGCCGCTGCCCGATTGACAAGCGCCCTTGACATGGCTAGCCACCTTCGCGAGAGTGCAATCGAAGCTCGCTGAGCCGCCGGTGTCCAACGGTCCTTCGGGGCTGCGTCCTGGCAAAATGGCAGCGAGCTTCTCTCTGTTCGTCCCGGTTGTGTGCGGGCACTATGACCTGCCGGCGGGACACTTTTTTGGCTCCTTGATTCTATCGCCGCCTTGTGATTTACTGCGTTCAGCGGACATGGAAGGGCGTATAAAACTTCCGCTTGGGCCAGCCGAAAGGCTGGCCTCGCCCGTTTTTGGAGAGGGCTTACCCGCGATTCAGACGGAACGTCACCGGCACTTCCACCCATGACGAAATCGGCGCGCCGTTCAGCCGGGCCGGCTGGAACTGCGCCGCGCGCACTGACTCGATGGCCGCGTCGTCGAGCACCTTGTGCCCCGCGCTCTGCACGATCTGGATCGCGCCGATCAAACCATCCGCCTGAATCTCGACACGCAACACCGTCGTCCCCTCCCAGCCCTGCTGCCGCGCCACCGGCGGATAATGCGGCTGCGGATTGCGCACATAATTCGCACCGCCAAACCCGCCGCCGTTGCCGACAACGCCCGGCGCAAAACCATCGCCCGCGCCGGTGCCCGTGCCGTGACCGTTGCCACCAATGCCGGTCTCGTTCGTGCCAAACAACGACGCCGACGACGGCATCGGCAACGACGAAGCGAACATCGCCGGCAATTTCGACTCGATCCCGATCACCGGCCGCGGCGGCATCAACGGCGCAAGCGGCGGAATAGCTTCTAGCTTGCGAGGCGTCGGCGGACGCAACAACGAAACCGACGGCGACACGGCGCTGCCTCGACCGCCCGCGTTGGGATTGCCGCCGCCGCCAGCCGGTTCGCGCAACCCGGCAAAGCTGATCGTGGCGCTGACCGGTTCGTAGCGCGGCGCGGCGGCGACAAGGAGCGGAAATTTCCACGCCGCCAGCCCGGCGGCAATCGCAAGATGCGCGACGACGGCGATGATAATCGCCGGCGAAATGTTCCGGTTTTGTTCCGGCTTCGTTGGCACAACCGCCGGCGCGGCCCGGAGCCGAAGCGAGCCGCGATTTTCGTGGCGCCCGATCATTGGCTGAACGGTAGCAGACAGTCGGGACAGAGGCAATTGTCGTATTTGGCCCGCAGTTCCCGCAGCGTCGCCGGGCTGAGGCGCAACGCGGCGCACCAGCAACCGCCGGGCAGGCACGGGAAAGCGGTGCCGCAGGCGGGACAGGTTTTCTGTTGCGCGGTCGGTTCCTGTTCGAGCGCGGAGACAACCCGCGCCAAGTCGGCGGATGAGATGGAGGACATGGTTCATCTCAGAACTTGACGGTGCCACCGGCCCAGAGGGTGCGTCCGAGCGCGGGATAACCGGCGACTTCCACGTAGTGCTCGTCGGTGAAGTTTTCGATGCGGCCGAAGACGGTGAAGTGTTTGCAGACATCGCAGGAGAGGCCGACGTCGAGTTTCGTGTAGCTGAAACCTTTGACCACACCGGGATTGTAGTCTTGGTGGTCGCCGCTAAACTGACCGCGGAGGACGAGGTCGAATCGTTTGAGGAAGCGGTAGCTGGCGGAGAGGTCGCCGCTGTGGCGCGGGCGGCGAAGGAGCCGGCGCTGTTGCCAGGATGGATCAATGACGTCGCCCTCGGCGGTGGGCAGCCAGGTGTAGCTGCCGCGCACCAGAAGGTCCTTGACGGGCGTCCACGTGGCGAAGGTCTCGACTCCGATGGTCTGGGCTTGTTGGACGTTCATCATCGTGCCGGCCCATGTGAACGAGTTGGTGACGGCGTACTGGATGAGGTTGTTAAACTCGGTTTGGAAATAGTTGGCGCCGACGCGGAGTTTGTTGTCGAGGAGCGGTTGCTCGAAACCGACATCCCAGCCGAGGCTGCGTTCGGGTTGGAGGTCGGGGTTGCCGGAGCCGGGGAAAAACATGTCGTTGAGGCTTGGCGCGCGTAAGCCGGTGCCGAAGTTGGCGCGGAGTATGGTCTCGGTGCCGGGAACTGTGTAGCGGGCGCCGACGCGATAGGTGGTCTCGGCGCCGAACCGGTTGAAGTCGTCGAGGCGCACGCCGGCGTTGAGGGTGAGGCGGGCGAAGGGCGTGAACTCGTAGTTGGCGTAGCCGGAGTAGCTGGTGGTGGTGGGCGCGATGAGTGTGGGGGAACCGAACCAGTAGAAGCCGGCCCGGTTGGCGTGGGCATTGTCGAAGGAGAAGCCGGCGACGAGCTTGTGCTGTTCGGAAATGGTGAAGACGTTTTGGAAGTCGATCTGGTCGCGGTCAGTCGTGGTCCACGCGTTGCCGCCGGCGTTGCCGTTGGGATCGTAGAAGAATTTGCGGTCGTGGTTGTGGGAGAGGATCAGGCGCGCGTCCCAGAATTCAAACGGTTGCGCGTGAAGGTTGACGGCGACGTTGGCGTTTTCGTCGTTGAGGACGGCGCTGGGGTCGTTGGCGCCCCAACCGCTGTCGAGACCGGCGGAGCCGGCGTGGGAGGAACGGAACCAGCCGGAGACGGCGGCGTCGAAGTGTTCGAGGAACTGGTAGCCGATGCTGGCGTTGATGTCGCGCTGGCGGAGCGCGCTGTTGACGCGGTCGTTGTCGGTGGAGAAATAGCTGCCACCGCCGGCGAGGGAAAGTTTACCGATGGTGTCGGCAAAGGAAAAGCGCGAGCGGATGCTGTCGTAGCTGCCGCCTTCGAAGGTGACGGAGCCGGTGGGTTGGACGGCGCCGCGCTTGGTGATGATGTTGATGACGCCGCCGATGGCCTCGGAGCCGTAGAGCGTGCTTTGCGGGCCGCGGAGGACTTCGATGCGCTCGATGTTGTCGGTCGGAAGATTGGAGAAATCGAACGTGCTGCTGAAACCATCGTTGACGCGGACGCCGTCGATGAGGACGAGTGTGTGGTTGGAGTTGGCGCCGCGCATGAAGACGGAGATGTTGCCGCCGGGCTGGCCGCTCTGGACGACGTTGAGGCCGGGAACTTCGCGCAGCGCGTCGCTGACGGTGCGAATTTGCTGGCGCTCGAGGTCGGCGCCCTGGATGACGGTGACATCGGTGGGCGTGTTGTCGGTTTCCGACGGGATGCGGGTGGAGGTGACGACAACTTCGGGCATCCGGTTCGTGTCGGCGGCGGTGGACACGGATGGCCGGAACAAAACCGGAACAATAAGCACGGCGAGTACGACGCGGACGGACGACAGAGAACGATGTTGCATGACGCAATCTCCTTTGGTTCGAAGGAACTTGGTTTGGGTTTTGCGCCGGCCGTTATTCTGACTTCTGGTTTCAGGCCTTCGCTCCGCCTTCCCCCGAAAGCTTTCGGGGTGGCTCCGTTGGAGCGTCGTAACCAGTCACAGATGCGCCACAGTCGCCGAATTTCACGGCGTTCCCTGCACCGACGCGTTTGGCACTACAAAGAACTGGGGCGCAGCCTAGCAGCCGCGCCCCAGCGTGCAAGAAAAAACTTCCTATCTTCCTTTGACTTCCTTCGCTTCGGCGTTGAGTTCGAGGCGGACGTCGTCGTAGAGGAGGGCGTCGCCCACGGATTCGTAGACGATGTTCCACCAGCGACGGTTCACTTTGAAGTCGGCGTCGAGTTTGACGACGTCGTCCTTGACGGTGATGACGGCGTCGAAGGAGATGCGTTTGGTGATGTCGCGCAAGTTGAGGTCGCCGGTGACGGTGTATTTGTCAGGGCCGTTGGCTTTGACGATGCTGACGCTCTTGAATGTGGAGATGGGACATTTCTGGCAGTTGAAGAAGCGGTTGTCTTTCATGATGCCGGTCAGGATGCCGTTGTCGGTGTCGCAGGAGTCGGTCTCGATGCTAAAGTCAATGCTGGCCTGGGTGATGTCGGTGCCGGGCATTTTGCCGGTGCCTTCGAAGAGGTCAAACCAGCCGGAGTGCTGGCCAACTTTTTTGTAGCCGGTCCATTTGATGAGACTCTTGGGGCCGAGCTTGAAGGTGCGCACCGGGCCTGCGGGCACGGTCTGCGAATTCGACGGTGTTTGTGTGGTGGTGGTGCCGGGCTCGACGAGTTGCGCGCCTTTTGTGTTGGCGCGTTCGGCTTTGCCTTTCTGAATTTCCTTGTAGGTCGTGACACCCCAATATCCGCCGCCCACCACGACCAACACTGCTGCGACAATGATTATTTTCTTCTTCATGTTTTTTCTCCTAAGTTTGATTTCAAGTTGAAGTACCGCTTCTGACTGTCTATTATTATACTTGAAACTTCGACGTGTTGGCGACAGTATTCTTCAATCTCCGTCGCGCTCATGACGAAGAATGCCGTGGACAACGCGTCGGCCCACGCGGCAGTCGGCGCAAGCGTCCAGACTTGCGTGCGGTCGCGGACGGGCTGGCCGGTGCGCGGATCGAAGATGTGCTGGCCTTGGACAGCGATGCCGGAACTGCTGGCGGCGCGTTGGCACAGGAGCATCGGCGCGTCGGCGTTGACGGTCCAGCCTTCTTTTCCTTCGGGCGGATCGAGCGCGAGGACGGTGCTCTCAGCGCTGAGCAGCGCGCGTGTGATGCCCCATTCTTCGAAAATGGCGGCGGCACAATCGAGCGCGTAACCTTTGCCGATAGCGCCGAGGTCCACCTGCACGCCTGTCTTGCGAACGCCGACAAAATGCGACTCCTCGTCCATCATCAGCAATTGCCAGCCGGTCCGCTCGCGCGCGGCGGCAAGTTCGTCGAGTGACGGCGTGCGTGGTGTGCCGTCGGGATTGCGCCACGCGGCGAACACGGAACCGATGGTGACGTCGAATGCGCCGTTGGTGTCGGCGGCGACAAACTGCGCCATCTTCAGACATTCGAACGCATCGAGCGTCAGCACCATCAAATCGCGCGGTTTGAGCTGGCTGATACTGGCGATATCGGTGGACGAATCGAACCGGCTCAACTCGGTTTCGAGCCGGTCAATCTGGTGGAATGCTTCCCGACAAAGCTGCCCGGCATTGCGTGCATCATCGTGCTCAACGAGGAACACGAACTGCGTCGCCATTGCCCCGTGTGCGAAGCGGTGTGTCATTTCCGTGTTTCCAAAAACTTTTGCCAGAGATCGCGACGAATGTGGACTTGCAGCAGGATGCCGGGACGCAGGCCGAAAAGTTCCGTCTGCCAGCCATCGCCAAAATCGAGATCGAACTCTGACGACGAGATGATGACGGATGCACCGGCAGGATCGGCGGGTTTATCCCAGTAGCCGACATTCGGCAGGTCGCGCAGATACCACGGCATCGGCCAGTATTCTTTTGCCATGATTTTGACGAACATCGCGCGTCCGTCGGGAGCAACGGCGGAGATGGCGTGAACGCGGTCGGCAAGGCGGACGGCGTCGCGCGAGGTGTGCGAGTAGACGCACGGGTTGCGCTCATCGCACTCAAAGCGGTCGGAGTTGACGCGGATGCTTTGGGCGCCGAGATGCGCGACCACGAGCGCCAACACGGGCCACGCGAGCCACGGCAGGCGTTTCACCATGCCCGCCGCGCCGATACCGGCAAGCAGGACGAGGGCGTGGATCACGGACAAGATGGACCACGGCGTCTTGTACGGAATCACGGCGTACACGACGGCCATGACGAGAACGTAAACGGTAAGGAGTTTACCGAACGTGATGCGTTTGCGGTACGCCCGGATCATACCGGCAACGGCGAGCACGACGATAGAGACCTCGGTCCAGAGGAGTTTACCGGTGCGGTGCCACGCGAACAGTTCAAGGTAGTAGTACCACGGATGTTCGTGGCCGCTGCCCTGGCCGCGCTGGGCGTAGTTCAGGTAGGTCAACACGCTCTGCGGCACGCCGCGCCAGTCGGTGAAGAAGACGGAGAACGACGTAACGGACACGACGACCGCCGCCAATACGAACGCGAGCAGGTGGAGCGGCTGGAGTTTCGGGCGCGTCGGTTCGGTGAACCAGAGTGCGGCAAACGCGACGGCGAGGCTGAACCAGGTGATGACGCAGGTTTCTTTCGTCGCGTGCATCAATCCCATGCACAAACCGGCAACGGCGGCCCATTCGAGTTTGCCGGTCTGCCAATACCGCCACACGGAAAGTAGTAGTGCGAAAGTGAAGAAGACGAACAGGATCTCCATGATGTAATAACGGCTGAAGTACACGAGAAACGGTGAAATGGCGGTGAACAACGCTGCCCACGCAGACTCGGTGCGACCTAGCGTATCACCGGCAGCGAACAGCAGGAGCACGATGCCGATGCCGAAGAGCACCGGCACGATCCGCATGGTTGTAACGTTGAGTTGTTGCAGTGTGCGCTCGCCGCGCAGCCATGCGATGGGAACGGTCGCGTAGTACATCGTCGGACCGTGGTAATCGTGCGGGTCGTAGCTGTAGGCGCCGTGTTCGAGCATGTCGCCGAGCCGTATGGCGTGGACAGCTTCGTCGGTGTGCATGGGCCGGCGTTCGAGTTGCGGCAGGCGCAACGCGAGCGCGACAGCGATAGCGACCAATATGGCGATCGAATGTAGCTTCATAAGCAAAGAGGGACAGGCTTAGTCGCCCGTCCCTCTCCGTGTGTGAAGACAACGAACAGGCGAGACGCCTGTCCCGCAATCCGATTACTTAGACGGTTGACCGTACACCTCGACTTCGATGTAGTGGTTCATTTCGTTCGAGGTATTGCCTTTGCTGTAGAGGCGAACGTAGCGACCCGCAACAGCCTTCGCGTTAATAAGGCGGCCGGTGTTGACTTCTATGTACGCCTTGTCGTTGCCGATGCCCATGCCGGCGGAGTTATCGTGATCGTTGTTGAAGATCGTCTTCACGTCAGTCACAAAATCCTGATCATCGGAAACCTGCACAATCACGTCGTGATAGGCACGCGCCTGGGAGTGGTAGTGCCAGAGCGCAACGGCGTAGACAGTGTGTTTGGCCCCAAGGTCAATCTGGATCCATTGGAGTCCAGGTCCGAGTTCTACGTAACTGCCATCGGAGGCTTCCTTGTCGCCGTCGGTGATCATCGTCAACTCTCCGATGACTGGCGCGGAGTCGCTGGAGGTGACTTTTTTACCTTTGGCGACGTTCATGGTGCCTTCAGGCACCATGATTTTCGGCGGCGTCGTGTTGGGGGCTTCCATGTTGGGAAGCTTGACCGGCATCGGAGTGCCGACAAACATCGGTTTTGGCGGCGGGTCGAGTCTAAGCTCAACCTTCTTCTCCTCGGCGCGGGTACAGTTGGTAAACAACAGTGCCGCGACGAACAATGCTGCGATGTATTGGCTGTTTTTCATGTTAGATCCTGTACTCCTCTGGTTTGAATTCGAGACGTTTCTGCGCGACCACGGCCTCGTTGACTTTGAGAACCGCGACCGCGCTGCGGTAACCGACTTCAGCGGGACAGTTCAACGGCGCGCCCTTGCGGATGGCCTCGAAGAAGTTCTCGAGGTGCGGCTGGTGTGGCGGCTTGTCGAGCAACACCGGAATCTCCCAAGTCTCCGGGGGCGGCGACGCGGCCAGGCGCACATCCACTTCAGCGGCCTTCTTCTCTTCCGCGTTGGCCGCGGCTGTATCTTCAACGCGTTTGACGAGGCCTTTCTCGCCCCACACCGTCCACTCGGGCGCGGTCGCTTTCTCGCGGAACACCTGATTCCAACGGGGCATCTCGGAGATGACCATCGAGCCTTCGATGCCCATGTATTTCTCCAGGAACCCGAGCGAGCCGGTCGTCGTCAACACATCGTACATACTGCGCGCGACGCCGTCCTTCGTGTCGTACTCGAAAACGGTAATGACATTGTCGTACCACTCGTGGGTCTTGTAATAATCAATGCCACCGCTGGCGATCACGGCCTTCGGGTTCGCATTCAGAAACCACGTGAACATATCGATCTGGTGCGCGCCGAGATCGCAGATCGGGCCGCCGCCATATTTCTTGAACCAGCGCCAGTTCAACAACTGGTGCATGTCGTCATAGCCGAACTTCTTCAATGTCGCCTCGTCCAGCTCGTACTTCGCCGCGCATGTCCGATCGTCTTTCTTCACATTGTGCCACTGTCCGCTTGCGTGTGTGATGCGTCCGAGCAAATGCGCCTCGTCAATAATCTTGTTCTTCGCGTGCAAATAACGCGGATTGCTCCGGCGCTGGTGGCCGATCTGCAACAGCTTGCCCGTCTTGCGCTGCGTCAACACCATCTGTTTCGCGCCTTCGACCGTGTTCGACATCAGCTTCTCGCAATAAACATGCTTACCCGCTTCGAGCGCCGCGCACGTGATCGGCGAGTGCATCCAATCCGGCGAGGCGCAAATAATCGCATCGAGACCTTTTTCCTTTTCCAGCATCTCACGATAATCGGCGTAAACATTCGTCTCGTGACCATACTTGCCGAGGTAACGCGAGCCGTAGCGTTGCGCGTACGGCCAAATGTCGCACACCGCGCGGAACTTCACGCACGGAATCTTCAAACACGCGTTCACCAAAACGCGCCCCTGATCGCCGCAGCCGACCAGCGCGACATTCACCTGATCCGACGGCGGCGCTGCTGCGGCAGCTTGCGCCAGTCCCGTCTTCGACATGGCTAACCAAGCGCTAGCCGCTGCGCCGGCGGTGATGAATTGCCGCCGGGTCATTCCATTCGGTACTTCGATGTTCATGTTCCACCTTTGTTATGGTTTCTTTGTTGCTACGTTCTGGGGAAGTTTCTTCAATAACTCCGCCGCTTGTTTCTGCAAACCTTCGTTGATCGAGGCGCTTTCCTTGATCTTGGTTATCGCTTTCACAATAATCTTATCTTCCGCCTTCTTCCTGTTCACCAATTCCTGGCTGATGGACAACGCTGAGGCTGCAGCTTCATTTGCCACCGCCGTATTGTCAAGCTGCGTCATCACCATCTTCAACGCCACAACCTCCTTCACGTTACTGAGGCCGCTCAACACCTGTTTGACCGAATCCGGCTGCTTCGCCGCCGCCAGCGCTACCTCGAACATCTTCATCTTCCATCCCACCGGCTCGTTTGAATCGCTCACCAACCGCACATAACCGCGCAGCGCCAGCACACGGCAAGACGTATCTGCGTCGTCCTTCGCCACAGCCATCAAATCTTTCAACGGCGTCGTGTCCGCCCAACTCGACATCGCTCGCACCGCCGCCTTCTTCTGTTCCAGATTTGTTCCGGCCACGCATTTGCGGACCGCTTCCAGCGCCTTCGTGCCACTGCGTTTCGTCAGCACCGTCAACAGACTCGCATCCGCGTCCGCCGACTTCCCGAGCTTGCCCGCCAGCACTTCCGCCGCAGCGTTCGCCGACGCGCAGCGCAACGCCACCACCGACGTCGTCTGCTCCAACTCATTACGTTCGTCACTGGTGATTGCCGCAACCAGTAAGTCGGCGAGCGCAGGCAACATGGATTCGTCGGCCAGCGACCGCAACGCCTTGCACGACGCCATCCGCACATCCCTATCCGCATCGCCACATGCCGCAAGGATTGCCCTGCTCTGGCGCCGGTCCATCCGCGCTGTGAAGACCTCGATGGCTTTTGCCCGCTCGGCAGGGTTCGGGCAGCGCAGCCGTTTTTCCAGCGCCGCGTCCACCTCCGCACCCGGTAACCGCGTCAGACTCGCGAACGCCAGCGCCGCCCTCTCGTCCTTGCCAAGCGACAGCCGCATCAGCACCGGCACATTCGAGGCGTCGCCAATCACGCCCAGCGCCCGCAACGCCGCCGCGCTCACCTCAGCGTTCTCGCTTTCAACCAGCGCTGCCACGGAGGACGCCGCGGCCTTGTTCGCGCTGGTGGCGAACCCCGAAATCACAATCACCTGCACACTTGCCGTCAACGACGGCAACACCGCGATGTACGCCTGCACGGCCTTCGCGTCGCGCAACTCACCGACCAACTGCGCCGCTTCAATTTGTAATTTTGCATCGCTGCCTTTCAACACGGCGACAAGAGCGTCACCGTCAATCGCACCCGTTCGCACCAACCCGGCCAACGCCGCGACGCGGCAGGCTGCATCAAACTGGCCGTCAAAAATTTTCCGGTAAATTTTCGACGCCGACGCATCGTTCGCTTTCGTCAACGATTCGGCGCAAGCGAGACTCGCTTCGGCCCAATCTTTTTGCAGTGTCCCCGAGGGCGTTGGAAGCGGTGACGCCCCCGCCGCTTCCAGCGCCTCCGCTGCCTTCGCGCCGCCGATCTGGCCGAGCGCGCTCATCGCCGCGCCCGCCACCGCCGCGTCGGAATCTTTTGCGAGCGACGCGAGCGTGCCGACTGCGTCGGCATCGCGCCGCGCGCCGACGGTGCCGATCACGCCGACGAGCAGGTTGCCTTTGACCGAGCCGAGCGCGTCGCGCAACGCCTTGCCGGCTTCAGGAGCGGGATTGCCTTGCAACGCCCATCGGGCCATGTGAGAAAGTTTCTCGTTAGCAAGCAAAGGCGCCACGACCGGCACGCATTTTGCCGAACCAACCTGACGTAAACTGCGACATGCAAATGCCTTTGCGTCCTCGGTGGCGTCCGCTGATTGCAACACGGCAAGAAGTTTGTCTTCGAGGGCGGGATAGCTGGAAGGTTTCGTGTCGCGGATTTCTGTTTCGATGGCAATAAGCGGAGCGCGGCTGTTGCCGGTTTTGTACTCTAACAGGTCATGGTATGGATCGGCTATCGCGGTGTGTAGCGCGACGACAGCCACGAGAGTTACTCCGATGATCCACACTCGTTTCATATAAAATCTTATCTGTTACCTTGATTCCTGTGGTTCTATATTTGTGTGACGACCAAACTCGTCAAAACTTCAATGCGCTATATAAATCTTGCCGTTACCCTTGTCCAGCCGTTCTTCGTTACATCAGCGATTTAAGATAGGCGATGCTCCGTGCAGCTTCTTCTTCGGTTCCACATTCCACGCACATGGTGATGTCGCGTGGAGCGCTTTTACAAATTGCGATGACCTTTTTCCAATCTATAAGCCCCTCACCGCAGGCACAACCGGCGGGAGTGCCCGTCACTTTACCACGTTTGTCTTTGCTCTTCTGCAGGGAAATGTCCTTGGCATGTAAGTGCACCAAACGGTCCTTACAGCGTTCGAGCCATGAAACAGGGTCGTGACCGCACAAATAAGCATTCCCGGTATCGAAATTGATTCCAAGAGCAGGGCTATCAACAAGGCGATAAATCCTATCCAAACCATCCGGTGTCTTGCTGTATTGATGGTGTGGCTCTAGTCCAATCGAAACACCACGCGGTTCGGCAACTTTCAGAGCTTCGCACAATGTGTAGCGCATCAAAACGAAATCCTCCGCTTCTGTGGTCCAGTCGGGTTTGCGACCTTCAGATGTGGTAACTACAGGCGCGCCGATTTCGGCGGCAAACCGCACGGCTTGCTTGAGGTATTCCGTTCCGATTTCAGGTTTCGCAAGACAGGTGTGCGAGGAGAGCGCTGCAACCTTGACTCCGGCCTTTTCACAGGCTCGCTTGATGCGATAAGGGTCGTCAAGCATGGATACGCTCATGTTGTAAAATGACTCACTTAACATATCGCGGCCCCAGTGCACCCATGGCTCGATGTATTCGTATCCCAGCTCAGCGGCCTTCTCGACACCATACTCGAACGTCTTGTCCGCATGTCTGATAAACTCAAAACCGATTCCAAGACGCATTTTTTGGCCCATTTTCCTGGCAGCATTGCCTGCCTCCGCCGCCGCGGCTTCCGTTACCGCCGGTCCCCCTACGCCGTTTGCGATCGCGCCACCCTGCGGAACCGCACACCGAGTCAAGCCGTTATGTTTGGAAATTTGCCGGTCAATATCTTCGTAGTTCATTGCATTTTCGCCTTTCGTTATTCTTGTTTGAACTGACTGACAAATAGAATTTCTCTTTTGCAGATGGGATTCAAGTATTGATAGCCGGGATGTTGGTCTGGGCGGTCCGTGTGATGAGGATCTCGAACAAGCCGGTGCGGGTCAGGACCTTTATGGCGGTGTCTCCGGAAGAATTCATTATAGGTGCCACGGGGCGCGCATGGCGCGTGTGAGCAATCGCGACGCGCCGGGATCGTCGCGGATGACCTCGAGCCGGGCGTCCCAGCGGATTTTGCGGCCGGTCCAGATGGCAATCATGCTCAGTTGGGTGATGTTGTCCGACAAGGCTGCAAGTTCCACCGTCGCCACTGTCGGACGCCGGGTGCGAACGCAGTCGAGGAAGTTCTCCATGTGGTTGTTGCTTCTGTAGAGGTGGATTTCACTTGGACTAAACCTCTCTTGGTGCAACGCTTCCGGTGATACTTTCAATCCGCCGCGGCTGATGGCGACTTCGCCTTTGTCGCCGATGATTTTTGCGCAGTCGGGGCCGGGGGTGAAGTGAAAGTCGGCACCGTTGGCAAATTTGCCACGGATGTCCCAGTAATGCGGCGCGTTGAACAGGCCGGTGCCGAATTGGCCCGTGCCTTCGTACTCGATAGGCACGGCATTGGCGTCATCGCCAAGCGCCCAAACCATGTCAGTCAACGGATGCGCACCCCAGCCGCCAATGAATCCGTGGGCGTTGTCCATGCACCAGAATGCACCCCACTGTGTACAGCGATCCTTGGTGTACGGACTCCATGGGGCTGGTCCGAGCCAAAGATCGTAATCAAGTCCGTCGGGCACGGGAATCGGATCCAACGAACCGCCTTCATATCCATAGGTCGGCGCTGTGACCTCGACGCGTTGGATTTTACCGATCCGACCATTGCGAACGAGTTCGGCGCCGAAACGGACATGCCCCATCGAACGCTGTTGCGTTCCATATTGAAAGACTCGCCCGAAACGCCGCGCTTCATAGCGAATGGCAGCGTTCTCATCGACGCTCAGTCCCAACGGTTTCTCGACATACACATCCTTGCCGTCGCGCACCGCTAGCAACGCGGCCAGCACGTGCCAGTGATCGGGCGTGCCAATGGTGACCGCGTCGATGTCAGGGCGCGCGAGCAGTTCACGCAGGTCGCGGTAAGGCGTGCAGATGTTGTCGCCGTACCGCTTATTGAGGTTGGCCGCGTGCCGCTCCCGCCGATCTCGGAACACGTCACACACCGCCACGATTCTCGTATTCGGGCACAACATCGCACTGGGCAACAACGCGCCGCCGCCTCGTCCGCCCACGCCGATGCAACCGACCGCCAGTTGATTGCTTGGCGTGTCCGCACCAAACAGGACGCGCGATGGCAGAATCATTGGCGCGACGGCCAAGACTGTGGCGCGTTTCAGAAATTGGCGACGTGAGAGTCTCATCAGTGGCTCCAGGTCTGGCTGGTGTGGATAACGACACGATAGCATAAGGTTAGACTTTTTCCTGACGGCAAAGCATACGGTTCCTTGTACAGAAACGCCGGGGTGAAAAACGGCATGTTCTGAATCAAATACCACAGGCTGGGATGCCGGGGGTTTTTCGGCGAATCCACAATCGCCACACCACCGCCGGTCGGCCTGGAGAAATCCACCCAGTCGCCATGCTGGCCGTTGGCCGCGCCGGTAAAGGTCCATTTCTTGGCCGCTTCCGGTAATCGTACCGACAACCCAGCGTATCCGCCCCAGCTTTGTCCGCCAGGCTGGCCGAGAATCGGCGTGCGATCCAGTTTCACATCCTGCGCCCCCACGACGAACGTGGAATCCCAGTCAATGGCGTAATTCCCCTGCTCATCCGGCGCACTGACCACCAGTAAACGTTTTTCCGTCAACACCGGCGCCTGCTGTGGGAGATGATAGCTCAACTCCATTTCGACGCGGGCCGAATGGTCCGGATTCGGCATCGCGCGCACGCGGACGATTTCCGTCGCCCCCTCGTACCGGCCGGTCTTTCTGTCCAATTCCCAGTAATTCACGCCGTTGATGAATTTCCAAGACCACCACAAACCAAGATGCCACGGATGATCCTTCGGGCGCAACCGTGTCAGTTCCGTCCCATCCAGCAACCGCAATGGATGGAAGAACGGTTTGCCATCCGGCTCCGCAAAGTTCAGCTTCCAAACCGTCTCGCCATGGTTCAGCAACGCCAGCGAACCGTTCGTCTGCTGCCATGTGAACTCCGATTTGCCGGTGGGCGCCGACACCTTGCCGGTCGACGCCCATTCGACACCGCGCCGCAACAAGGTTTGAAAGCCGGAATTAGCCATAAACGTGTCGCTGTGGCCAAGCAACAACGTGAACCCACGTCCCTGTCCAGGCCAAGTGACCAGTGCCACAGGCTGGTCGTCGCCTGTGGCGAGTACAAATGCGTTGGTCTCTACGCCGGATTTCACCCAAAGCTCGTCAGTCGTCGTGAACGGATCCAGCCCATGTGTAATCGGATGCTCGGCGACAGGCATGACAGTAAACTCATGCGGTTTGCCGTGACTGGTCTGGCCTCGTTTCCACGACACCCCGGCTAGTTGCTGATACTCCGGCCAGTCGTAAAACGACGAACTGCCCGCGTGGACGACGACGAATCCTTTGCCGCTGCGCACGAAGTCGAGCAACGCTGCACGTGTGCCAGCAGGCCAGTTAGTAACGGCGGGCTTACCGAACGTGTTCCAGTTGCTGAGAATCACATCATACTTGGCGAACATCGCCGAATCGCACTGTTCAGGATGTTCCGTCATGTCCACTGTAAACCGGCCACCATCGGTGAGAATTTTCTGGAGTACCGGCGTGGTTTTCTTCCAGTCGTGATTATTCTGGCCGCTGAGAATCAAAACGCGCACCGGCGCGGCCACTGCATATCCAGCCAGACACATCATGAGTGAAACCAGTGTCACCGTCAGTTTCTTATTCACTGTGAGAGGTCTCCTCCAGCCAACTCCGGTAGAGTTGTTCGATTTGTTCCGCCGTCTGGGCGCCATCCCAAGCCGCAACGCCGTAGCGGAGATCAAGCGGTTTCTCGGGCTTTAATGTGAACGGTTCCTTCCACAGGTTCAACGTGGCGGACAAATAGGCGAACGGTTTGGCCATCGTGAACATGCGCGCCGGATAACGAAGATTATCGGGATGATCAAAGAGCGCCACGGTCACTTTTTGGTCGGTGTAGGCGCACCACTTGGCGGTCACGAGCCGTTCATCGCCTTGCACGACATCGACACGGGCATTGGCGGAATTGGTGAATGTGCCGATCCGGTCCATGGTTGCGGCAAACCGCAGGCCGAGGCCGAAATAATGGGAACCGGTTAATTTGACCTCACCGTTAGGCTGCAAACGGCTCCGCCATGTCAACACTGTCACTGGCCCCGGATGGGATCGAACGCTCCGTTCTTCGGAGAGTAATACCGGTCCATTTGGGCCCGTCCAGTCCAGTTGCTGCGTAATGCCGTCGTCGTGGGTTGCCAGTTTCCGGCTGACCTGTCGCCCCGCCGTGTGCAGTTCCTCCCAGAAATTCACCCCATTGACGCCCACGGCGAACATGAGACCGTGATGGTGTTTATGGTCGGGCACGTTGTCACGGAGCACCGCCACACCACCGGCCGTGTACAACTGCGCCACGTAGGGCTTGAACGCTACCGCATCATGCCAGTAATCAAATACGGGGCGGCCCTTGAGACGAATGATGGTGGGATTGTCTTCGGCCGGCAATGAGTGCGCGAGCGACAGTAACAATATCAGAGCGGGAATCGTTTTCATCTTCACTGTTTACCAGACGCGCCATTTGCTGCGGTAGGGCCGGGCCAGCAGCCGCGCTGCCGTCGGGTCGCCGATGATTTCTTCGCGCTGGGGATCCCAGTGGATCACCCGCCCGGTTCGCGCGGCGATGTTTGTCAGATGTGCGATTGCATCGCAGCGGATTGCCATTTCCACCGGGCAAATGGTTTCCTGCCGCGACTTGACGCAATCAATGAAGTTGCGGTTGTGTTCCGGGGAGACCATGAGTTGTTCATCGCTCGGCTTGAACGTCATTTTCCACAATGCCTTGTTGCTGGCACAAAAGCCTTCGGCATCACTGATCCAGCCTTCGGTCCCGTGAAAGGTCACACCGTCTTCCGGATGATTCCAACTGGGCAGATACTGCGTCGCCACTGCTTTGGCTGTCCGGAAATCCATGTACCGGAGTTTTACCCCGTTCTCGTAATCGCAAGTCACGTCCCAACGTTCCGTTGTGCGGAAAACACCTTCTTTGGGCACACTACCGCTTCCCTCATAACGGATAGGGCTGGTGTGGTCGGATTTGTTGCCCCATTGGGCGAGCCCCAGTTCGTGGATGCCGCAGCCAGCAATGAAACCCAGTGAGGTTTCTGGACAATGATATCCCCCCCATCGGGTGGCCCGATCAACCGTGTAGGGAACCATGAGGGACGGTCCCATCCAGGCGTCGAAGTCCAAATCCGCTGGAACCGGAACCGTTGTGGTAGATCCATAGGGTTTGCCCTGATATTGATCAATGTTGAACGACACATCACGGCACCACACGTCAATCCGCTGTAATTGGCCGATGTAACCGTTGCGAACCAGTTGAACCATCTGACGGTATCGTCCCATGGACCGCATCTGTGTTCCGAATTGGAAGACACGTTTCTTCTCGCGAATTGCTTTTCGGAGCGATGGGGTAAGGCTGTAATCCAACGCGAGCGGCTTCTGGCAGTACACATCCTTGCCGGCTTTGGCGGCCGCGATGGACATAGGCGTGTGCCAGTTGTCATGGGCGCCAATAATGACAGCATCCACGTCCGGCCGGGCCAGAATTTCCCGGAAATCGGCGTACGTCGTAACGGTGCCCTCACCGTACTGGGCATTCAGCTTGGCAGCGGCCGCATCGCGCCGGCTCTTGTAAGCGTCTGCAACGGCGACAATCCGCACGTCGGGCATTCCGCTCAGGATTCGAATGTGATAGTGGCTGCCGATGCCGCCACAGCCAATCTGGGCAACATTCACCTTGTTGCTAGGCGCTGCAGCACCAAACAACGGCTCGGTTAGAATGTTCGGAACGGCGAAGACCGTGCTGAGAGCGACGGCACTTTTGATAAATTCGCGACGGGTGCTGTTCATGATGTTTCTCCTATAAAAGTGACTTGAGATGTTTCAGGCTGCGTTCGGCCTGCTCGATCGTGCCGCACTCGACGCTGAACACGATTGGGCACTGACATTTGTCGCGCACGATGCGGATGATGCGCGCCCAGTCAATCACGCCGTCGCCGCACGCGCAACCAACCGGCGTGCCCGTGACCTTGCCGCGCTCGGCGCTGGATTGTTGAATCGAGATGTCCTTCGCGTGCAGGTGAACGAGCCGCTTCGCGACGCGCGCCAGCCACTTGTACGGGTCCTGCCCGGCAAGGTAACTGTTGCCGGTATCGAAGTTGATGCCGATGGCGTGGCTTTTGACCAGCTTCGCGATCCGGTCGAGGCCAGCCGGTGTACGGCTGTATTGCTGGTGTGGTTCCAAGCCGACGACGATGCCGCGTGCCTCAGCCAGCTTCGCCGCCTCCATCAACGTATACCGCATCAGCAGGTGGTCTTCCTCAACGGTCGTCCATGAGGGTTTCGGCCCTTCGTCAGTGTTGACGACCGGGGCGCCACACTCGGCAGCAAAACGTACGGCCTGCTTCAGGTACTCGACGCTGATCTCCGGTTTGCACAATGGCGTGTGCGTTGAAAGCCCGGAGATTTTCACGCCCACCTTCACACAGGCGCGTTTGATGCGGAGCGGATCGTCGAGCATCGAAACACTGTGGAAATAACCGGCTTCGCTGAGGAGTTCGCGTCCCCAGTGGACCATGGGTTCGACGTATTCGTAGCCGAGTTCGGCAGCTTTTGCGACACCCCACTCAAAGTTCTTGTCCGCGTGCCGGACAAATTCCATATTGATGCCGATGGAGAGTTTTTGAGGCTTTTTCATAGTGGCATGAATACCTTACGAAACAGTCAGACGCAATACATACTGACTGACCATCTCGTGATTGACCGTTCCGGCCTTGACGCTGCCGACGTTGGATGGCAGGCGGATGAGCAGTGGCAGATGCAATGATTCCTCGTACATCAACATCTTGTTGTAGAAACCGTTGTCCGAGGTATAGATCACAATCATAGGTGATGACCGGTTTCGCGCGCGGTTTCTTTTTGACAACAGGGGCTTCCATAGTTCTGGCGTTCGTCTAAAAAAGAAAAGCTCTCACACTTTTCGTTTGCAAACGATGAAGGGATGCTGTTTATGTCAACCACGAAGATGACTTGGGCAACATTTTTCAACTTCGCTGACTTGGCATTTGCGTATCTTGCTTTTCAAGCAGGAATCTTCAACCCCACCACCCCGGAGCAAAACCCATGAGCACCACAGCAACCCTCGAAATTGACGGCAAGAAATACAACCTCCCGATTGTTGTCGGCACCGAAGGCGAGCGCGCCGTGGACGTTTCCACACTCCGCGCCGCCACCGGCCACATCACGCTCGACGAAGGCTACGGCAATACCGGTTCCTGCAAGAGCGCCGTCACGTTCATTGACGGTGAAAAAGGAATTCTTCGTTATCGCGGCATCCCCATCGAAGAACTCGCCGATCAGTCCACCTTCATTGAAACCGCTTACCTGATCATCTACGGACATCTCCCCACAAGTGCGGAGTTACAACGCTTTTCCGATTTGCTCACGGAAAACCAGAACCTGCACGAAGACATGAAGTACCACTTCAACGGGTTCCCACCCAACGCCCACCCGATGGCGATCCTCTCGGCCATGATCAACGCCAATAGTTGTTTCTACCCCGGTCTCATGGGACCCGAGGTTCGCAACGAGTTTGACATCCACGTCGCTCGCCTCATCTCACAAGTCCGCACCATCGCCGCGTTCTCCTACCGCAAATCTCGCGGCTATCCTTACATTTATCCCAAGCGCGATCTCAAATACACGGCCAACTTCCTCCACATGATGTTCTCCCAACCCTACGACGACTACAAACTCATCCCCGAAGTCGTCCACGCCCTCGATCTTATCTTCCTCCTCCACGCCGACCACGAACAAAACTGTTCCACCTCCACCGTCCGTATGGTCGCCTCCGGCCAAGCCAACCTCTTCGCCAGCGCCGCTGCCGGCGTCTGCGCGCTCTGGGGGCACCTCCACGGCGGCGCCAACCAAGCCGTCGTCGAAATGCTCCAACAAATCTACGACTCCGGCGACGACGGTTCCAAATTCATTACCGCCGCCAAAGATAAAACCAGCGGCAAGCGACTCATGGGCTTCGGCCACCGCGTCTACAAAAACCACGACCCACGCGCCCGCATCATCAAAAAAGCATGCGACGACATCCTCGTCAAACTTCACATCAACGACCCACTCCTCGACATCGCCAAACGCCTCGAAGAAGTCGCATTGAGAGAATCCTACTTCATCGAGCGCAAGCTTTACCCGAACGTCGACTTCTACAGCGGCATCATCATGCGCGCCATCGGCATTCCTGTTGAAATGTTCACTGTCATGTTCGCCATCGGACGCATGCCCGGCTGGATCGCCAACTTCAAGGAAATCATGGAAGAGAAACAAAGCCGCATTTACCGGCCCCGCCAAGTTTACATCGGCCCCGTCAACCACACCTACGTCCCCCGTCCCCAACGCAAACCGCGCACCGTT
>Ga0114951_10002371_pt1 | contig 21384 bp, 21 predicted proteins | sample AM7aDNAmetaG_FD_88677 | JGI IMG/M metagenome (GOLD analysis project Ga0114951, IMG submission 88677) | Freshwater microbial communities from Finland to study Microbial Dark Matter (Phase II) - AM7a DNA metaG | ecosystem: Environmental > Aquatic > Freshwater > Lake | place: Finland: Lake Alinen... | reverse complement strand
TGTAACTTTTTGATAACGAATTCTACGTTACTCTCGACTAGATTTATGCCCCCCTCCCCGTCCCTCCCCACAGAGGGGGAGGGCTTTAATTAACGCAATCCTCTCAGCTCGCTAAAGATTTACCTTTAGCGAGTCGAAAGGATTTTCTCTGAACATTTACAAACGAACTGATACGGCAATAGCTAAACCCGGATTGTACCTCTATGAAGAATGCAGGCTAACGCCCGCGGGCTTTGAGGTATTCGTCGATGACCTTGTTGTGGTCAAAGGCGTAATGGGTTGCGCGCAGGGCGGCAAATGGAATAATGCGCAGGGCTTGGGCGTCATCGCCGGCCTGGGGGGTGCCAATGCCTCGGGCGGTAAAAACGGTGGTGACCGTATGAAAACGCGGATCGCGGGTGGGGTCAGAATAAGTGTGAAACTGTTTTAAATCTTGCAGGTCCATGCCGGTCTCTTCTTTGGCCTCGCGCCGCGCCGCATCTTCCAGGCTTTCCCCGCGATCGACAAAACCGCCCGGCAGGGCCCAGCCAAAAGGAGGATTGGTGCGTTCGATGAGGATGATGCCATCCTCCATTTCAATGATGATGTCCGTGGTGATATACGGGCCCCAGGCAAGATCTTCCATGATATGGCGCAGATAACCAAAAACCTGTTTTTCAAAAATCTGGAAAGATTCCTCCGAAGGAAGGCTGATCACGATCTCCCGCAACGCATCACCCAACCGGGCGTCGCGCGCCACACGCAGGACTTCCTGGGACATGATCTTCGCAGAGGCAATAAGGGGGAATCCGGCATCGCACCCTACCGGCGGCAGGACAACCACAGAGAAACCTGCGGCCATGGCCTGCCCGATAGCCCGCCCGCACGCAGCCCGAACCGTATGCTCATCAACAACATTCCCGACCACAACCGCAGGGGCACGGCCCTGAATGATGGCAACCTTGATGTGCCGTACCATGAGCATGATTAACCCGCCTTTCTAACAAGGGCCAGCGCCTCGTCCTTGGTTGTAATCTTGCCCAACTGCTGGGCTTCCTCGACCATATCCAGCCATTTCGAAAAATCCGGCCCGGGCTTCAACCCCAAATCCCTGATGAGGTTGTCGCCGTTGAGAAGCCGCACAAAAGGCTTGTCTTTTTTCTTTTGAAAATAAAGCCTAAGCAACGGCATGCAAATGTGCTCCATATGCCCAAGATCTTCCGCTGTTGTCAACGGCCCGCGGGTGGCACGCTGATCAGCCATGCACAGCAAGAGAATCGCCGCGGCCTCATCCCCGGCATCACGGAAATAACGGAACACCGCCTTGTCCGAGGGACGTTTAAAATTCGCCAGATACCCCGGGCGCAAATGCAGGGTCACCATATCCTCCAGCGCATGCCGTTCCCTGGTCGAAAGCACCAGCTGTCTGGCTATGACACGCACGATATGACGTCCCGCATGTTCATGCCCGTGAAAACTCTTGTTACCCTGCGCGTCTTTCTTCATGGTGTCAGGCTTGCCGATATCATGCAACAGGCAGGCCAATTTAAGGACCGCGCCGCGGCTGTGCCCGCCGGCGAGTTTCTCATCCAGATAAACCTTCAGATCCGCATCACCGGACAGCTCCTTCAACAGTTTTTCCAACTGGGAAAGCGTCTCCAGCGAATGCTTCCAGACATCCAGATGATGATACCCGCCCTGGACCACCCCATACATAACGCGCACCTGCGGAATGACCTCGAACAAGACGCCGTCGCGGTCCATATCCCTGATGACCTTGCCTGCACACCGGCTGCTTAGCACCTTGAACAACTCTTCCCGCACGCGTTCAGGGGACACAGCCCTGATGAGCGCACGCTCTGCCTGCATACGCTTGCGCGTCAAGGGCGCAATCCTGAACTCCAGCTGGGCTTGAAGGCTGTAAGCGCGCAGGATCCTTAAAGGATCATCCTTAAACGCGCGGGCAGATACCATGCGGATGGTTTTTGACGCCATATCGGCACCCGCCCCAGGACAGGCAATAACCCTGGAAAGGACACCATCGGCAATCTCTGCCGCGAAGGTGTTGATCGTAAAATCACGGCGCGCCAGGTCGCGCTTGATTGACGCCGCACGAAAATCCGCGAAATCATACGTCCATAAACCGTCGGGCCTTTTACGCGCCACACGCGCGCACCCGTTCTTCTCGTCCAGGAGAACGAATGCCCCCCTGATGCCTTTGGCAAAACGACGAGCCAGGGCAATGGCCCCGGCAGAAACCGCAAAGTCAAGATCACGGCCTTGGCGCGCCAGCTGACGGTCTCTTAAAAAACCACCGACAAGAAAAAGGCGCTGTTTCGCCGCGCAGGCCAATTGCTGCAGGAGCTGAAATTCGGGATGGTCCGGGAAAGAGGACATGGTTACGCCTCGGGGCTGAGGACCTGCTTGAAAATATTATCCTCGATGAAGATGGGCATGGCCATCCGCACCGCCAGGGCAATGCCATCCGACGGACGGCAGTCGACCTGGACCGGCTGGCCGTCTTTATTTTTCAGGCAGAGCTTGGCAAAAAAGGTGCCTTCCACAAAGCCGTCCACCAGAAGATACGCAACGTCTGCCTCCAGCGCCTTGATCACGGACGCCAACAGGTCATGGGTCAGAGGCCGGGCAGTTGTGATGCCCGCGATGCACATCTGGATGCTGGACGCCTCGACGAAACCGATCATGATAGGGATCTGCCGGCTGCCGTCCTTCTCGCGCAAGACCACGGCCTGGTCATGATTCTTCTCGTCGATAATGATCTTGGCCAGTTCAACCCTGATCATGGCCGGCCCTTCACTTTTTCACGCTCCAGGATACCCTTGATCTCATCCATGAAATGGCTCACGTCACGGAACTGACGGTATACAGAGGCAAAACGGACATAGGCGACTTCATCAAGACCGTACAGTTTTTCCATGATCTGTTCGCCGATCACCGCCGAATCAACTTCGCGGTCATAGCGCTTCTGAAGTTCGCGCTCGATCTCCATGGCGATATTCTCGATCTGAACCATGCCGATAGGGCGTTTTTCACAGGCCTTGATCATGCCATTGATGATGCGCGCGCGGTCATACGCCTGACGGCGGCCGTCTTTCTTGACAACCATCAGGGACACATGCTCGATATACTCATGCGTCGTAAAACGCTTGAAACACTTCAGGCACTCGCGACGGCGGCGGATAGATGTCCCCTCCGCGTTCATGCGCGAATCAATGACCTTGGTCTCCTTGTAAGCGCACGCAGGACATTTCATGTCTCAGGCCAGGCCTTGATAAATCGGAAACTGCCGTGTGAGTTCCACAACACCGGCGCGCACCTTGTCAAGCGCGAGGGCATCGTCGCGGTGCATGATCGCCCGGTCAATAAAGTCCGCCACCAGATCCATCTCGGCTTCTTTTAACCCGCGGGTCGTGATCGCGGGCGTGCCGATACGTATCCCGCTTGTCACCGTAGGCAACTGAGGATCAAAAGGGATCAGATTCTTGTTGACCGTGATCCGCACCGTATCCAGGAGCGTGGCCGCATCCTTACCCGTGATATTCTTGGGGCGCAGGTCCACCATAAAAAGATGATTATCGGTCCCGCCGGAAACAATGCGGAAACCCCGCTTCTCCAGCACTGCGGCAAAAGTTTTCGCATTGGCAACAACCTGCTGCTGGTACGCTTTAAACGCGGGGGCCAGCGCCTCCTTGAATGCCACCGCCTTGCCGGCAATAACATGCATCAAAGGTCCTCCCTGGATCCCGGGGAATATCGCGCTATCGATCTTCTTGGCAAATTCCTGACGGCACAGGATGATGCCGCCGCGCGGCCCCCGGAGGGTCTTGTGCGTTGTGGACGTCACAAACTCGGCGTACGGCACGGGATTAGGATGCAGGCCTGCCGCCACCAATCCTGCAAAATGGGCCATATCCACAAAAAGATAGGCACCCACCTTGTCGCAGATCTCACGGAAACGTTTGAAATCCAGGACGCGTGAATACGCGGAATATCCGGCAATGATCATTTTGGGTTTATGTTCCAGCGCGATGCGTTCGACCTCGTCCATATCGATACGCTCGGTCAGGGGATCCACTTTATAAGACACGATATTATAGAGGCGTCCTGAAATATTGATCTTAAGCCCATGTGTCAAATGTCCGCCGCACGCCAGGTCAAGCCCCATCAGCGTATCGCCGGGCTTGAGTGCCGCCAGAAAAACAGCGGTATTGGCCTGGGACCCCGAATGAGGCTGGACATTGGCATGATCGGCGCCAAACAACTGTTTTAACCGGTCGATGGCCAGCTGTTCGACCGTATCAACATGTTCACACCCGTTATACCAGCGTGCCGAGGGGTACCCTTCGGCGTATTTATTCGTCAGGACCGACCCCATCGCTTCCATCACCGCTTGCGAAACAATATTTTCCGACGCAATAAGTTCCAGATTTTCCTTCTGCCGTCCAAGCTCGCGCTGGATCGCGTTAAAAACATCCTGGTCTGCTTTCTGAAGATAAGTCATGGCCACTCCGTTATTGAAAAGCCTTGAAAAGTTTCCGCTCCATCGCCTTGATCTGCCGGATCCGGCGCAAATGCCGCCCCCCCTCGAATGCTGTCGACAGCCAAACCCGGATGATCGCGAACATCTCCCGGCGGGAAACGAATTTCGCCCCCAGGACAAGGATATTGGCATTGTTATGCTGGCGCGAAAGCATCGCCGCTTCTTTATTATAACAAAGCGCGGCATAGGCCCCCGGCACTTTGTTCGCGGCAATGGAATGCCCGATCCCGCTCATGCACACCAGTATCCCGCGCGCCTTCTTCATGCGGGCAACCTGAGAAGCCACCTCGTAGGCGATCACCGGGTAATCGCAGGGCTCTTCTTCATACGTCCCGGCGTCAATGACCTCATGGCCAAGCGTTTTCAGAAAAGCTGCGATCTCTGCCTTCAACGCAAACCCGCGATGATCCGCACCGATAAAAATGGGGCTTCTTCCTTTTGTCATCTTAACCTCACACCAGTTCCCTGATACGCCCCAGGCAATCCTGAATCACCCGGAGGCATTCTTGATATTCACTATGGGCTTTGCCGATCGGATCCGGGATATCCAGGTCACGCTCATGATGCACCTTGCGGCTGGAGAATTCCCCCAGCAGATAGACCCTTTTTTCAACCCCCGGCACGCGTTCCAGGACCTGGCTGCGGTGCGCGCGCGTCATGACAAAAACAAGGTCTGACTTTTTCAACAGCATGTTCGTCACGGGCTGGGAAACATGCCCGTAGGCGTCGATCCCTTCTTCCCGGAGAACCTTGAGCGCTTCGCTGCTCGCGGATCCCTGAAAATAGACTCCTGTTCCGGCAGATGCGACCGTAATATCCGGACGGTCCTTAAGCATCTTCTTGAAAAGATACTCGGCCATCACCGAACGGCAACTGTTGCCGGTGCACACAAAAAGCACATGCGGACGTTCCGTGATCTGTTTTACCTCAGCAGGAGAAATAGCCCCCGGCCGCACCACCGACGGAATACCACGGGTAAAATCAACAATGGTCGACGCGGTCCCGATATCCACACGCCCGCTGTCGATGGCCAGGTCAACCAGGCCGTCCAAATCGCGCAAGGCCTCCTCACAGGTCGTCGGTGCAGGAGCCCCCTCAAGATTGGCGGAAGGCGCCGCAACCGTACAATGGGCATTCGCCACCAGCTGGGCGGCCACCGGATGATCCGGGATGCGGATGCCCAGCGTCCCCCCGGATCTTCCCGTGGGAACGATAACAGTCAACGGACCGGGCCAATAGCGGTCAATGAGCTTGAAAAGTTTAGGGTCATCGTAATCCGTGTAATTACGGATCAGTTCCTTCTGGGCGATCATCACGGAAAAAGGCTTGTCGGCGGAACGCTTCTTCACGTCGCGCAATCGCCGCATCGCCTGGGGGTTGGCATGATCAGCAGCGATCCCGTAGACCGTCTCCGTTGGAAAAATAACAAGGCCGCCCTCATGCACCAGGCGGGCGGCGTCCAGGACAAGATCCGCTTCGGGAACCTTTGGGTTGATCCTGACAACTTTTGTTTTCACAGACGGTCCTCGGCGTTCGCAGGGACTTTCGCGCTATCCCTTCAATATCTTCTCGGCCTGGTCTTGGGTATACGCTTCCAGCTGCCGCACAAGGTTCTTGTCTGACAGGGCGAGGATACGGACCGCGACCAGCGCGGCATTCTTGGCGCCCGGCTTGCCGATACCCACACCTGCCACCGGAACTCCCGGCGGCATCTGGATGGTCGACAAAAGGGCATCAAGCCCGTTGAACCCCATCGAATCGAGCGGAATGCCAATCACCGGCAGATGGGTATGCGCCGCGACAACACCGGCCAGCGCCGCCGACCCTCCCGCCGCACAAATAACGACCTTAACCCCTCGTCCGGCCAGGGCGGCGGCATAAGCCGCTGTCTCCCGCGGCGTGCGATGCGCCGAAAGCACCTTGGTTTCATGGACTATGCCAAAATGCCCGAGCATTTTGGCCGTTTCTTCCACGACCGGCATATCATTTTTGCTGCCCATCATCAGGGCAACCTGTATTGTTCCCATGCGACCCCTCCTTGGCAACAGTCAAACCCCTGTGTGTCAGTGCCGGCCTATAGCCTTCCGGCCGATATCCCGGCGGAAATGCATGCCCTCATAGGTGATCTTCTTGATCTCGGCATAAACATGTACAATGGCTTTAGCAACATCCTCACCCATCGCGGTCACGCCCAGCACGCGCCCTCCCGACGTAACGAGCGCCGTAGTGTCTTTGCGGGTGCCCGCATGAAAAACAACCGCACCCGCGGAAACCTTGTCCAGACCGCTGATGGGCGCCCCGACGGCATAATCCCCCGGATAACCGCCCGCGGCCATGACCACACACACACATGCACGCGGATCCCACTCCAACACCATGCCTGCCACACGCCCGTCCACGGAAGCCAGCATCACATCGACCAGATCTGACTTGAGCCGGGGCAAAACAGCCTGCGTTTCCGGATCGCCGAAACGGGTATTGAACTCGAGGACCCTGGGCCCGTCCTGCGTCACCATAATACCCACGTAAAGAACCCCCTTGAACGGGGCCCCCTCGTCCGCCATGCCTTCAATAAGGGGCCGGATAACAGTGTCCGCGATCTGACGCGACAACGCATCTGTAACGACGGGAGCCGGAGAATAGGCCCCCATCCCGCCGGTATTGGGGCCTTCATCGTTGTCAAAAATACGTTTATGATCCTGGGACGATTCCAGGAGCAGAAAATCCTTGCCGTCGGATATCGCCAGGATCGACGCTTCTTCGCCCTCGAGAAAATCCTCGATCACAAGGCTTTTCCCCGCATCCTTGAACATATTCCCGGACATGATGCGGCGCACGGCATCCTCCGCTTCCACCTGATTCCGGCAAATGATAACGCCCTTCCCGGCGGCAAGCCCGGCGGCCTTGACCACCAGCGGATAGGTGTGGCCCGCCAGATGCGCCAGCGCGGCCTTCTCATCGCTGAACGCCGCATACCGCGCCGTCGGGATTTCCCAGCGCTTCATAAAATTCTTGGCGAAAACCTTGCTGCCCTCCAGGCGTGCTGCGGCCTGCGAAGGTCCGAAAATCTTGAGGCCTTCCTCTTCAAAGAGATCGACAATCCCCGCGACAAGAGGGACTTCGGGCCCCACCACCGTGAGATCGATCCCCTGGGCCTGTGCAAAATCAGCCAGGCCCAGGATATCATCGGCCTTGATGTCCACGCACTCGGCAATTTCCGCAATTCCGCCGTTGCCCGGCGCACAAAAGATCCTGCTCACCCGGGGACTCTGTTTGATCTTCCAGACAAGGGCATGTTCACGGCCGCCCGAACCAATAACCAGTATTTTCATATCAACTCTAATTTCTCTTCGCGGCGCCGGACCACCTCACCGATCACATACGAAGGCATTCCTGTTTTCCTCAAGGCAGAGCGTACCGGCTCTGTATCTTTGGCCTTCACCACCACGATGAACCCAATCCCCATATTAAAGGTGCGGTAAAGCTCGCGCTCGGCGATATCCGCTTTCCCCATGATCAGGCTGAATATCTCGGGTACCGGCCACGCCCCCTTGCGGATGGCCAGCGCACAGCGCTCGGGCAGGCATTTTGTCAATTTTTCGTAGAAAGCACCGCCGGTATTGTGGGCCATGCCGTGGATATCGAACTTCCCCACCAGGGGCAGGATATTCTTCACATAAATCCGCGTCGGCTCCATGATGAGCTTCGCGAACTTTTTCTGCTCCGCCGGACTAAAAACCCGGCGCACCAGGGAATAACCGTTGGAATGGACACCGCTGGAAGGCAGGCCGATCACCACATCTCCCGGCACAATCCTGGAGCCGTCAATGATCTGCGACCTTTCAACGACGCCGACAGTAAAACCGGCGAGGTCATAATCTTTTTCCCGGTACATGCCCGGCATTTCAGCCGTCTCTCCGCCGATCAAGGCGCAATCGGCCTGACGGCACCCCTCGGTGATCCCCTTCATCACATCAACCAAAAGCTTTTTGTCTACCTTGCCGCAAGCCACATAATCCAGGAAAAACAAGGGCCTTGCCCCGACACACAGGACATCATTGACGTTCATCGCGACAAGATCGATACCCACGGTATCGTGCCGGCCCACATGGTTGGCCACGAGCAATTTCGTGCCCACCCCGTCCGTGGATGCGACAAGAACCGGTTCTTTATACCCCTTGGGCAGGGCGAAGAGAGACCCGAAAGCCCTGGTTTTGTCCATGACACCCGGCTTGCGGGTTGAACTCACCAGCCCCTTGATGGCAGCCACAAACGCATCCGCCTTGCGGATATCGACACCACTGTCCTTGTAAGTCAATTTTTTCTTCTTCACAAAAGATTCTCTTTCACATAATTGACGCCGTTCTCGAAAATTTTTGCGCCATCACCCAGGACACCGCGATCACGCCCACCCTCGGCCTTGAGACGTGTCCAGAAGGGATGCTGGGTCAAAAGAAAATGCCGTTCCGGATGAGGCATGAGCCCCAGCACCCGGCCTGTCACATCGGTAATCCCTGCCACATCATCCACGGCCCCGTTGGGATTTTCCGGATATCCACCGCGTGTGCCGTCGGCACGAACATACCGGAAAACCACCTGGCCCTGGGCCTGCAGCGCCTTCATGACCCGGTCGCTTGCAGGAATGAACTTCCCTTCCCCGTGCGCGACAGGAATATAGATCAGGTCCTTAAGCCCCTGGGTCCACACACTTTTGCCTTCAACCTTAAGGTGCGTCCAACGATCCTCAAATTTCCCGGAATCATTATTGGTGAGCGTCACAGTCTGAGACACGCCTGTCCCCGGTGTAAAAGGCCCCGGCAGGATACCTGCCTTGACCAGGATCTGAAATCCGTTGCAAATACCGATCACAAGCTTCCTGTCCCGGATAAACCGCGCGATATCCTGGCCGAGGCGAAGCCTCAACTCGTTGGCAAAAATACGGCCCGAGGCGATATCGTCCCCGTAACTGAACCCGCCCGGCAAAGCCAAAATATGATAATCCGCCATCTTGACATCGCCGGCAAACAGGCGTTCGAGATGCACCTGATCCACGGACGCGCCGCTGTGCTCGAAGGCAAAGGCTGTTTCCACATTGCAATTGGTCCCCGCCGTGCGCAGGACCAGGACCCGTACTTTTCTGGACATCGGCTATTTCGCCTTGTTCTTCTTGTAAAAGTTCTTGATGACCTTCAGCACATCCTCAGGATCATCCACCATGTGATAAAGATAAAGATCGCTGTCGTCGATGCAGTGCTCGGCGAGCAATTTATCCTTGATCCACACCTCAAGGCCTTTCCAGTAATAACTGCCAAACAGAATAACCGGAACCTTGGGCATACGGCCCGTCTGGACCAGGGTCAGGCTTTCAAACAGCTCATCAAGTGTCCCGAACCCGCCCGGAAAAACAATGACCGCTTTGGCGTATTTGACGAACATGACCTTGCGGCAGAAGAAATAATGAAAATTGACAAGCGTACGGATAAAAGGATTCGGCTTCTGCTCGAAGGGAAGCTCGATGTTCAGCCCGATTGATTCACCCTTGGCCATGAATGCCCCGCGGTTGCCCGCCTCCATGATGCCGGGCCCGCCCCCCGTAATCACCGCATAACCATTCTCGGCGAGAAGCTGGGCGGTCTGTTCCGCGAGCTGGTACATCTTGTGGTTGGGTTTGAGGCGCGCGGAGCCAAAAATGGTGACCCCGTTATCCACGTTGTGAAGACTGTCGAAACCTTCCACAAATTCCGCCATGATACGAAAAATACGCCACTGATCCATCTCGTAGAAATCAGCGGCTGACCCCTCGTTTTTCTTGCCCATGACCCCTCGCTAAAATTGTAACGGTTTCTTCCAGGCTTCCTTTAACGCATGCACATCTGCCTTGAGGCAAAGGTTGTCTCTCAAGCCGTAAACAAAAAGCTCCGGCGTCTCCTGCACCCGGCCGATCAACCCAAGAGGAACGCCGGCCATCGCGCGTTCGAAAGCTTTCTGGTGACGTGGATCAACCTCGACGAGAAGACGTGAATTTGACTCTGCAAACAGGATCATGTCGTCACGCCGGGCATGGGCCTCGCGCGCCTGGAAAGGAACCGACTTGAGGATAGCATTGGCGCCGAACCCGCCGGCAAACGCCATCTCGGCCAGCGCCACCGCAAGCCCCCCTTCGGAACAATCATGCGCGGCCAGGACCAGACTGCGCCGAATTGCGCCGGAAAGCGCGGCATAGGCCGCCCGCGCGTCAGCAGGCCGAACATGCGGAACAGCCGTTCCAATGGCGCCAAAAGTTTTCAGATACACCGATCCGCCCCACTCGTCATATGTCTTACCGACGACATAAATCAGGCTTCCCGGCCGCTTGAAATCCATGGTCACAGACTTCGCCACATCACGGACAATAGCCATGGCCGAAATAAGCAGGGTGCCAGGAACCGCGATCGACCGCCCCTTATCGGTATATTCATTGTAAAAACTATCCTTGCCGGAAATGTACGGCGTCCCGTAAGCCACCGCAAAATCATGGCACCCCTTGGCCGCACGTACCAGGCCGCCAAGGCGGTCCGGCTTGTCCGGGTTCCCCCAGCAGAAATTATCCAGGATCGCGATGGTGGAAATATCGCCGCCCACAGCGACGATCTGCCGGATAGCCTCATCAATGGCACTGCCAGCCATCCAGTAAGGATCAACAAGGCCAAAACGCGGGTTGATGCCGTTGGATACCGCGATCCCCCGGCGCCCGGAAAGCCGCGGCCGCACCACACTCGCGTCGGAAGGGCCGTCACAGCCAGGCCCCACCAGGGGTTTCACCACACTGCCGCCCTGGACCTCATGATCATAACGGCGGATGATGGTTTCCTTGGAACATACATTGTAATCGGCAAGGACTGCCTGCAATTTTGGCGCCAGATCCGCGGCACATGCAAATTTCGGCTCTTTATGACGGGGTTCTTCCCAGACGGCTTCCTTGGCGATCTTGGGAATGCCGCCGTGCATGAAGGCCATATCCAGATCGCAAACCCTGACCCCGTGATAAAAAAGCTCCAGGTGCGTGGTCCCGGTAAAAGTCCCGATGACCGCAAGATCCACATTTTCGGAGGCAAAGAGGGCTTTAAGGCGTTCGATCTTCGACGGGGATACCGCCATGACCATACGCTCCTGCGACTCGCTGATCCATATTTCCGTATAATGAAGCCCCTGATATTTCAATGGAACTTTGTCAAGATCGATGCGGGCACCCAACACTTCCCCCATCTCGCCCACCGCGCTCGACAACCCGCCGGCGCCGCAGTCTGTAAGGGCGGTATAAAGCCCCTGGTCACGGGCCTGCATGAGGACATCGAGCACTTTTTTCTCTTCAATAGGATTGCCGATCTGCACCGCCCCCGAGGAGACAACCTCTGACTCATGGGTAAGCTCACCCGAAGAAAACGTGGCGCCATGGATGCCGTCCCGGCCTGTACGCCCGCCGGCTACGACAACCAGATCACCCTTTTGGGCAGCTTTCTTATCCTGCCCGCGCGGGATAAGACCGATGGTGCCGCAAAAAACAAGCGGATTGCCGACAAAATGTTCATGGAAACACAGGGCCCCGTTCACCGTCGGAATCCCCATCTTGTTGCCGTAATCACGAACACCGCTCACCACCCCTTTCATGACACGCTTGGGATGCAGGGCACCCGAAGGCAGTTTGTCAGCCGGGAAATCAGGCGGCGCAAAACAAAAGACATCCGTATTACATACCGGCCTGGCACCGAGCCCGGTGCCGAGGATATCACGGATGACTCCCCCCACCCCCGTATTCGCCCCGCCAAACGGCTCGAGCGCAGAGGGATGGTTGTGGGTTTCAACCTTGAAACACATATTGTATTCATTGTCGAATTTCACGATGCCGGCGTTATCATGAAAAACGGAAACGCACCAGGATTTGTTGAGCGTGGTGGTTGCCTTGACGATGGTTTCCTTGAGAAGATTGTGAATAAATTCCGTCTTGACCTTGCCCTTTTGCCTGAACGAATAACGGATATCCCCACGGAAAGTTTTGTGATGACAGTGCTCACTCCAGGTCTGGGCAATGGTCTCCAGTTCAATGTCCGTCGGCGTCCGTCCCTTGGCGTCAAAATACGCCTGGATAGCTTTCATTTCGTTGATGTTCAGGTAAAGCTGCCCTTTGGCCGAAAGTGCGGCAAGTTTCTTGTCTGAAAGGCCCTTGAGCGGTACGGCAAGAACATGCGGGGCCTCCTGCACAGCATGGCCGAGCACGACCGGACGAAATGCATCCGCCGGGTCCTTGACGGCATGCTGGATAAGCTTGTTCATCAACGCCTTGTCTTTAACAAGCGCCAACTCACTATCGCTCAGTCGGCCGTGGATGATGAACTGGCGGGCCGTCCGCACGGACCTGACCCCGGTTATCCCCAGATCGCGGATCCCTTTGAGGGTCGATGCCTCGACAGGATCCATGACCCCCGGATTGTACGCCACTTCAACAACACGCACGTCCCTGGAAGCGGAACCGGCCAGCGTGTCGAGAGAGGGCTTGTCCGTGATCCGGTGATCCTGCGCCACGGCATCGACCAAAAGCTCGCGGGCGATATGCCCGGCCTGGTGGATGGTCAGATCGCCTTCGAGGATAAACACCTGTACCACGCGCACATCCGAAGCGGATACAATGCCCAGATCCGCGATATCGCGCAGGACACTGTGCCCCGCTGCGTCGAAAACGCCGTCTTTTTCTTTTATTTCAACACGACAGATCATAAATAAGGAGGGGTGTAAAAAGGACCTGGATTAATTTAAACTGCCTTACCCGTAACTCTCTTCAACACTTCCTGATACCCTTCCTTAATATTGCCAAGGTCATTGCGGAAGCGGTCCTTGTCCAGGCGCACCCCGGTCCCCACTTCCCAAAGGCGGCAGGTGTCCGGAGATACCTCATCAGCAAGGATGATCTCGCCTTTATGGCGGCCGAACTCCAGCTTGAAATCAATGAGTTCAATGTTCAGGGCAAGGAAAAACTTCTTCATAAGCTCGTTGATCTTCAGGGTAAGCTCGCGGATCCTGGCAATCTCTTTCTCGGTAGCGATCCCCAGCGCCAAAATATGTGTTTCATTCATCAAGGGGTCGTTGAAAACATCTTCCTTGTAGCAGAATTCCAGCACGGGGCATGCGAGTGTCCGGCCTTCTGTCACGCCATAATTGCGGCACAAAGACCCTGCCGCCCGGTTGCGGATGATAACCTCAACCTTGACGATCTCCACTTTCCTGACAAGCATTTCCCGGTCCGAAAGAAGTTTGAGAAAATGCGTCGGAATCCCGTTCTGGCCAAGGAACTCGAAAACTTTGGCCGAGATGCTGTTGTTCATGACCCCCTTCTCGTCGACCGTGCCTTTTTTCTTGGCATTGAACGCGGTCGCATCATCCTTAAAATACTGGATGACACAATCCGGATCATCGGTCGCATAAAGGATCTTGGCCTTGCCCTCGTAAAGCTTCGCACGCTTTTCCATTATTTCAACCCCACTTTTTTGAAAATAAGGTCCCGGTGCTTGATGTAATACTTGATATCAAAACAGGCGTTGATCTCATCCTGCGACATATGCTTGCGCACGCGCCGGTCGCGGGAAAGGACATCCTTGAAATCGGATGTTTCCTGCCACACCTGCATGGCACAGCTCTGGATGATCTCGTACGCCTCGGAGCGCGGCAACCCCTTTTTCATCAGTTCCAGCAGGCAGCGCTGGGAATAAATGAGACCGCGAGTCTTCTGCAGGGACTCAATCATGTTCTTGGGATAGACGAGAAGCCCTTCCACCAGCGGGATGAACTTGTTGAGCATATAATCAAGCGCAATGGTGCTGTCCGGAAGGATCACGCGCTCTGCTGACGAATGGCTGATATCGCGCTCATGCCACAGGTCCATGTTATCGATACCAACCTGGGCATTGGCCTTGAGGATGCGCGCCAGCCCGCAAATACGTTCACAGGTGACAGGATTGCGCTTGTGCGGCATGGCGGAAGACCCGATCTGGCCCTTGAAAAAAGGCTCTTCGACCTCGAGTACCTCGGTCTTCTGCAACAGGCGGATCTCGGTGGCGAATTTGCTCAGCGATGCCCCCACCAGCGCCAGGACATTAAGAAAGTGCGCATGATGATCGCGCTGAATGACCTGGGTGGCAATATTGGCCGGCTTCAGTTTCAATTTGTCGCAAACATACTGTTCGACCTGCGGATCAATATTGGCATACGTCCCCACCGCGCCAGAAAGTTTGCCGATACGCATGTCTTCCGCAGCCGCTTCAAGGCGGATCAGGTTCCGGCTCATCTCGTCGTACCAAATGGCAAGCTTGAGCCCGAAGGTCATGGGCTCAGCGTGCACACCATGCGTGCGCGCGATGCAAACCGTGTCCTTGTATTTTTTGGCTTTGAGTTTCAAAACACCCAGAAGCTTCTTGATATCGCCGATGATGATCTCGCTGGCCTCAACGCACTGCACGGAAAGTGCGGTATCCAGAAGGTCGGAGGATGTCATCCCCATGTGAAGATACTGCGCCTCGGGCCCAAGGTTCTGCCCGACGTTCTGGATGAACGCCACGACATCATGCTTGGTGCGTTCCTCGATGCGCTTGACCTCGTCAAGATCGAATTTCGCGTTCTTTTTTATTTTTTCAAGGGCAGGTTTTGGGATTTTCCCCAGGCCGGACATGGCTTCACAGGCAAGGACCTCAATCTGGAGCATGATCTCAAGCTTATGCTGTTCGGACCAAAGGCGCCCCATTTTGGAAAGCGTATACCTGTCAATCATATTATGTCTCCTTTTAATAAATGACGGCCCGGATCTGATGTTCAAGGAGGCTCTAATATAACAAAGAACACTCTCGAAATCAAATAATTTTTACATAAAACGATGTAAAATATTGCGCCACAACGGTTTAGTTGCCAGCCTGATCCGGTTGAGCCTGCTTAAGGCTTTCCGGAAGATGCACGTCAAGGTACTTCATGCTCACATCCACAGAATCCTTCATCAAGAGCGGAAGGGTTTGCACCAGCTTCCTGCCTTGCGGCGAGGCATAAAAATGGATATAGGCACGCAGATCATCTTCCGAAAAATGTTTGTCGTAAATCGGCAGTAACTGCTCAACAATATCATCCACCTTGATCGCCGCGCGAAACGCTTCCGCCTGGTCCGGCTTAAGAGTCGCTGTCATCTGGTCAAAGTTCGCCTGCATATTCTCCTTGACCCCATAAATTTGAACAAACTTGCGGATCAAGGCGTCCTTGCTCATGGATGCCACACCATCGTCGGAAGCATTATCCGTCACGGGCGCGGGTGCCACAGCGGCAGGCGCATCGGAGGCCGGCGGGACAGCGGCCGTATCGGCCACAACAGGCTGCGCAGGCGCCGCGGCTTCCTGGGCGGACTGCACCGTATCGATCTCATCGCTGTAATATGTTAATGTCATGCCGCTGACATCCATCTTGACAGCGTCTGCGGTCTTTTCAAGGATCTTCCCTTCCACCACAGTTCCGTTTTTCAACTTCACCGTATCAGCCAGAGCCGGCATGGCGCCAATGCACATCGCTACCAGCAACGCGAACACTATCCTCATATCATTCCCCCTGTTGTTATGGGCCGCATATACATTCGATTGTAAAAACTTTCCGGCCATCGTCAATCAATTTCGCACTTGGACGCACTGAGGGTTCGTGCTACCATATCCCTCATGTTAAATGCGCTGCGCCAGAAAATCGACACCAGCCTTGCATCCTTCCTTGACCTCGTCGAGAAAGAATACAAATTCCATCTCGCGGGAAAAATTCTCTACGCCAGCATCCGCGAATTCTCCCTGCGCGAAGGCAAACGCATCCGCCCTCTTTTGCTCATCCTCAGCTACAAGGGCTATCTGCCTCAAGGCAAAAGGGTCCCCCCCTCGCTTTACAATGCCTCGACCTGCATCGAGTTTTTGCACAATTTCATGCTCATTCACGACGACATCATCGACCGCTCCGACCTGAGACGCGGCAAGCCGACCATGCACCGCCTGCTGCAACAAGCCGTCCCTGCCGCAGACCCCGACAGGCTGGGGACGGACCTGGCGATCATCGCGGGCGATATTGTCTACGCCCTGGCCATCGACGCTTTCTTGTCCATCAAGGAAGATCCCGCGCGCAAGGAACGCGCACTCAAATATTTTATCCAGACAGCCGCGTTCACGGCCATGGGAGAATTTGTAGATACCCTGCACGGGGTGGACCAGCTCAAGAACATCACGGAAAAAGACGTATTCCTGAATTATTCGCTGAAGACCGCGCGGTACACCTTTGACTGCCCGCTGGTGACCGGCGCCATCCTGGCCGGAGCGCCCGCACGTGAAACGCGGCGCCTGGCCGCATTCGGCCTGCTGATCGGGCAGGCGTTCCAAATTCAGGATGACATCATCGGGATCTTTGAAACAGAACAAGCCATCGGCAAATCCATCTTAAGCGACCTCGCGGAACAGAAAAAGACACTGCTCATGGTGCACGCGTACAGGACGCTGCACGGTGCCGCCAAGGCGCACTTCATGAAACTCTTCCTCAAACCTTCGCCGACACTCACCGACCTGGACACGATCAGGACCATCCTCGTCGAGGCCGGGTCATTGGCCTACGCACTTGACGCCATGCGCACCCGCGCGGCCAAAGCCGACACCATTCTTCAGAGCCTGCGCATGGCACCCCGCTACCGTGCGCTCATCCATACCTCGCTGTTCAACCTTTTCCGTCATGCCGATGCTGTGGCGGATGCGTGGAAGATCAAATAAAAAACCGGGAGCATGAACGCCCCCGGTCCTTGAATAAATACTGACACTTCAACACGTCACATCTGCGTAACGACCGCTTCGGCTCCCGCCGGATCAAACCCCATTAACGGCCGGATATTGACCGGCTGAGGAAAGCCCGCCGGCACCGGCACGAACCCGCGCAGGTCTTTCTGGAATTGCATGAGCTGGGCGGGATCGAACTGCGGCAATCCGGCAGCATCTGTCCCAACCACCTTAAGATAATCCCCCTGGCCCAGGTCGATACCACCCTGAACCGGCAATTCTTTCATTACTAATTCCGAAGAACCTCTTTTTCCCCACCAGGCGATCTCCTGCGCGTAGGGGCCCCGCCGAGAATCAACATTAAAAATAATTTTCTTAACCTCGCTCCACTTCCCTCCTGTTTGCTTTTGCAACTTAAGCACCAAACCTACAGCTTCTTGCGCTCTTTTCTGCGGGTACTCGATCATCAACCTGGCCGCGGCTTCGCCGCCATGAAGAAAATCTAATGGTTGTACGAACCACTGGAATATTTCCAATGTCTTGTCCAGGGCCCGCGCCCCCGTATCTCCATGCCACAAAAACATATTCACCACAGACACCGCCATGGTCACTACGGGCTCACGATATTCCCTCAACACTTGCCGCAATTCCGCTTCTTCTTTACGAAAAGTTTCCCCCGGCACCATCACTGGCGGTCTTTGTATAAGCCGCGCGATAGCTGCTTTTCCCCACACATTGTCCCGCACGCGCAGAAAAGATGTCTTCACCCCGATGAGAAGACCCGTTACTTCCCAATGGGTCAACGGCGGCGCCTGCGGCGCCAGGGCCACGATCTTAAACGCCATGGCCCAAGAATCATTTTGTGCCAAAGGCACCTCGAGCCATCGGAAATCACCGGCATAAAGATGATGGCCTATGGCACGCAGCGTCCTGTACGCCGCACGTTTATCGACTACAAGAGCTTCCGGTGAAAATATTGTCTGTAACAACGCTTCCTTCAAGGCATTTTCATCCGCAATAGATCCATCAAACCAATCCTGTTTGATAGTTAGAAATTCATACGAAATCTTACGCAGGTTCCAACGTTCTAACTGAAGCGCTATCCAAACATCCTTGATGAACCGGATCTTGGGTGAAAAGAAACCCGCAATACCCCCCGAAAAATATTTGCGTGGCAGAGTTTGTTGGGTCGTGTGATCGAACTCATCCTTCACATAATTGTACACGCCCTTCTGATAGGCCTGCAGGTACTGCGCGTACACCTGGGCCTTAACGTTCTTGTCGGCGGTATTAATACCATCCACCTTGTTGGTGCCCGCGTACACCTGGTTCAACAGGCTGTTCTTCAAAGCATTCTTGTACCAGCCGGCCAGGATCAGGGAATGAAAGATCTGCCTCAAGGGTGCAAAATTTCTGCCCTCATTGACTTCATTTTCAAGGACCGGGATGATGATCTCACGGATAACTTGTCGGGATAATTCCTGGGCTTGGATATCATTCGATGAAGACATATCAATCGGGCGGGTCACAGACCCGCCCCTACTTGCATCCTGGGATTGGGCGGCCTGATAATCTGTTTCCAACATGACTTTCAAATGCGCTTTGGTCACGAACGCATTGCCTTCGTGCTGATAGACTTCGGCCACATCAGGCGTGATCCACACCTTGTTAAAGGTGTCCACCGGAACTTGGGTATTACCGAACTTCGTATACACACGGCTGTAAATTTCATCCCAGAACTTGCGCCCCAGATCCTTTTCCGGGTACATGAGTGTGGAAGTGATCTGCTTGAGGATATAGTCCTGACCCAGCATGTCGCGTCCGGCATCGGTGTGGCTCAACTGATCCGCCATGATCCGGTCTTTTTCGACCGGCGACAAGTTGACCCAGAGCTCTTTCTCGGGAACCGCAAGCCCGGCGAGGAAGTATTTGACGAGTTTGGTGGTCTCATCGGTCAGGGCCTGACCCTTCAAATCCGTATTGCCATTGTCCACGATAAAATCGAACAAAAAAGGATTTTCAGGATGAATCGACATGCCCTTCAAGACAACCGGCATGAAGCTCTCCGAGAGGCCGATCATCTCTCCGGGCTGAGGTAAATTCAGGAGCGACTGGGCGTATCCCTGCCGGGGCATCACACAACTGGACAGGAACGCCATCACAATAAATAAAGAGATCGCCCTTCTCATCAATCAACTCCTTTGAATTTTATACGTCGGGAAATGGACCAATACGGAACATCCGGTGACAATAAAGATAACATATAAGGTGAACTATCGACAAAAAATAAAAAGCCCTCCGAAAAATCTTTTCCGGAGGGCTTGTGATCATCACCCGAATATAGAACTACTTTGTGACCCAGCGGCCTGAGGGATCCTGCACTTTCTCACCCGCCGCAGCCTTATCGCGCTGAACCCCCGCGAAAACACCCTCTACCGTAGCCAAAGACCCGGCCCCCAGGTCGTTCTGCTCTACAATAGCCTGGTAGACTTCTTTACGGTTGGCATTTTCCGCATTAACCAGATCCTTCACGTTCCCCCCGCCGCCCAAGGCCTCGACATAGCCGCGATTATTTTCGCCCACAACCCCCTGCGACTTAAGCGCTTTCAATTCCGCAAAACGTGCCTTGCGCGCTTCAAGCGCTGACTTCACCTGGGGTGTCATCACCTTAATGTCATACCCAGGCTGAGCCATAACCATACCGCCCGCACCCAGCATCACAGCGGCCAACACAAAAGAACCCAAAACTTTTTTCATATATCCTCTCCTTATTTCGTTTGCCCGCCGCTGACCATGTCCTCAATACTCGAGGCGGTCTTCTCCAGGCCTTTAATATCAATGGTGATATGTGCGTTGATGGTGATCGGACGATTGGGATCGCCAATGGCTTTCACGGTACAGCCGCTCAAGACCGCCATGCCCAGGATCAAAAAGAAAACCTTCTCCGGTCGTTTCATGCCTCCTCCTCATTTCAGGAACTTTTGTCCATACGCCGCCAGGGACGCCAGCGTCCCGTCGGTATTGATCTCGTGCGTCAGGTTCAGTTCAAGGTTGATCTCACGGCTTCTCAACCGCAGCTCACCGGCGAACTTCCCTTCCCCAACGCCCTTCATTGTAAACGAAAAAAGCTCCATGGCAAGCTTTCCCCCGTTACGGATAAGAAAATCAAGCCGCTTTTTCTCGCGCGACTGGGGCAAATACTGCGTCAGCGCCGCCAGAAGCGAAGCGCTCACACGGCCTCCCGCAGGCATGGTCAGATCCGCGTCAAGGGCCTTCAACGCCACCGCATCGCCAGCCAATTTCACGGTGCCCGTAACTGCGCCGTTTAACTGATCAGCCAGGTCTCGGTTGATATCCGTAAGCTGGGCCACGTCGCACCCCTCGATAAAAATCTCCGCCGTATACGTCATCGGCGGTCCCGGATGAACGACAGCATTTCCCGTGACCTTCCCGGCGTAAGCCTGCATCTTAACAGCATGCACCTCGATGCCGGCACGATTCAAGATGACGAACGCAGAAACCTCCCGGGCGCGCAATTTGTCCCAGCTCAACTCCGCCAACGTCACCGGGCCACTGATGCTGTCCCCCGCCAGTGTGAACTGAAGCCCCGCATCAGCGGCCTCTCCCACATCGTAGCGTCCATGCAGGTGTTCCGCGCTGACAAAGATCCGCCTCTCGCCGCTCCACACACTCTGCAGGCCTGTCACAAGAACTGCGGGGGCGTCTACTGACACCCGCTTGGCATTAACCTCAAGCTCCAGCCGGATATCCCGGAACTGAAGGCGCCCTGGCAATGAAAAGTGCTGCTGGCCGATACGCAGTTCTTTAACGACAACACCAGGCTTCCCCGTCAAGGCGCGGCGGCATAACTCCCTGGCAAGCCAGGGGGTTTGAAGCGTGCCCACAACCAGCATCACCAGGGCCGACAATAACGCAAGCACAACCCAACGCATAGGATACCCCGTTGTATGTTCACCCCAACTGTCAGATCAACCTGGACGATATCGCATCCAACACCAGCCGCCCCTGATCCGTTGTGCGGATGCG
>Ga0114951_10002370_pt1 | contig 21385 bp, 15 predicted proteins | sample AM7aDNAmetaG_FD_88677 | JGI IMG/M metagenome (GOLD analysis project Ga0114951, IMG submission 88677) | Freshwater microbial communities from Finland to study Microbial Dark Matter (Phase II) - AM7a DNA metaG | ecosystem: Environmental > Aquatic > Freshwater > Lake | place: Finland: Lake Alinen... | reverse complement strand
GAGGACAAATTATAATGCCGCGCTTTCCCAAGAATTTGGCTACCATCGAAGCGATAATGCTTTTACCCAAACCAACAACGTCTGAGATAATAACCCCGTTTTCTTGCTCAATAATGCTTAATGCCTGCGCAACAGCATCCACCTGATATTGATATTTTTTGTAGCCTTTATTTTCCAGAAGTTGGAAAATGTACTCCTGGAAGTTTTTAGGACGGCGGGTTTCCAGATAAGTTTTTAAGATAAAAGCGAAGGCTTCGTAAGGGGTTACTTTAACAATAAGCGTACTTTCAGTTAGTACTCTTATCAATTCACCTTTGAAAACGGCATCCTCAGTAATTTCGACCGAGCCGTAATCCCAAAGTTCGTCAAAATAGGCTTCAGCTTCAGCCGTGCCAAAGTCACTCAACTCGACGTTAAACTCATTCTGGTGGGCCAACCCGGCGCTGGTGAGGTTACTGCTGCCGGTGATAAAGACACAAGGCTTGGGAATGCAATGACCTGAATCAAACTTAAAAATATAGAGTTTGGCATGGTTAGGATCACGAGTTTTCTTGATAATCAACCTATCGTCCATAATAGCCTGGACAAAGAAAGAGGCTTGTTCATAAAACTCAGGGGTATCAAACTGGTCTGAATTAATGGATTTAATAATGGAATCTTTAAAGAGAGCTTGGTGCTGATTACCGTCAATCTTTTCGGTGATACCATATTCCATCAGGCCAAAAGCGGTCTTATCTACATTTAAGCCAACCAAAACTCTAAGTTTGACAGTTGGATTATTTTTTAGTGCTTCATAAAGCTGGCTGATACCGGAATAATAGAAAAACCCAACCAGGAACTTTAATTCTTGGCTAACACTGATCAAATCTGAAATCCTGGCTTGGAGGATTTTATTAGGATTATTAGTTATAAAAGCACTGGGATCGGTTGAATCAGGCATATTATGAATCTCCAGTTCGATGCGATCAATAAGATCACCAATAAGATTTCTTTTTGAATATGCTTATTCTACACTTACTTTAGCTTTGAAACAATAGTTTTTCATATATTACCTTTTTGGAGCAGATTTAAATTATTCACCTTTAAGATAATATTATACGCGCCAAATCTCACTAAGTCCTCTCTTTTTTCAGCATTTTGCGGATTATGGCACCGAAAAGGATGGCAATACGACGCTTTCCCGGTTTTCTACAAGATATTTTATATGTAAATACTACGTACTTCTGATAACGTCTGATGCTGTAATGATAATTTGTTAGTCTTTTGTGAGAATAAATAACTGGACTGTTACATTCCTGTGAAGCGGCGGGTGCTAAAATATAGATACTTGAGTCAAGGGTTTCGCCTCCCGCGACAATAGCTAAAAAAGGTTAGTTACAAATGAAATTGGCTGGCAGACGACAGGCTGCCGGCCTTTTTCATGTTATTTTTCCGGGATAGGCGCCGGGGCGGTAGCGAAAATCGACTTCTATTAGTTTTACATGAACCATTGTATCGGAATAAAATGGCGGGGCGAATTCCTTACCAGGTCAGTGTGCAGTTAAATGAATCTTGAAATGTCCTTGCCCTGGTCCCGGGCACGGCGACGCATTACCCTTTTAAACCAGGTAATTTCCGCTTTTTGGCTGGGATCCGTAGAAATATCACCGCGTTGGATGCTTTTGGTGATTTTACTGCCCATGTAAGCCGACATTCCCAGCTCCATCAGCATGTTAGCCGCTGCTTTCTTGGTAGAATGCTCTATTTTACTGATAAGTTCTACCCCATCGCCGACGTTTTTCGTGAAATAAAAGTTGCAATAGTACTCATCAGGGTGCAATTTCCGTGTTTTATTGTGCATCTTCGGGCGAAATATGTTCCTTATTGATCGTACAACACGATTGGTTTTGTGCGTAGTTTTCAATTTACCGTTTTTGAGATGGTTCTGATTGTTCATTATAACTTCCAACCTTGCCTAATTATACCACTTAAATGGGGGTCTGGTGTCATATTATCCCCCATTTTGTCATGAGTATAACCACAAAGTAAGAATATTTTAAAAAACGGCTTGTAAATGGCTAGTAAATGTTAATCCGGTGAATTAAATAGTCAACGCAGGACATAAAATAATCATGTAGCTTTCTCCATGGACACCGGATATTTCAAGGGTGTTGCAAAGCCTTCTGGATAGCATTATCAACCGTGACCGATAAATATTGCCACATACCTTTTTGAATGGCTATAAATCGATCCTGGAGAGTTTGGCAAACCCGCTGCGTATGATCATCAAATGATTGTCGTTCTACTTTCATCATCGGAACGTCCATCGTCCCTCGTTCTTTAAAGGATATCGGGGGCATAGTGTATATTCCCGGTTGGAAGAATAACAGGTCAACTGATCCGTTCCCCTATGTTCTGCTATACGGCAGCATATTTCGAGGATTCCGTTCATCAAGCTAATTATATAGCACGATCATCCTTCGATCTGCTATCGTCGACGGAACGTCAGTCGTTCTTCGTTCTTAAAAGGTTATCATGGAATAGCGTTATTCTCGACTGAATACGATAACAACCAATCGAAGAATAATACTATCCCCGGCTATGCTCTAATATTCCGTTGGACATTATAAGGCTCTTATCGGTAAACTTAAAGCATGACGAAAGAAAACGTACCTGAACTGAAGGCGATATGGGACGAAGCCAGGCAATACATTGAATCTGGCAAACGTGATAAGGCCATTGAAATCTATAAATATATCGTGCTGAGGTATAGTGATGACGCGATAGCCCTCGAATATGCCAATGCCTACCTCGCTGACCTGTATCTTACCTTACATAAGCCTGACCTGGCGGAAATCCACATTCAGAAAGCGATAAAACTCAAACCGGAGAATCCGGGCTACCGGTATATATTGGGTTTCCTCTACTCCTATCGGAGGCAATGGGACAGGGCTATTCCAGAATTTGAAATTGCGGTAAAGAAGAAACCGGATGACGGCGAGTATCTTAGAGGGTTGGGCTGGGCTATATACAGCAGCGGTGAAAAAGCCAGAGGATTAGCTACCCTCGAACAGGCGAGCCGCATGGAACCGGATAATGCCAACATTTTGACTGACCTGGCTGTAGCTTCGCTATCCTCGCTTGAATTGGACAAAGCCAGGGAATATGCCGAAAGAGCAGTACGCCTGGACATTAGTAATGTGGTGGCCCAGGATGTCCTGCAAAAAGTCCTGGATTTTAGTAAAGGATTCAGTCAGCCGGGGAAGAGGATAGCAATAACAACGGCAAAACCATCAAACTATGCTGACATTCACTTCATCCACCGGTTCAAAGTGTCTCTCAGGGATAAACCGGATATCTGGCGAATTATCGACATCAAAGAAAACCAGATGCTTTCCAGCTTGCACAAAGCTATATTCAAAGCCTTTGACCGGTTTGAGGAACATCAGTACAGTTTCTTTTTAAGCAACAAGCCATACGATAAGGAGAGCGAGTACACTTCACCGGGTCTGGCTGCTGAGGGAACGGCTAAACTGGCCACTCGCATCCGGATTGATAGTATTGCCCTATACGGGGGGCCGAAATTCCTCTATCTCTTCGACTATGGCGATGAATGGTGGCACGATGTAGAGTTGATAAATGTAACCCAAAGATTTACTCGTGCCAGTTATCCCAGGTTAGTGAAGAAACAGGGCAAATCGCCTCTGCAATATCCCAGGCATTGAAGCGTGATTCGTTCGTCTACAATATTGTTTCTGACAGAATACTGGGGTAATCCTAATGCAAATATGCTCACACTTTAATAGGACGTTAGTCGTTAGTTAATAATAGCATACGAAGATACAAACTAAGAGAATCAATGTGAGAAGAAGTTTTTCAACGCCAGACCGACCAGTTGATCCGTATAGTCCGCCATAAATAGTGGAATATTCAGCAAGTCGCCGTCCAGCTTGAGATTGTCGAGGGAAAAACGGATACGTAGCTTGACACGTTCCGCATATTTCTCCTTGAACTTTTTAAGGCTGGTGCTTCCTAAGTTATCCCCGGATTTGACCTCGACTGGAAAGATGTCGTTTTCCCGCTGAATAAGAAAATCTACCTCAAGGGAAGGATTCAGTACTGACCAATAGCGCGGCGTTGCCTCAAATTGATTTTGTAGAGCTTGCAGGACATAGTTTTCGCTAAGCGCTCCCTTAAACTCGGTAAAGAGCCTGTTGCCCTCCGCAAATGCCGAAGGAGCAAGCAGGGCAAGACGGCGGAGCAGCCCAACATCGACCAAATAAAGCTTGAACGCCGTCAGGTCGTCATAAGCGGAGATGGGCAAGCCGGGAGCGCTGCTGCGATAGATTTTAGTCACAAGCTGCGCGTCTACAAGCCATTGAAGCGCATCCTCATATTCTCTGGCCCGAGCGCCTTCCTTGGCCGCTTTATAGATAAATTTTTTATTTTCCTTGGCGAGTTGCGAGGGAATGGATTTCCAGATCAGCGAAATTTTAGGAAATTCCTTGATATCAGGATGTTTAGCAAAATCTCGTTCGTAAGCGCTGAGGATGTTGGACAAGGCGGTTTGCATTGCCTCAATATCCCGCTCCTTAGTCCACAATTTTACCGCCTCTGGCATTCCTCCCGTCACCAGATACATTTTCAACCTTTCATATAAAGGATTAAAGAACGCATCAGGGACAAGAGAAAGTGTTTCCACGCTACGCAAATAGTCTACGAGATTTCCGTCCCCGTTTGCGATCAAGAACTCGGAAAATGTCATAGGATTGATCTGCATAAAATCTACCTTACCGACAGGGAACGAGGACGGCCTGGCCAGAGCGATGCCTAAAAGAGAACCGGCGCAGACGATATGATACTCGCTTGCATTTTCGTAAAAATACTTCATCGTGTTAATAACACCAGGACAGTCCTGTATCTCGTCAAAGATTATCAGTGTTTTTTCGGGAGTGATTTTCTGGCTGCTTGCGAAAACGAGATTTTGTATTATGCGGTTAACGTCCTTTGTCGTTTCAAAAAACTGACGATATTCCGGGTTTTCGTCGAAGTTGAAATAGGCGGTGTTTTCATAATATCTTCTACCGAATTCCCTGAGTGCCCAGGTTTTTCCCACTTGACGCACTCCCTTCAAGACAAGTGGCTTTCGGTATTTTGATGTTTTCCATTTCAGCAGTTGGCCAAAAATTAAGCGTTCCATATTATCATCCTATAAACACCTAATTATATATAATTAGGTTAATATATTCACACAATTATGTATTATATTTGCCTGATTAGAAATTGTCAAACTAAAAGGGTCCCATCATGCGCCATGTTGTCTGACAATTTTTGAAACTATCTGATGACGAAGGAGAAACTTGATGGCTCAAGCTCCTTCATCATCAGGCTTTAATTATTTCTATTGTCTTGCCGATTTTCCTGAATTCTTAATAAGTAAAAACGTCGCTCTTTGCATTGTTACACGGATAACAAGCCAGGACACAATTTTCAGGGGAATACGGTTCTTTAGGTTCAATTCTATCAACTTCCAAATCAACCCCTCTCCTTCCCTTCCGGAAATGCTTTCCGTAGTGTTCCATCGTATCCTCTGGTAGAAGGCAATACTCGCACCTACCTTTTTGCTTCTTTATCTGGGTTGCGTACCATTCATAGAATGTAGCGAAGCTGATAAACCATTCTTGACAACAAAGACACTCGCCTTTATCATTTTTCTTTTGCTTGATACTCTGGTAGGTAGAATGCACTTGTTTTCTTCCTGATTTGTTATCATAAGTTTCTGGTTTAGTCATGAGTGTTTTCGGCAAGTACAATGGGCCCCATCTTACATATGGTTCCCTTTCATAATGCCATAAACATACTCTTTCCTCTTTTCGCTTTTCTACCTAAAGTAATGGTCCACCAAAATCGTCCGGGTTACGGTTACCAGGTAGAACTCCTTCGTAATCGGCGTTCCCGGCAACTAATCTCAAAGTCACAATATAGATATTTTGTGACTGTTCTACAACCGCTACTGGTAGTACAGATCAACCAATTTCTGCTGTCTGGATTACATGTTGCGTTAAGTGGATGCCTTTCGGAAAAATTTTATTGGGTAAGAATGATATGATATCTATAATAAAAGATATTAGGGTTGGCGATTTACAGACTGGAAATGAAACAATGGAAAACCAAGAGGAAAGGTTTGCTGAACTTAATCAAATAATGAGTGAGATTTCTCCTGATGACCCTATGCCATGGTTTAAAACAGCTGAAAGAGTATGTAAAAGTTTTTCGGCTAAAACACATAAAAAGCCAGGAGTTCAGAGCAGGGTTTATATAGTTCTGTTGAAGGGAGCGAATAAAAAACGGCCAGGATATGCCTTATATGTTGGTAGAACCTCGCGTAAACCAGACGAAAGGTACATACAGCACAAAGATGGTTATAAAGCCTCGAAATACGTAAAAAAATATGGTGTTCGTCTTTTACCTGAATTATTTAAACATCTCAACCCGATGAGTTATGGAGAATCTCTCGAATTGGAAGCCAACATAGCTGAAGCATTGAAAAAAGCCGGAGTACCAACATATGGTGGACATTAAGAATGCAAAATGTGATGGCACTTGAATACGATACTCAGAAAATTAGATATCCCTCTGGGTTCTTTACTTGCAATAAAGAAAATGATCTCAGGAAATACTTAAACTGAGATTTGTCCTTTTGTACTACCCCAAGGCTACATATATGTAGTATATATAACGGCTAATTTTAAGAGATGTAATTATTTTCACTGGCGAAGGTGGAGGTTTGCCGAGGGGTTTAACGTGGGCAGCTTCACCTTAACAACCTGTCCAGTTTTTGGGGTCCACCTCATCCTGCTAGTTACTGAGAGGAAAATCAGGCGCCATCACACGCCCATATGCATTATAATAAAAATGCACCCCTGGCAACGAGTTAACATGAAATTTATTTAAAAAGTCGTAAGTAAAATAATAAATTATTGAATAATACAAGTAGCGCTACCGTTCGGCCAAGCGGTCACAGGGATTTAACCCAGGGCAGTATATTCAAAAACCTTTTGTCGCTGTGCTGGCCGATGATCATCAGTGACGGCCTTAATCTTTCAGGCCCCACCATCGACATGCTTTGGGTCGGAAGGCTAGGCGCGGCAGACATGGCTGGAGTGGGAGTATCCGGCCTTGTTCTTAATCTCGTGAATCTTGGTATCATGGGCGTTAATATCGGTCTCAGGGCCTTGATCGGCCGTTTTATCGGAAATAACGATATTGAAGGAGCCAAGAACGTCGGCAGGCAAGCCGTGGTTTTAAGCATTTTTTATTCAGTTTTGATAGCAACTATCCTGATAATTTTTTCTACACCCATATTGAAGTTGTTTGGAGTTGAACCAGAAGTAGTAACCGAGGGGTCAGCTTATTTAAAACTGGCCCTGGTCGGTATTATTCCCACATCAATTCACAGGATGGCCGAAGCCATCATGCAGGCGGCTGGAGATTCAGTAACTCCGATGAAGCTTAGCCTGATCATGAGAATAACACATGTTTGCCTTGACCCATTTTTAATTTTCGGGTGGTGGATATTCCCTGATCTGGGCGTAAGCGGAGCCGCCCTGGCCAATATTATCGCAGCCAGTGTCGGTGCCGCTATTGGCTTAATTTTTATCTTTACAGGTCGTACCCGCGTAAAATTTACGTTAAGACGTTTTCGTGTAGATTTTCAAACGATGGGGAGAATTTTAAGAATTGGCATTCCATCTTCCATTTCTTCGGCACAGCGCAGTTTTGGTGCCATCGTTTTAATGGGGTTAATTACACCTTTCGGCACACTAGCCGTTGCCAGTTATTCAATGCTTACCAGAATTCAGCAATTTGCTTCAACAACCAATGCCGGATTTGGCAGGGCCTCCGCCGTTCTGGTTTCTCAGAACCTGGGAGCAGGTCAGCCCAAACGGGCTGAAAAAAGCACCTGGCTGGCTATGGCTTTGTCCGAAGGGGTTATCTTATTATTGGCTATTTTAATGCCGATCTGGTCAAGCCAAACTATTCGCATCTTCACACCTGATACCAACCTGACCCATTATGCCGAGGTTTTGCTAAAAATAATGCTTCTGGGTTATTCACTGACTGCCTGTCAGTCCATCTTAGCGCAATGTTTAATAGGAGCTGGGGATACCATCCCCGCTATGCTATTTGATTTGATAAGTATGTGGGTGATCACTTTACCTTTAGCTTATATATTATCAAAATCAACCAGCCTGGGGGTATACGGAATATGGTGGGCGCTGGCCATTGGAATTTGGTTAAGCGCAACAGTTTATTTTATCTATTTCCGTATTGGCAGATGGAAATATAAAGTAATTTAGCAATTTGACTAGTTTATGCGAAATTAATATATCGGTTCTTGTAGGAACCGGATAGAAAGATACCATAGGTCTTGCCATTCATTGTACAAGAGGTGGAACAACTGCATATTTGCAGTGCGAACATTGAAGTGTTTCTCACCTGGCCCAAGCCATTCCTTTTCTATCTCAATAACCTCATATTGGAGGTCTTGTTACCTTTAGATTAGAAATGACCTTAAAACCTGGACCTAAAAGCTGAAACATAAAGGCCGCTTTCAAATAGAGGCGGGCTTTATTCGTTTATTCAAAATTAAAAGTTAGTCAGGACCACCAAGTTGAGGTATTCCGATTTCACTACAATATCTCGCAGCCGTACTTAATTTCACCCAACTGATACTGACGAGACTATTTTTCAAACGGGTGACGAACTTATGGGAAAGGCGTTGACATCAGAGAGCAGAGCTATAAGGCTAATTGGCATCGCAGTTTCAAACCTGGTTGATCCGGGCAAACAGTTATCCATGCTGAATGGTACCGAGCAGAGACAGGAGCAGTTGAATCGGGCGGTGGACCGCATCCGTACCAAATATGGTTTCAGTGCCATCCAAACAGGCAAGACTCTATGGCTCAGAGACATTTTCCCTGATAGCAGTCATGGCACAGGTACTGGGACAAAAAGTTGAAAAACCTCCGACTGACTCCTGGTTTAAGTCTGGTCATATTACGGCCCCCGCTCTGCGGCCCTCCTATAGTCTATCTACCTTGACCCCATTAGCAGCTTGATTTAGCTGACCAAAGCGGAGTATTTAACCCCGTTCCAGCTTTCTCATCCTGCGAACTCACTTTTAATCACCACTTTGACTAGATTCACTGATATGGGATTCTGAGTTATTTAGCCTATTCACTTGTTCGTCTAGTAAAGGTCCATATAAAAAACGAGAGGAACGAAACTAGGAAGCAGACAATACCGAAGGTGAGTTCTCTGATCCAAAGAATAAGATGGGATAACGGTTGAGACATAGTTTTCGGATGACCGAATGAATTTCCGACGATACAAACCCTTCCCATGAACCCGAAAATTAACAAGGAAAGCAATAATGATCTCATAAATTTAATCATTTTTTAATAATATACATTTATTGGATATTCCTGATGTTTCTAGTACGGAAATAAAGAAAAATGATCACAAAAATTACTTAGATTTAATAAAACAGAACCGCCATGGTTTTGACCAAGGTGGTTCTAAGGGTTTCCTCTTTGATTTATCATCAGGTGCTGATGTTTTTGGTTATCAGGACAAAAATAATGGGTTCTTTAGGTTTTCTGAGGTGTTTTAATCAGATTGACAATCATATACGATGGGTATATCATCGATTTCAAGGATAATTATGTTCGAGGTCAATTCACTTAGAGTCGATGTGGGAAATACCGGATTAGTAAATTTCGAACAAACGACCTTGTTTATGAAATATTAATATCAGGAATAAACACCCTGAAAAGCAAGGAGAAAGAACTAGATGAAAAGACGACCTGTGCTTTTGTGCGTTACAATCGGTATACTGGTTATTTTGGCACTGCTGGTGGTTGCGGGTGGTTGCTCTAATAAAGCCACCACAGTGTCAATTGCCGTTAAAACCAGTGCAGTCACCACCTCTTCTGCGCCGCCTACGGTGATTACCTCGTCGACTGCTGTTCCACCCCCTCCAACCAGCAGTTCTGCACCTGCACCTGCCGTTAGCAAACCGCCTCCTCCTGCAAGTGATGTGCCCCCGCCGGCTAGTTCTAATTCTCCTGCTCCCGCTGGCTCTCAGCCTCCGCCCGTTGGAACCAATCCGCCGCTTCCAGCCGGCAGCTTTAATATCCCGGCCGATCCGCTGCCTGGAAGCGGTAAAATGGTACTAACCAGTGCTGCTGTCAAAGATGGTGTAATCGGTGAAAGCTATAGCTGTGTGGGCGTGAACTCCGGCGCGGTGGCTGCTGCTAAGTCCTTACCTCTGGTCTGGACAGGGGCGCCGGTTGGCACTCAAAGCTTTGTTATTATATTAAGCGGCATACGAGGGGGGGGTGATGAAGGAATTATGTTCATCGTCTATAAAATACCGGGTACTTCTACAGGTCTCCCTGAGGGGCTGAAAGATAATCTGGTTGATCCTGTAATTGGAACGATAGGGACTACAGACAGAGGAGTTACGGGTTATACAGGTCCTTGTGCCGGCACTCCAGGTCCCTGGTTAAGAACAGTGACACTTTACGCCCTCTCTGCTACGCCGGCCGTGCCAGATGATCCAAAGTCGGTTACTGCACCTGTTCTTCGTGATGCCATGAAGAACATCACACTTGACACCGCAATATTGAATTTTAACGTTATTATTAAGTAGCTAGAGGAGGTGCTTTATAGTTTAAAAAGTCGACCAAGCCGCGCCATTAGGTGGCGAGATGGAGAAGGATAATATTGATCATTTTTAATGTTATCGGATTAAGAACATCACGTGACGTTGAAAACCAACAACTTTGGCAGGTTACCTAAAGTAATGTTATTTCTTTAATTAGATTAAAAAATAAAAGAGGAAGAAACAAATTTGTAGAAAGCTTCAACTCTTGTCGGTTATCATCAGCATTCTGACGGTTTTGCTTTGCTGGTGATGGCCGGTGGCTGCTCTAATAGTGCAGTTCCATCAACTACCCCTGCAGCCGCTGTAAGTAAAACCAGTACACTCGCGCTCTCTACGTCCTCGGTTCCGTTGACTACCTCAGCCGCCGCCCCTCCGGCGCCTGCTCCAGTTGCTTCTCAGCCGCCGCCCCCTGCTGCCTCCCAACCGGCAGCTAGTCCTAAACCTCCCGCTCCCGGAAGTTATACACCCCCCGCTGGTGGTGGCGCTGCTCCTGCTCCTGGAGGTGGCGCGTCACCTGTTCCCCTCCCACCTATGAGCGGGAAAATGATCGTCACCAGTTCTGTTGTTAAAGATGGTGGTATCCTTAAAGACCCCTATGCGTACAATGGTTCCTCTGGTGGCACTGATGAAGATACTGTTGATCTTAAAGTCGGAACAGTCGGCGTTAACGACCACACTGCCAATGCCCATCAGTTGCTTTGCGGGGGCGGTATCGGTACTTTCAATTACACAGTGATTGTCTATGCCCTTTCCAAGACGCTTGACAAACTAAACGACCCCAAGGCTGCCGATGCTACTGCACTACGCGATGCTATAACCGGAAGTATTCTGGATGCTGGTTCTATGACTTTTGACGTAATACTCCAATAACCCGCTCTTGGTTTTATCTTATAGCGATAACAGACCATAACGAAGGCCAGACCGGCTATCTTTCTATGCCGGTTAACAGGGCCTGGGTATAAGAGTCCTGGCTGAATTCAGAGGCATCGACGTGCTTTACGTTTAAGTACAGATTTAGATGTTTGCTACGATTATTACAATTTATGGGGCAAAGTAATGGAATCAACCAAAATGGTCTCTTCACGGGTGAGTTTCCACCTGGCTGCGCTTACTGTTTGGCTTACTTGCTCCAATGTGTGAGCCCCGGCGATCACTGTGCTTACCCAGGGTTTAGTTAACAACCAGCTAATAGCTAATTCCCCCACTCTATGACCGTGCTCTTCGGCAAATTTCTCAAGTCCGGCCAACTTTTCAAAATTGGCATTACTCCAGAAATCCTCATAAATGGGTGGTGGTTTGGCAAAACGAGTCCCCGGTTCTGGCGCTTGCTCCTTTTTATATTTGCCAGTCAGGAAACCGCCGGCCAGCGGGCCCCAGGGTATTATGCCAATATTATTGGCCTGAGCGCATGGGACCAACTCTGTCTCAATGGATCGATCCAATAAGTTAAACCTTGTTTGGACCGTTACAAAAGAATTCAGGTTTTTTGTGTGGGAAATCCACATGGCGTCATTCAACAGCCAGGCATTAAAGTTGGAGCAGGCAATATAACGCACCTTGCCTGATTTAACAAGGTCGTCCAGAGTCCTTAGAGTCTCCTCCATTGGAGTATCCGGATCAGGTTTATGCATTTGATAAAGATCTATATAATCCGTATCCAGTCGTCTTAAACTGTCGTTAACTGCCTGTAATATGTGGTGCCTTGAGCCTCCTGAGTTATTAGGTCCTTCTCCCATAGGTAAGCCAAACTTGGTGGCGACAATAACCTTGGAACGTTTGCCCTTTATAGCTTTACCAATGATCTCTTCTGAACGACCCCGATTGCCATACCAGTTAGAGGTATCAATGAAGTTTATCCCCAGCTCCAATGCGTGATTAATAATCGATATTGAGGGCCCTTCATCAATACCCCAGGCTTGTCTTTCATTCTCTCCGAAAGTATTCCCGCCGAGCCCAATTTCCGAAACCTTAATCCCTGAATTCCCCAGTTTGCGGTATTCCATAAATTTATCCTACTTATAACTCAGTCCTTTATAGGGTTACTAAGCTTTCCACTTCTCCAGCCATTTCCTTTTAACATCCGGATTTACTACGTAGAGCGGCCATTTTCCTTTAAGCGCGAGAACTACCTGGGTCATGGGTTTTGGAAACAGCTCAGCTTCCGCGGCGTTTGAATACCAGGCTGTATGACCGGTCAGTATGACATTATTCATTTTACACAGAGGATTATCTTTTTCTATGGGTTCTTTTACAGTGACGTCCAGTCCGGCCCCGGCAATTAGACGTTCTTGCAACGCTCGTATCATGGCTGCTTCATCCACACACCCGCCACGTGCAGTATTGATAAAGTAACAGGTAGGTTTCATTTTCTTGAATTGTTCATACCCAATTAGATTGGTTGTTTCTTTGGTTAGCGGTATATGCAGGGATATAAAATCAGATTCTTCAAGCAGTGTGTTAAAATCCACCGGTTTCACTCCCATGCTCTCCATGACGCCTCCTGATACATATGGATCACAGGCAATTACACTCATGCCCAGTCCCCGGGCCTTAAGGGCGGTGGCCGTTCCTAATCTTGACATGCCTATTATCCCCAGGGTTTGATCACGCAAACGGAAGGTAGGTAAGACTGTTTGCATGATATTGCCTACATTGCCCAGCATGTTAGCCTGTTTCTCTTTAACCAGGGCACTCATCTGATCGATCTTATACCCCAGGTTTAATATCATGGCGATAGCTCGCCCTGAAACCTCGTCAATACAGTAATCCGGGACATTGGTCACGACTATGCCCTTTTCGGTAGCCGCTTCAAGATCAACCCCTTCATAACCGACACCCGTTCCCGCGATAATGCGGCAGTTCTCCAGTTTTTCAATAACTTGCCGAGTAAACGGCAACCCGGCTATACGACCCAGCACTGCATCTGCATTTTTAGTGCTCGCAATAATATCAGCCTCCGATTGGCCGGCTCCCCGGCTAAATTCGGCTCCCAAGGGCTCAAGTGTTTTTTCACCCAGATCTTTGCCAGGGGGTGGTGAAACGTATACAACCTTAAACATCCTTACGTCCCTCGCTTTTTTATTCTTGGTTTTTATCCTAAGACCATCAACTCATCAAATGGCCACTGACACAAGTTCTCGCAGCCCGTTTCGGTGATGCGATAGGTGTTTTCAACCGCCATGCCATCGCCATTAATCAGCCAGAAGATTCCGTGATAGGCCAGAACCATATTTTTTTCCAATACTACTGCTGGTCCAGTCGTACTGATAGCGGGGGCATCATTCCAGCGGATGCCCATGCCGCCGAAGTGATTGGTGAATCCGGCAGTGTAATCTTTAAGCTCTTTAATATCTTTAAACGGCTCATGCGGATTGGGTCTTAACCGGGCTACATCATGGTTGGTCACTCCCGGCTTCAACAGGTCCATTACTTTATGATGTAAATCGGCTGTGGCCGCATAGAGTCGTTTCTGGGCATCAGTGGGTTTACCCCCTATCTTGAAAGTCCGGTCGTAACAGACTTTGTATCCGCAATAATTAACATGGCAGGCTTCTACACTCATGATCTCGCCCGGCCTGACTATTCTATCGGAATAGTTGAAACCGCGGGGACTGCTGCGGGGGCCGGCGCAAACGACCCATCCCTCGATGTACTCCGCTCCGGCTTGGTAGATAGCCTTGGCCATTATTGCCTGGGCATCGTTTTCTCTCATCCCGGCTCTGAATTCTCTTACAAATGCCCCGTATCCGGCTTCATTACAGGTTGCCGCCATTCTCATCAGTTCTATTTCATCATCTGTTTTGACTATTCCGGCATCCATAATCCAGTGGTTTCCATCCACAACTTTAAGGCCAGCTTTCTGTAAGGCATTGATAAGGTGCATACCCGCATAATCGATGCTTATAGGCAGCCCCTCAACTCCATGCTCCTTCATCAGAGATTTTATTTGTTGTACATACCTGTCCCATACCTTTTCGGCCTGGTCCGGTTCAATCATTTGTATAAGCTCCGGTTGTGCCAGAACTTTATCTGAAATAATCCTATCTTTTAACCAGGGAGCATCATTCTTCAGCCAGAAATCGTCCCGGTTTTCTTTAGTGTAGACATAGGGAAAGCCGGCATCTCTAAACATGACAATGCAATGCCAGGCTATATGCCTGGTATAAGGATGGCTGAAATTACTGGTCAACCATCTCATACTGTCCCAGTTATAGAATATAGCAGCGCCAACCCCATGTTTATGCATGGCCTTATGGGCCTGGGTGAGCCTGTCTTGCCTTAACCGGTTAAAATCAACCCTTTGCTGCCAATCAACATTGTGTTTACCGTACATTCTACCCTCCGATTCAAATATTTTTAAAGAGCCATAAATAATCCACCGTTAACGTTTATGGCTTGTCCGGTAATAAAACTGGATTCATCAGCACATAAGAAGGCTACCAGTTCCGCCAGGTCTCCTGTGGTGCCTAACCTTCCCAGTGGAATTTGCCGGGCTACGTTTTTGTTCATGGCCTCCCTGGCTTCTTGTTCACTGATAAGCCCGTTTTTGGCCTGATTATGAAACATCTCCAGGTTAATGTCCGTATCGGTTAGCGCCGGACAAACCGCGTTGACCAGTATTTTATGCGACGCTAATTCAAGGGCCATACTCTGGGTCAAACCGATCACTCCGAATTTAGAGGCGCAGTAGGCCTCTTCTCCAGGGGCTGCAGTTTTGCTTCTTAACGAGCCAATGTTGATAATCCTGCCACCCTGGTTTCTCTTTAACATTTCTCGTGCGGCGCTCCGGGCGAAAAAAAACGTGCCAGTCAGATTGACCGCGATCTGGCTATTCCAGATTGCATCATCCATTTCTAGCAAGCTGCGATTAATGTGGATGCCTGCATTATTGACCAGGATATCGATTTTACCGAATTTCAAGATTGTAGCTGCTACTGCCTTATCAACTTCATGTGACCTGGTGATATCGCAGACAATACCCAGCCCCCGTTGCCCGTAAGCTTCAATTTCGGCAACTACACTTTCTATTCCGCGCCAGCCTCCGGCCTGATCCTGCGGCAATACTGGCAGCCTGTCTACTATTACGACATCGGCGCCGTCTTTGGCCAGGCGGTTAGCAATTGCTCGCCCAAAACCTTTCTGGCCGCCTGCGCCGGTTACGATTGCAACTTTGTTTTTCAGGTTATACATGAAGTGCCTCTGCTCGAAAGATCAGGAACCTTTAATCCCCTTTGTGATCTCCAGAAATTCTGCTTTTGTAATCAAGCGCTTTAATTCAGTACTTTTCTTTTTTACTTCATCCAGAACTTTGACGACTTCATCTTCAGTAAGGGCAATATTCATCTCCCTGGCCCAGATTTCTACGTTCGCCCTTCCGGCCTTTCTACCCATGGCTATCTTTTGACCGGGTGCCTGGCCTATCCACTCGGGACGCAGAGGATGCTCATCAAGCATATTGAATTTCTTACCTTGTTGTTCAACCTTCCATTGGAGTGATGCCTGCCTGTCCACCTCTACCATAAATACCATTTCTCCCATCAATGGACGTTTTAAGGGTAATTGGGTATGCAGAAGCGCCGTCACTTTCCGGGTAATTTCAAAGAGTTTATCGTATTTTATGCCGGTATCTACGCCATATAAGGTTTTCAAGGCTACTGCGGCTTCTGCTAACGGACAATTACCGGCTGAAGCGCCGATGCCGTCAATAGAAGTGTGTATAACGTCACTACCGGCGATAACTGCCGCCGTGGTATTAGCCACTGCCAGTCCAAAGTTGTTGTGGACATGAATTTCTATCGACTTATTTGTTAAATCTTTTAATTTCTTAACAAGGTGAAAAACGGCTTGAGGATTCAGTACACCCCGGGTATCAGCTACGCAGAGTGCATCAAAATATCCTTCTTTATTGATTTTGTCTACGAAATTAATGTACTGGCTCTCCTCGGATCTTGAGGCATCTATTGTGAATAGGGTTACCCATAAACCATGTTCGTGGGCAAAGCGAGTGGCCTTTATCGCGCCCTCTGCGATTTTATCAAAGGTCTGTCCGGCTGCATTTATCTCATACTCGGATGCGGGACAGGGCATGACCAGACCTTTTACACCCAAGTCTATGGCTTTTTCAATACCGGCAATGTTCATACCACAGAAGGGCAGGATTTCTATATTCAGTTTGCGTTTTACCAGTTCACGAATAACCTTCTCATCATCTGGAGACATGGGGTTGCCTGTCTCAAGACGCTGTACGCCTATTTCGGCTAAATATTCAGCAATTCGTATGGCATCTTCAAAGGTAATGGTAACGCCGGGTTCCTGAACTCCATCCCGTAAAGTGCTGTCATGGATTTTGACTTTGGATGGAATGGAAAAGTTCGCAGTAACTGGTTCAGCATAATTCCAATGACTCACCCAATAGTCAGGGGTTTTCCATAATTCTGGTGCCATTCTCTAAATACCCTCCTATTTTGATTTAAGCATTGTTGTTCACATCCAGAAAATCGTTCTTTTTAAAGGGCCAGTTTTGAAGCTTAACAGCCCTTGACGGCCAGGTTTCGCAAAGCTAAAATGTTTTCTTTTTACGCCACTTCTTTGGGCGGTCGCCGGGAAATGTCAGGCCGCTTGCGTTGACGCCCAGATCTACCATAAGTTTGGCTAGTGTGATAGTACAGGCATAGGCGTCCATGACCGGAATTTCCCATCCAATCTCATTGAGACGTTTTTGGAGAAACGGTTGGAGCCAGAAAGTACCGGAACAGCCGAAGATTATTACTTCAGCGCCGTCTTCCTCGATGGCTGCCACCGATTGTTCAACAGCCCTGTCAACTGTCTCAGATTGTTCCCCCCGCATGGCCTTGGCCTGTTCATCTCGGAGAGACGGATCATGCAAGTGGCCCGGCCGGGGCAGAGGATAGTTGATGCTTCTTATTGATGCGCATTTTTGGGTGAAACCATGTTGTACAACCAGGTTGTAATAAAACATGTTGTGCGATTCGGCTAAATCAATAACACTGAATTTGTTGCCCAGCAGGCTGGCTACATGCATTTGGGAGAAACCGCATGAGGTGACAGGTATATTAAACTTTCTGGCGATCTCTTTAGCTTCAAAAAAGCCTGGTTCTCCTCCACCCAGTAATATAAGGGCGTTGTATTTACCGCTTTCACACGCCTTGCGGACAGCCGGCAACCTGGCTGTTGCCGCGTAGCAGAATTCTTCACGATTCTCAACCGGCCAGTCCCCATAGGTGGGCAAAGTGCCTTCATCAAGGTCAAAATCCACATCTTCTAAAAGGGGCATAAGTGCATCATAATCGAAATTAATGCTCTTCAAACGTTGTTCTTTAGGCTGTGAAACATTCATGGCACGCAGCCTGAAGGCGGGTATCATCATAAATCTATACTTTTTTTCTGCCATTAAAACCTCTCTCTATTTTTGTTATGTTAGACTATTTCCTTGCGGCGAGGACGATCCAGAAGGAGTTTAACCGGAATAAACAAAAATACTATCACTGCGTAACCGAGCAGTAGCCACTGCTGGGAGAAACCTAATAACAGGGCAATTGTGCCTCCACCAATTCCGCTTCCAATATTACTGTTATTAATAATCAAAAAAGACAGACCATAAACAATTAATCCGATAAGGGTTGGCAGAGGGAACAGTACCAGCATGGTTCCTACTGATGTAGCAGTGCCCTGTCCGCCTCTGAATTTAGCAAACAGTGGGAAATCATGGCCCAAAATAGCTGAAATGGCAATCAAGAATTGCCAACTTAATTTCAACCCCAGAAAACAAGCCAAAAAAACCGGCAGCGCCCCCTTGGCAAAATCAATTACGGCAACCAAAACGCCGAATTTGGGGCCAATTTCATGGAAGGTGTTATGAGCACCCATGTTGCCGTCACCAATACTGCGGATATCTAAGTTCTTGATTCTCCTGGAAACTATGAGGGCTGTGGGTATAGAACCCAATAGATAAGCTATTATCACAGTAGTCACTATCGTAATCGACTGCATCATAATATAGATTATAATGCATATTTTGGATTAACATTCGGCATGATTATTATCCTACATGTTCGCAAACCTCTATTATGCACACGTCCAGCAGCGAAGGGAGGAAGCTAAAAATCGTCACAATACTTAAATTTAGCGTTTTATGCGTTAACGCGGTCTTCTACACCCTCGGTTCCTGTAAAAAATTCAAGATAGCGAAGCTCACTATCAGTGTGATTAGCGGTGCCGTGCTTCTCTCCTGCCGGGATAAAAATCATCTCGTTGGCCTGAATAGTATACTCCTCAATCCGTCAGGCGTGTGGAGATACCGAATCCTGATGGAGGTATGAGACAGCTTGGAATACCCACAGCGGTGGATAGGTTGATACAACAAGTCATAGCACAGGAACTAAACAAAATCTTCGATGCTGACTTTTCGGCTAGCAGCTATGGATTCAGACCTGGCAGAAGCGCCCATCAGGCCGTTATGGCAGCCAGAAGCTACATTGAGCAAGGACATCGGTGGACAGTGGATATAGACCTGGAGTAGTTTTTCGACCGGGTAAACCATGATAAGCTGATGTTTCTGGTAGCCAGGAAAGTCCAAGATAAGAGGGTGCTCAGGCCAATCCGGCGATATCTTGAATTAGGCATTATGCTAAATGGGGTTAAAGTGAAGAACGAAGAAGGGACCCCGCAAGGGGGGCCCCTAAGTCCGCTACTGGCGAACATAATGCTGGACAAACTGGATAAGGAATTGGAGAAGCGAGGACATCCATTTTGCCGGTATGCCGATGACTGTAATATCTACATCAAAAGCCGGAAAGCTGGAGAAAGGGTAATGGAAAGCATAACCCGCTACATAGAAGGAGTGCTAAAGCTGAAGGTCAACCATAACAAAAGCGCTGTAGATAGACCAAGCCGGAGGAAATTTCTGGGGTTTTCCTTCTACGTAATGAAAGGAAAAGCCCGGAACTTCATACATAAGAAGCCCATAGTCAGATTCAAGACAAAGGTAAAGGAAATAACGTCGAGAAGCAATGGTAAGAGCATTGAGATGCGGAAAGAAAGACTTACCTGGCTAATAAACGGTTGGGTTAACTACTTTCACATTGCCGACATGGAAAAGGTGGCTAAAGAGCTCGACCACTGGATAGGAAGGCGGATTCGCATGTGCTACTGGAAACAGTGGAAGAAAACCAGGACAAAGCGTGATAATCTGGTAAGACTAGGCATCGATAGAAGAAAAGCATGGGAACATGCCAATACCAGGAAAGGCTACTGGAGAACCGCGGGAAGTCATATCTTATCCACATCCTTAACGAATGGGTTCCTTGAAGAAGCAGGTTTCCTGAGTTTAACCAAGATACTTTCTGAGAGTTAGTTCTGTTGAACCGCCGTATACCGAACGGTACGTACGGTGGTATGGGAGGACGGGGGCTTACCGCCCCCTCCTACCCGATTATGGCTAATTCATTCGCATAGAATCCGTGTGATAGGAATTACCAACATTATATGTATTTTGTCGGGATTGTCAGAAATAGGTAATCCTAGAATTGAAATTGAAACTTTTCATCTATAATGATCTCCCACTTTGACCGTATATATTCCTCCTCTGAGTATTCTCGGTAGCACCTTCGGCATGAAAGTAAACCTTTCGGCCAGCACTTGGGCGGTTCTTTTTTCCAACAACAGAAACATGGTCTCTCTAACATTTACTTTATTGTAACTATTTATTTACAAATTATTTACCTGTATCGGCAAAAAAGAGAGGACTTAGAGAGATTTGAAGTATATAATATGGCTGGAAAGTGTAATAAATATCAGTAAATACCCATGATATATGCCTATCTATTTGGAAGCAAATTACCATAAGGAGAAATCAATATGGTTACCCGCTTTATAAAAGGCAAATCACCCTGGCGAATCTTCATAGCGGTGTGGCTGGTGGTACCCATGCTGTGGATGACCGCCGCACCAGCTGGAGCAGCAGCCTTACAGGCTGAAAGCCAAATGGATATAGGTGTTACGGATGCTGCTGCAGCCGGACAGCTCCTGCAGTTCGCCTCCGGCGGCCATGTATTGGGTTTTGACCGGCATGGGACTTATATCGTCTCTCCAAACCACATGCTGAAGACCAGTTTCGTTGGCGCTCATCCGGTTGACCCGCAAGCAGATTCGGCGGGTGCTGCCGATAACACTGGTGCAGCAGCCCCTATGGGCAAGGTCACATACACCAACCTGTGGGATGGCGTGAACCTGGTCTACGAGGCCAAAGAAGGCATAGTGGTTGAAAGCACATATTTTATTGACGGAAATAAAACGGAAGAGTCGCTTAAAAGCATCCGTTTAAGTTACAATCGCCCTGTTACTTTGGACGACCATGGCAACCTGATGATAGCTTTTGAAACTGGCAACCTGGTGGAAAAAGCACCGGTAGCCTGGCAAGACGTAGAGGGAGCGAAGCGGCCGGTGGTGGCGGCCTACAAACTTGAATCATCGACAGAAATCGGTTTCACGTTGGGTAATTTTATACCGGGTATCCCTGTGGTGATTGACCCGGACACCACCTGGAACACCTTTTTCGGAGGAACCGAAGATGATTACGGCCTAAGTATCGCTGTTGACTCCAGCGGCAACGTTTACGTGACAGGCAACAGTTATGCTACTTGGGGTAGTCCGGTC
>Ga0114951_10002369_pt1 | contig 21385 bp, 16 predicted proteins | sample AM7aDNAmetaG_FD_88677 | JGI IMG/M metagenome (GOLD analysis project Ga0114951, IMG submission 88677) | Freshwater microbial communities from Finland to study Microbial Dark Matter (Phase II) - AM7a DNA metaG | ecosystem: Environmental > Aquatic > Freshwater > Lake | place: Finland: Lake Alinen... | reverse complement strand
GCTGACATTCGTAAGTCATCCATTCTGGCTGGTATACACCAGCCTCATGGGTGACACTTCTATCCCGGCTAACAGGTGACAGTTCTACTCCGGTACAACAACTGCAAAAGCAAACAGTTGCAGCCTGCGGCAATCAAGTGCTACAATTCGACAACTTATTCGCGGGCGTAATTCAGTGGTAGAATGCCAGCTTCCCAAGCTGGACGTCGCCGGTTCGAATCCGGTCGCCCGCTTTCAGAGAAACGCGAGAAAATGCGATGCTGGCAAGGGTTTTACAGCTCTTGCCAGTTGCGTTTTTGCCGCCTCCTATGGAGTGGGGAGGTATTCCCGGCTTCTTTCCGCCCCGAGGCTTCCGATTCAGTTTTTCTTCTTCACCATCCTGCTCAAGACGTTGCCTACGGTCCCTCCCCGCACCATGTGCCGGTTGAGTCGTTGGCAGTGCTCGGTGCCCCTTGAGAAATGACAGAGTCATCTTCTCGGCTGTCTGTCTGAATGAGCCATGCCTTCGCTTCATGCTCTGGCCCAGGTAGCGGGCGCTCGCATCTCCCTCTGGCCATGTACCAAGACCGGAACGATCACCGAGCCGGCAGTTCGATCTCCGCCCAGAGCGGATAATGGTCGCTGGGCAAGATGCTGCCATGAGGCGTGGTGATAATCGCCGACGAGACGATGGTGATGCCATCAGGGACCAGGATATGGTCGATCTGGCCAGGGAACGGGCGAGCTTGGTAGCAGTGGCAACTGCCTTGCCCGGCTGCGGCGATGGCCTTCTCGATCGCAGTTGCCGCATCGGCAGACAGTTCCATCCCCGCCTTTAACGCGTCTTCCCGCACCTGCACTCCCGCACGCGCGGCAGCGACCAGTCGTGCGGTAGTGGCCGGATCGCGGAAACCATGTACCCAACGCCAGGCTGAGCGCAGACGCAGCTGCTGGTTCGCGAGCAGGCAGCGCAGCGGCGGATCATTGTCCCATATGTTGAGATCGCCGAGGATGAGCACATGGTCATGCGGCGATGCGAAGCCAGCGAGGAAGTCCAGTATCCGCTCGACGCCCTGGAGACGCGCCGCTTCCTCGAAGGGCGTGAGGTGGCCGTTGACCAGGAGTATGCGCGCGCCGCTGGCCGCTAAACGCAGCAGCGCCCACTGCACCGTTCGGTTTCCTATCGCAGCAATCCGTTCAGGCACGGCAAGCCGGCCAAACTGGTCGAGGTGGAACTTCGTCCGGCGATAGACGATGCTGCCGCCAATGTGCGGGCGCTCACCGGCAAGTTGCAGTCCCGCATCCGAGCCAAGCAGATCATCGAGCTGCGTCTGGCTCTCCTCCTGCAGTCCGATCAGGTCGGGCATGACCTCGGCAAGGACCGCCATCGCCGCTTCCCGGCGATGCTCCCAAGCCGGGTAGTCTGGCGAGCCCCACTCCGGTCTGAGGACGTTGAAGCTCAGCAGGCGAAGACGTTCAGCCCCTCCGCCCGGCCGGGTCACCAGCATCGCAGTGGGCAGGATCTGCGCTAACATATGGGCACCTCCGGCGAGCCAGGCTCTGTCTGAAAACTCGGACGGGATCGTCTTTCGTGCCAGGCTGGCCCAAAATCCGACCGCGCCGCGTTTTCAGGCAGAGCCTAATATAAGCTGAGGTTGGCGTTCCAACGAGCCATAGCCGCTGCGCGGTATAGAGGACACTCTCAATCCGACTCAGGTGCAAAAGTGTAATCGCGGCCAGACTTGCGAAGGGGCTTAGCCTTGTAATTCCTGCCAATTGTGGACGCGTTTGATTCTCAGCGCTCGCCTCGGCGCGGGGTGGAGCCCGCACGGCCCTGATCGAGACGCACTTGACTCTGCCAGGAATTCAGTGTGCATTTCATCAGGTTGTTCCCATAAACCGCCCGATACTTATTGAGACAAAGCCTGCTGTCCTCCACTCCCAGATTCCCCCCACGTGGCTTCAAGTCGCAGCAACCAACACATACATGAGAATGACGATGGTTTTCTTCCTCCTTCTGCCGGCTATCCTCTGCTTCCTCGTGCTGGGTGCACACTTCATGCACATCGGCAACCTGCTGCTCGTATTGCCCTGCGTCGTGCTCTGCTTTCTCCTTTTGATCCGAAAGCGATGGGTACTTCGCCTGTCCCAAGTGGTGCTTATACTCACGGCTCTCGAATGGATCCGCACAACGTACGCCGACGTCCAGGACCGCATCGCCGCCGACCAGCCCTACACGCGCCTCGCCATCATTCTCCTGAGCGTGGCCGCCGTGAATCTCCTCGCCGCCGCGCTCTTCCAGACCCGCCGCCTCCGCAATCGATTCGCGCTCTCCCACAAAGACGCCAACTCGCCTTCGTGACCCCGCATCACTTGCATCCGCCGCCCATCGTGCACATCATCATCCCTCCCGTGGTTCGGTTGTTCTCGCCAAGGTGTAAGCATGCCTCAAACCTCTCTTTGGAAACTCTGGTATCGCAAACCCGCCGGCCGCGACTGGAACAGCGCCCTGCCCCTCGGCAGCGGAAAACTTGGCGCGATGGTCTTCGGCAATCTCGCCCACGAACGCATCCAGCTCAACGAAGATTCCCTCTGGTACGGCAGCCCGCGCGATCGGCAAAACCCCGATGCACTCGAGTGCCTCCCTCGGATTCGCCGGCTCCTCCTCGACGGCCAACTCGCCGCCGCGCAAGATCTCGCCGGAGAAGCCCTTGCCGGCATCCCCGATCGCATGAGTCACTACAAGCCCTTCGGCGACCTGCACCTCGCCTTCCGCAACGCGCCCGCCGAAATCCCTTCTGATTACCGCCGCGAACTCGACCTCCACGAAGCCGCCGCCAGCGTCTCCTATACCCACCAAGGCGTCACCTTCCACCGCGAACACATCGCTTCTGCTGCTGACAACGTCATCGCCATCCACCTCCGCGCCAACAAACCCGGCCAGCTCACCCTCAAAGTCATGCTCAGCCGCAAGCCGCCCGCCGGCGATCTCAATCAACTTCTGGACTATGTGAAGCCCGTTGAAAAGTCCGGCCTCATTATGACCGGCCGCTCTGGTGGCGAACACGGCATGAGCTTCGCCGCGTGCGTCCGCGCTCAGGTTCAGGGCGGCACCGTTACTACTCTCGGCGAAACGCTCATCATCGAAAACGCCGACAGCGTCCTGCTCGTCCTCGTCGCGGCCACCAGCTTCCGCGAAAACGACCCGGCCGTTTACGTCCGTTCGCACTCTGCGCAAGCGCTGGCCAAAGGCTGGGCTGCACTGCGCACCGCTCACCTCGCTGAATATCAGCCGTGGTTCAACCGCGTCGAACTCGACTTCTTCTCCGACTCCTCTACCGCCCTCGCCGCCGCCGACGAATTCTCCACCGATCAGCGTCTCGACCGCGTCCGCGAAGGCCACAGCGATCTCTATCTCGACGCACTCTTCTTCCACTTCGGCCGCTATCTGCTCATCGGCGCCAGCCGCCCCGGCACGCTCCCTGCCACCCTTCAGGGCATCTGGAATCAGGACTATTTTCCCGGCTGGGGCAGCAAATACACCATCAACATCAATACCGAAATGAACTACTGGCCCGCCGAAGTCTGCAATCTCAGCGAACTCACCGAGCCCCTCTTCCGCCTCCTCGACCGCGTCCGCGAGAACGGCCGCAACACCGCCAAGGTTATGTACAACTGTCGCGGCTTCGTCTGCCATCACAACACCGATATCTGGGCCGACACCTGCCCGACCGACCGCTACATGCCCGCCTCCTACTGGGTCATGGGCGGCGCCTGGCTCTCCCTGCATCTCTGGGAGCATTATCTTTTCACCCTCGACCAAACCTTCCTCGCACGCGCCTACGAAACGCTCAAGGAATCCGTCACGTTCTTCCTCGACTTCCTCATCGAAGACCAGAAAGGCCGCCTCGTCACCTGTCCCACCACCTCGCCTGAAAACACCTACATCCTTCCCAATGGCGAGCAAGGCGTTCTCTGCGCCGGTGCCAGCATGGATAACCAGATCCTCGATCAGCTTTTCCGCGCCACGATCCAATCCGCCGAAATCCTCGGCCTCGATCCCGACTTCCGCGCCCGAGTGGAAACCACCCGCCGACGCCTCCCCACGCCTTCCATCGGCAAGCATGGCCAGCTCATGGAATGGCCCGAAGATTACAACGAAATCGAGCCCGGTCATCGCCACATCTCCCACCTCTACGCCCTCCACCCCGGCGATATCATCTCCCCGCGCCGCACCCCCGAACTCGCCCAGGCCGCACGCATCACGCTCGAACGCCGCCTCGCCTCCGGCGGCGGCGGCACCGGTTGGAGCCGCGCCTGGATCATCAACTTCTGGTCACGCCTCCTCGATGGCGACAAGGCCCACGCCAACCTGCAGGCCCTCTTCGCCAAGTGCACCTTGCCGAATCTTTTCGACAATCACCCGCCATTCCAGATCGACGGCAACTACGGCTCCTGCGCCGCCATCGCCGAAATGCTCCTTCAATCCCACAACGGCGAAATCGAACTCCTCCCCGCACTCCCCTCCGCCTGGAAAACCGGCCACGCCCGCGGCCTCCGCGCCCGCGGCGCCGTCACCGTCGATCTGCAATGGCACAACCACAAACTCACCCACTTCACCCTCACCGCCGCCCAAGCGTCAACGCACCGCCTCCGCCTCCCCGCCTCCACCACCGCCCCCCCCTCCACCCAACTTCGCCCCACCAATACCCCAAATCTCTACGACCTCACCCTGGAACCCAACAAACCCACACCATTCACCTGCCAGACCTGATCTCCGCGCCCATTTCGTCCTTGAAACTTATCGCACCTTACCGCATAACACCTGTGCCACCACGGCTTACTGCAGAATTCCTACAATTCCTATCGAACATAGTAGGAGATTGCCAAGCACTGGCCGTATTTGATCAATGGATCGCCAACACGCGCTAGGTCAACATTCCGCCTGAATTCGTAACCTATTGTCTGCCAATGGGTAGTCGCGAACTCCTACAATTCCTACCAAACATGGTAGAAGATTGCCAAGGTATTACACTTATTCTTTACACACACCCTGGCAATGTGCCCCTCACTTCCGCGCCGCCATCCGTTCCTTGATCCACCCCGTCCACCGCTTCATCCCCGCATCACCCTTCAATGCCGAGCACTCAATGATCTCCACGGCGGGCTTCAGCCGCTTCACATCGCTGCGGAACTGCTCGATCTCAAACTGCACATACTGCAGCAAATCCATCTTGTTCAGCAGCACCACGTCCGCCGCATCCACCGCATACGGATACTTCGCCGGCTTGTCCACGCCCTCCGTCGTGCAGAACATCGTCACTTTCACATCCTGCCCCAGGTCAAACCCCACCGGACAGACCAGGTTGCCGACATTCTCCACGATGAGCAGATCCACCCCCGAGAAATCAATCTTCCCCATCGCCTGCCGCACGTGATGCGCTTCCAGGTGACACCCCTTGCCCGTATTCACCTGCACCGTCTGCGGACAAAACTTCGCGATACGCTCCGCATCCCGCGCCGTCGTCAGATCACCCACGATCACCGCAATCTTCATCTCGCTGCTGAGCATCTCCACCGTCCGCTCCACCAGCGTCGTCTTCCCGCACCCCGGCCCGCCCAGAAGATCAATCGTGAAGACCCCCGACTTGCGCAGCGCCTGCCGGTTCATCCCCGCCAGCTCATCATTGAGCTTCAGAATATTCTCGACTACCTGAACCTGCATATGCACTCCTCGGGCAAGCAAATAGAAAATGAAAAATAGAAAATAAAAAAACGGATGAGGCTATCAGAGCAGCTTCGCCATTTTACTATTTTTCATTTTCTATTTTCTATTTATTCCCACTAAATCTTAAATACTGCAGCCAACACGCGGCCGCCTCAATACCTTCCCGCCTCCACGTTCGCCTCGTCTTCCACTTCCATCGACACCAGCCGCAGTTCCGAACTCCCGCTCGGCACAGCCTCTTGGCTGCCGCAGGTGCACTTCTCAAACGCGTCGGCCGATTCCCACTTCCGCGCACATTTCGGACACGTCATCTGGTAGGGGAGTGTCGTCAGAAACAGTTTCGCCCCCTCCAATTCCGTGGCATCGATTACCGACACCCACGCCATATCCATCGCTTCCGGGTCAATCGACTGGAACGGCCCGGCTTCGATCTTAATACCGATCAATTTTCGTCCGGCGGGAATGTGCCGCCGAACCTGTTCCACCAGAGCCGTTGCGATCGAAACTTCATGCATGATTCGGCTCCGCAACGGGTTCGTCGACCATTTCCCCCAGCCGCTTCAAATCGCCGATGAGGGAAAAAGTCTCCTCAGCCGTTGCCTGGTCGATCTTTTGGATGGCAAAGCCGGCATGCACCAGCACCCAATCGCCCATGCCGGCGTCGGGCAGCAGCAGGGCGCTGACCGTCACGCGGTTCCCGTGCATATCCACCGTTGCGCTGGTTCCTCCCAAGGCCACAATCTTTGCCGGTACCGCCAAGCACATACATCACCTCTGGTTACTGACCGCCTGCCACTCAACTCTTCGACCAGCTCTGCAGAATATGCATGTAGTTACCGCGTTCGTACAACTCTGGTTCCGCGGTTTTCGCCAAGCTCATGTTGCCCTGCATTTCCTTGAGCGATTTGTACTCATGTTCTTCCAGCCACTTGCTCATGCCCTGCGTGAGCGTCTTGAGATGCGCCGGGCCGTTGACAATCAGCGCCGACACCAATTGTGCGGCACTGGCGCCAACCATGATGCACTTGATGGCGTCTTCGACGGTATGCACGCCGCCGGTAATCGCAATATCGCTTTCAATCTGGCCGTACATCGCCGCCGCCCAGCGCAGCCGCATGAGCAGTTCGTCCGAGGTCGAGAGCTTCAGATCGCGTTTGAGGGTCAGGGTGTCGACATCGATGTCCGCCTGGTAGAACCGGTTGAACAGCACCAGTCCCTTCACGCCGCTGATGGCCGCCCGCTTGGCGAAATGCACCGGGGCGGTATAGAACGGCGAAATCTTCACGGCCACCGGAATGCGCACGGCGCCATGCACCCCGCGGATCACTTCCAGCGCGTCCAGTTCCACTTCGGACGAGCCTTTGCCCGTCGAGAACGGCAGGTCGTAAATGTTCAATTCGATGCCGTCGGCGCCCGCCTGCTGCATCAACTTGGCGTACTCGGTCCAGCCGCCGCGCGTGCGGCCATTGAGCGAGGCGATCACCGGCACCTTGACGGCCGCCTTGATCTTCCGCAACTGTTCCAGGTACTGCTCCGGTCCTAGACGGAATTCCTCGGGACGCGGAAAGTACGTCGTCGCTTCGCTGGAACCGCCCTCGGCCTGGTCCATGGCCCAGTTCAGCGAGACCTGTTCCCGCGAAAGCTGTTCCTCGAACACCGAGTGCATGATCAGCATCGGCGCGCCGGCATCTTCCAATTTCCGTACCGAGTCCAGATCAGTCGTCAGCGGAGAGGCGCCCGGAATCAGCGGGTTCGCCAGCTTAAAGCCCATGTAACTTGTCGAAAGATTCATAACTCAAGCTCCTTCTTTGGCGGTAGCGCCATTGGTTGTAGCGGGATTCGTGGACGCCGCAGCATCCGCCGAGGGGAATGCAATGTGGGACAGTTCTTTGTACAACGCCAGCCGTTCTGCGGTGTTCTGCACGGAGGCCTGGGACAATTCGCGGAATCGCACCGGGTCGATCTTCTCGACCATCGCGAACCGCGTCTCGTTACGCAGGTAATCCCGGACGTTCGCCTTGATGTTGGTCGAATCGATCTGCAGCGGCGGTTTGCCGGCGCTGACCAGTCGTGGGTCGTAGCGGTACAGCGGCCAGACGCCGCTATCCACGGCCAGCTTCTGCTGATCGACGCCCATCTTCAGGTCGTATCCGTGCGCGATGCAGTGCGAGTAGGCGACGATGATCGACGGTCCGTTGTAACTCGCCGCCTCGGCAAACGCTTTGACGGTGTGGTTGTCGTTCGAGCCGAACGCGACGCTGGCCACGTAGGCATGACGGTAACTCATCGCCATCAGGCCCAGGTCCTTCTTCTGTGTGCCCTTGCCGGCCGCGGCAAATTTCGCCGCCGCACCGATCGGGGTGCTCTTGGAACTCTGGCCGCCGGTGTTCGAGTAGACCTCGGTATCGAGCACCAGGATATTGACGTCGTACGGAAGGCTCAGCACGTGGTCGAGGCCGCCGTAACCGATGTCGTAGGCCCAGCCGTCGCCGCCCAGGATCCAGATGCTCTTCTTAACGAGGTAATCGGCCAGTGAATCGAGCAGGGAGGCTTTGGCGTGGCTGCTGCCGGCCAGCACTTTCCGCAGAGCCACAACGCGTTCGCGCTGTTCTGCGATGCCCTTTTCAGATGTTTGATCGGCGCTCAGGATTGCTCCAACCAGCGAATCGCCGATGTCACTCGAAATTTCCTGCAGCAGACGCTCGGCATGTTTCTTGTGCTCCGCGACGCCCAGGCAGATACCCAGGCCGAACTCGGCGTTGTCTTCGAACAGCGAGTTACACCAGGCCGGACCGCGGCCGTCGCGATTCTTCGTGTAGGGAGTCGTCGGCAGGTTGCCGCCGTAGATCGACGAGCAGCCGGTCGCGTTTGCCACGATCAGGCGGTCGCCGAACAATTGCGTCAGCAATTTGACGTAGGGCGTCTCGCCGCAACCGCCGCAGGCGCCGGAATACTCAAACAGCGGCAGCAGGAACTGGCTGGTCTTGGCGTCGAGCCGCGCCAGCTTCGTGCGATCTACTTCCGGAATTTCCAGGAAGAATCCGTAATTGGTGATCTCGCGCTGGCGGATCGGCATCTGCGGCACCATGTTGATCGCTTTGCGCTTCGGATTGGTCTTGTCTTTTGCCGGGCAGACCTGCACGCACAGGTTGCAGCCCGTGCAATCTTCCGGGGCCACCTGCAAGGCGTAGGTCAGGCCTTTGTAGTCGGGAGCCTTGTACGCAACGCTCTTGAAGTCCGAAGGTGCGCCGTTCAATGCGGACGCTTCAAACACCTTCGGCCGAATCGCCGCATGCGGGCATACGAACGAGCACTTGTTGCACTGGATGCACGTGTTCGGATCCCATTCCGGAATCTCGACTGCGACGTTTCGTTTTTCCCATTTCGTCGTGCCAGTCGGCCAGGTGCCGTCGACTGGGAACGCACTGACCGGCAGCAGGTCGCCCTTGCCGGCCATCATCACGCTCTGCACGCGCTTGGTGAAGTCGGGCATGCCCGGCTGTTCGTAGCCCTGCTGCTTGATCTTCGAAGTAGCTGCGGCCGGCACCTTGATTTCGTGCATATTCGCCAGCGACTGGTCGACGGCATCGAAGTTCCGTTTGACGACTTCTTCGCCGCGCTTGCCGTAGGTTTTCTTGATGGCCTTCTTGATGGCCGCGATCGCCTCGTCGCGCTCCAGTACGCCCGAGATCGCAAAGAAGCACGTCTGCATGATCGTGTTAATGCGGCTGCCCATTCCCGCGTTCTTTGCCACCGTGTTGGCGTCGATCGCGTAGAACTTCAGCTTCTTGCTGATGATGGTCTGCTGGATTTCCACCGGCAGGTGATTCCAGACCTCGTCCTGTTTGAAGGGGGCATTGAGCAGGAAGACCGCGCCTTCCGCGGCCGACTCCAGAATGTCCATCTTGTCCAAGAAGTTGAACTGATGGCACGCGATGAAGCTGGCTCGCCGGATCAGATACGGCGCCCGGATCGGATTCTTTCCGAACCGCAGATGCGAGACCGTTCCAGCGCCGGACTTCTTCGAGTCGTAAACGAAGTATCCCTGGGCGTGGAGCTCCGTTTCATCACCGATGATCTTAATGGAATTCTTGTTAGCACCAACGGTGCCGTCGGCGCCCAGGCCGAAGAACATGGCCCGCACGGTGTCGCTGGTTTCAATGTCAAAGCTTTCATCGACCGGCAGAGACAGATGCGTCACATCGTCCACGATACCGACCGTGAACTTGCGTTTCGGCTCAGCCTTGCCGGCTTCGTCGAATACCGCCTTGACCATCGCCGGCGTGAATTCCTTGCTCGACAGGCCGTAACGTCCGCCGATGACCAGCGGCATCTTGCCGGTCGGCAGCGCCTCCGCCTGGGTGGCCTGGACCAATGCCGTGATGACATCCTGGTACATGGGCTCGCCGCCGGCGCCGGGTTCTTTTGTACGATCCATCACGATGAGCGTCTTGGTTGTCACCGGCAGGGCCGCGACAAACCAGTCCGTCACGAACGGCCGGTACAGCCGCACGATGATGCACCCGATCTTCTGTCCCTGGGCCACGAGGTGCTTGACCGTTTCGGTCGCGGTTTCCGCTCCCGAGCCCATGATCACCATCACGCGGTCGGCATTCGGATGTCCGACATATTCATACGGCACATATTTCCGGCCGGTAAGTTTTTCAAACCGTGCCATTTCCTCGGCCACGATCTTCGGCAAGGCATCGTAGAAAGGATTGCACGCCTCGCGCGCCTGGAAGAAGACATCGGGATTCTGAGCGGTTCCACGCAACGTCGGCTTGTCCGGCGTCAACCCGCGGGCCCGATGGGCGTCGACCCATTCCTGCTTGACGATTTCCCGCAGGTCCTCATCGCTGAGCACTTCCACGCGATTCAACTCGTGCGATGTCCGGAAGCCATCGAAAAAGTGCAGGAAGGGAATACGCGAACGCAGCGTGCAGGCCAGTGCGATGGCGGCCTGGTCGTGCGATTCCTGCACGTTCATCGATGCCAGCATCGCAAAGCCGGTGGCCCGGCAAGCCATCACGTCGGAGTGATCGCCGAAGATCGACAAGGCATGCGTCGCCACCGTTCGTGCCGCCACGTGCATGACGAAGGCGGTCAACTCGCCGGCGATCTTGTACATATTCGGGATCATCAGGAACAAGCCCTGTGATGCCGTGAATGTTGATGTCAGCGCACCGGCCTGCAGGCAGCCATGCACGGCGCCGACCGCGCCGGCTTCGCTCTGCATTTCCACGATCTGCGGTATTCCGCCCCAGATGTTCTTCTTGTGCAAAGCGGCCCAGTCATCGGCATACTCGCCCATCGGGCTCGAAGGGGTGATCGGATAGATCACCGCCGTCTCGCTCGTGCGAAAGGCCACGCTTGCTACCGCTTCATTTGCATCGACCGTCTTAATCTGCCGGTCCGCCATAGTTGGATCCTTTCAGTACATTTTCAAACGCCCTGCAACTCCGCAGGGCCCGGGCCTGGCCGCCTCACACGGCGCCCGCCACATCCACGCTCACTTCTCCTGCCACATCTTGTTCCGTCCACCGCCCAATCCAGTACCGCAAGTGTCCTGCCAGACGCTCCACGGCACTGGTCACATCGGGCGAAAGCACCTCGCCCATATCCATCTTCTCCACTCCGATCGAGACCACCCACGCCTCGGGGCATGCGCCAAACGTTTCTTGGCTCATCGCAAGCAGTTGCTCCGGGCCCATATGATGGCCCAGCGACTGCCGCTCTTGCCGCGCCCATACGCGGTTCACCATCACTTCGCCCGGAAGCAGATTCACAGTTGCATCGATGAACACCACCCGGCGCACATGACTCATCGTTTCGGACATCTCCGGCGTAAGCTGCATGCTCACTACGCACGAGACGTTCGAAGCCCATTGCGTCGGCAGCATCTCTTCCAACCGCTGTACGACTGCCGGGCCGGCGCCGTCATCCCCGCGCAGCGGATTCCCGTAGCCGATCACCAGCGTGCCGGATGCGCCGGCAGTGGGGGGGTGAAGTTGTTCAGCTTCGCCGAAGCTCATCGAACAATTCTCCACCCGGACCGCGCAGTTCAATGTGCATCGGCATCTGGCCGAGTGCGTGCGTCGAACAGCTCAGGCACGGGTCAAAACATCGAATGACCGCTTCCACGCGGTTGAGCATGCCTTCGTTCAGGCGATGTCCGTTCACAAACCGCTCCGCGACCTGTCGGACGCCACGGTTCATGGCCAGGTTATTGTGCCCGGTTGCGATGATCAGGTTGGCCCAGCGCATCTGGCCGTTGTCGTCGATCTTGTAATGATGGATGAGGGTCCCACGCGGTGCTTCGGAAATGCCCACGCCTTCCAGGCGGTTCGGCCGGGCACGCGACCGTACGCGCGTGTCGAGAATATTCGGATCTTCCAGCAATTTCTTGATCGTCTCGATCCCATAGAGGATTTCGATCAGACGAGCCCAGTGATAATGGAAGCTGCTCTGCGGCGCCCGACCCAGTTTCGCGCGGAAGCTGGCCAGTTCCTGATCCGCCAGCGGCGTGCCGCAACGCTCGGCCACGACCAGCCGCGCCAGCGGGCCTACCCGGTAAATGCCTTCGGGATAACCTTTCGGCTTGAAATACGGGAACTTCAAATACGAGAAGTTTTCGACCGCTTCCCCGATGAAATCGCTGTAGAATTTCGGATTGCTGAATTCCGCCACGGTCTTGGCGTTCTCATCGACGAAACGCATCGTTCCGTCGTAATGCTCCAGCCCGCCGGAGGGTGTGACCAGCCCCGCAAACATCGTCGGGAAGTTTGCGAACACTTCCTCTTCCTGCGGGAATTTCTCCGCGACCTCGTGAAAGCTTTCGAGCCCGCGCTGGGCTCGCGCCAGGGCATCGGGTATCGACGCCAGAATCGTCTCGCGTTTTTCAGCCGTCAGCGGCGCGCTGACACCGCCGGGCACCACCCATGCCGGGTGAATCTTTTTTCCACCCAGCAAAGCGATGATTTCCTGCCCGAACTTCCGCAGCAGTACGCCGTCTTTGGCGAATTCCGGCCGCTTGTTGATGAGGCCGAAGATGTTCCGCAGTTTCGGATCTCCGTCCATCCCAAAAATCAGGTCCGGGCTCGACAGGTGGAAAAATGACAGCGCATGGCTCTGTACGAGCTGCGCCAGGTTCATCAACTTGCGCAGCTTTACGCCGGTCTCCGGCACTTCCACCGCCATCAGGTCGTCGCATGCTTTCGCCGACGCCATCAGGTGGCTTACCGGGCAGATGCCGCAGATGCGTGCCATCACGCTCGGCATTTCCGGGTAGGGTCGGCCTTCCACGAATTTTTCAAACCCGCGGAATTGCGTCACATGGAATTGCGCATCCTGGACCTTGCCCTTGTCGTCCACCTGGATCGAAATTCGTGCATGCCCCTCGATCCGCGTCACCCCTTCAATCGTTATCGTCTTGCCCATCGTTGAATCCTTCGTCTTCTTGCTTCTTGAGTTCTGTTCTCGGCTACTTCGTCATCATTTTCCAAAGCGGGTCAGCGCCGACGGATCCGGCACCCGGCCCGCGAGCAATTCCGTCAACACAAACCAGATGGCATCGGCCGGCGGCGGGCAACCCGGGACGAATAAGTCCACCTTGATCACCTCATGGACCGGCGTCGCGTGCGGCCGCAAGGCCGGCACGCCCACGACCGGCAGCTTCATCCGCCGTGCATTGGCATCTGCGGGCTCCGTCGCGTTTTCCACGTATGCCCGTTCGAACAATTCTTTCGGCGAATACGGATTGCGCATCGCCGGAACATTGCCGGTCACGGCACAATCACCCAGCGAGATGACGAACTTGCTGCGGGCCCGGATCAGTTCCGCCTTATGCGCATCTTCCACGCTGCTGACGGCGCCTTCGATGATGGTGATGTCTACGCTTGCCGGAAATTCTTTAGGATCGACCACCGGCGAGTAGACCACGTCCACCGCGTTGGCCAGGATCAGGATCCGCTCGTCCATGTCCAGAAAGCTCATGTGGCAGCCGGAACACCCGTCCAGCCAGACCGTTGCTACCGTTGGTTTTGTTGCCGTGCTCACTTGTCGTTCTCCCGCATCAGAGTCAGGTACGGCAGGAACTGCCGTTTCTTGTTCATTTCCGCTACCGCCGTGCCGCGCTCCGTCAGTGCGCCCGTCGGGCACACATGCACGCACTTGGCACATCCGGTGCACGTTTCGCTTTCGCCCCACGGCTGATCCAGATCGTTGATGATCTGCGAGTTGATTCCGCGACCCTTCACGTCCTTCGTGTGGGCGCCTTCGATCTCACCGCACACCCGTACGCAGCGCGTGCACAGGATGCACCGGTTGTGATCCAGCCGGAATCGATCGTTGGAACTGTCCACCGTCAGCTTCGGATACCGGTAGGGCAGATGCACATGATTGACGCCCAGCTTCTGCGCCATGCTCTGCAACTCGCAGTGCCCGTTGCTCACGCAGACGGCACAGACGTGGTTTCGTTCGGAAAAAAGCATTTCCACGATGGTCTTGCGGTACTTCTGCAGCCGTTCGGAATTCGTGGTGACTTCCATTCCTTCGGCACAGGCGGTCCCGCACGCCGCGAAGAGCTTCGGTGAACCGGCCACTTCCACCACGCACAACCGGCAGCCGCCCCAGAGGGTCAGGCCGTCCAGCCAGCACAGGGTCGGAATTTCGATGTCGTGCTCCCGGGCCACTTCCAGAATGGTCTGTCCGGCCTGGCAGCTTACATCTTTACCATCGATTTTCAGTGTCAGCGATTGCACTGTCATCACACTCATAGTGTCACCTCCAGCCCGGTCGTCCCGGCGGCCTTCTTGGAATGTCCATCACCGGCGGCCGCCCGTGTGGCTTCCGCCCGGCTGATCAGATCCAGATACTCTTGCTCAAAGTAACGCAGTGTGCTCAACACGGGGTTCGGGGCCGTCTGGCCCAACCCGCACAGGCTCGTCGTCTTGACCGTGTCGCAGAGCTCCCGCAAAAGCATCAGGTCTGCCGAGGTACCCTCGCCGTCGTTGATCCGACGCAGGATCTCGTGCATGTGATAGGTGCCTACCCGGCAGGGCACACACTTGCCGCAGCTTTCACTGGCACAGAAATCCATGAAGAACCGCGCCACGTCCACCATGTTGGAGGTGTCGTCCATGACGATCATGCCGCCCGATCCCATGATCGAGCCGACCGAAGCCAGCGATTCGTAATCCACCGGAATGTCCAGATGTTTTTCCGGAATGCAGCCGCCCGAAGGACCGCCCGTTTGCACGGCCTTGAACTTGCGTCCATCCGGAATGCCACCGCCCATATCGAAGATGATTTCCCGCAGCGAGATGCCCATCGGAACTTCGATCAGGCCGGTATTGACGATCTTGCCCGTCAGGGCGAAGAGTTTCGTGCCCTTGCTCTTGGCGGTTCCGATCTTCGAGAACCACGCGCCGCCCTTGTTGATGATCGGTGCGATGTTGGCGAACGTTTCCACGTTGTTGATCAGCGTCGGGCAGTTATACAGCCCGGAATTCGCCGGGAATGGCGGCCGCGGCCGCGGCAAGCCGCGCCGGCCTTCGATCGACGCCAACAGCGCCGTCTCTTCGCCGCACACGAATGCTCCGGCGCCCAGCCGAATTTCGACCGTGAACCCAAATTTCGTTCCCAGGATGTTCGCGCCCAGCAGTTCCTGGCGGGTCGCCTGGTTGATCGCACGCGTCAGACGCTTTACGGCCAGGGGATACTCAGCCCGCACGTAGATCACGCCCTTTTGCGCGCCCACGGCGTATGCGGCGATGGCCATGCCTTCCAGAACGCGATGCGGATCGCCTTCCATCACGCTGCGATCCATGAATGCGCCGGGATCGCCTTCGTCGCCGTTGCATACGATGTATTTGGTCGGATTGCCCGCCTTGGCCACTGTGCTCCACTTCAGGCCCGTCGGGAATCCCGCGCCGCCACGGCCCCGCAGTCCGCTGGTCGTGATTTCAGCGATCACTTCCGCCGGCGTCATCTGCGTCAAAACCTTCATCAACCCGTGATATGCGCCCACGCGGATTGAGTCCTCCAGATCTTCCGGATCGAACTTGCCCGCATGCTCGCGCACCACGCGTAACTGCTTGGTGAAGAACGGATGGTCCGCCGGCATTTGGAGCCGCGAGACCGGCTTGCTGCCGACCGCGTCCAGAATCGCTCCGGCGTCCTCAGCCTTCACTTCCTTATAGAGCACCTTTCCGTCATCCTGCGAGACCATCGGTCCTTGTGCACAGGAGCAGAGGCAGCCGACCCGCTTGATGCAGATTTGCTCTTTCGCACCGCGCTTGGCGATTTCCTTGTCCAAGGCATCCGCTACCGTATCCGAGCGCGAACTGACGCAGCCGGACTCCATACACACGTTCAACACGTGCTTGTAGTGGGCAAACTTTTCCTGCCCACGCGCTGCAAGCGTTTGTAATTCTTCTGGTGTCATGGCTTGAGCTTCCTTTCGATTTTCACAACCACATCATCCGCCGTGTGCTTCGCGAGCACTTCGCCGTCGAGCACCACCGCCGGAGCCAGGCCGCACGCGCCGATGCACCGTGCGCTGAGCAGAGACAACTCGCCGTCGGGGGTCGTCTCGCCTTCCTTAATGGCGTACTTTTGCGAGACGCGTTTGAGCATTTCGCCGGAACCCTTGATGTAGCAAGCAGTTCCGAGGCACACCACGCACGCATGCTTGCCCTGGGGCTTGAGCGTGAAATAGTGGTAGAACGTTGCCACGCCAAAGGCTTTGCTGATCGGCACACGCAGAGCAGACGCCACGTACCGAATCCCTGGTTCATCCAGGTACCCGAACGCCTGCTGCACGCTGTGCAGACTTTCGATCAACGCATGCCCTTCGTATCCGTTCCGTCGCATCGTCGAATCGACAATGCGCCATCGCTTATCGTCCGATGGTGCTTTCGGAATTGTTTTCAACGCTGACATGTGCCTGTCTCCTTTGCGTTATCCCGTTAGGTCGTCGTTTCGGCCTTGAAAAGCCGTGATCAACAAATCCGTGGCAACTGTTCGCCATAGGGCTTCTGGAGGACGCGCCGTCCACCGATTTCGGTCAAAATCTCACAACGTCCGTCGGCTTCGGTACCGATTTCGCCGATGACGCTTGCCGCAACACCCAGGGGATCGTTTCGCAGGATTTCCATCACGCGATCGGCGACTTCTGCCTCAACCGCCATGACGACTTTGCCTTCATTGGCGATTTCCAACGGATCGAGGCCGAGCATCTCTGCTGCGTGACGCGATTCTGAGCGGATCGGGATCGCAACCTCATTTAGGGTCACGCGTTGCGCGCTCTGCTTGGCCAAGTCGCTACAGAGGCCGGCCAGGCCGCCGCGGGTGGGATCCCGCATGAACGTCACGCCGGTACCGACGGCATCCAGCACTTTCGCGATTAGTTTGTTCAATGGCGCCGCGTCAGTGCGTAGAACGCTTGTTACTTCAGGCATTTCGCGGGTGAGCATGACGGCCAAGCCGTGCTCGCCGACGGCGCCGTTCACGATGAGTTTTTGTCCTGGCTTCACCCGGGAGGGACCGACTTTGGCGTCGCGACGCACGCGTCCGACGCCGGAGGTGACGATGTAGATTCCATCCGCTTGGCCGCGGCCTACGACTTTGGTGTCGCCGGTGATGATTTTGACGCCGGCTTCCGCGGCGGTTTGGGCAATGGAGTTGACGATCTCATCGAGATCTTTTCCGGCAAAACCCTCGGCCAAAATGAAGCTGAGGGCCAATCCCAAGGGTTCGGCGCCGCTGACGGCAAGGTCGTTGACCGTGCCGGATACTGACAGGCGGCCGATGTCTCCGCCGGGGAATTTCCAGGGCTGGACGACGTAACCGTCGATGGTCATGGCCAGATCGCAGGCTGGGATATTCCGCAGGATGGCAGAGTCCAATAATTCATTGAGTACGTTGTTACCAAGCCGAGGCAGGACGCGTCGTTCGATTAGTTCATCTGTTAATTGTCCGCCGCCACCGTGGGCCAATACGATTCGCTGCGTGTGATCCGCCACGATTTTTCCCTCACCCCGATTACCGGTTTCCATAGCAGCGGAACGAATCATGCGATCCCCCTTGTCGTGCAGGCTTCCAGACCGGCCCGCTTAACCCCTACCCGGTGATACTTAAACCATGCCTGACACGTACCTTCGGAACTTACCATGCAGGGGCCGATCGGATTGATCGGCGTACAGGCGGTGCCGAATAATTTGCATTCGTGAGGCGTTGCCATTCCGGTGATGACTTTGCCGCAGATGCAGCCGGCGGGTTCATGATCTTCGGGCATTCCCAAGCTGAAACGCACGGCGGCATCAAAGTCGGCATATTCTTTTCGGATGATCATGCCGCTGCCGGGGATCGTGCCGAGGGCCCGCCAGCGGACGTCGCCGACGGCGAAGACTTCGTCCATCAGTTCTTGTGCCCGCATATTTCCTTGCGGGGCCACGACTTCCGGATAGGCGTTGATCAGTTCCTTGCGGCCATCGCGGACCATTTCGGCAAGCAGGGCGAGTGCGGCGGCCATGCAATGCTCTTCAAATCCGGCGACCACGCAGGGCATGCCGTGTTTTTCGACGATGGGGCGGTACAGTTCCCAACCCATGACGGCGGAAACGTGGCCGGGGCACATGAAGCCGTCGAGCCGGACTTCGCCGGCATCGAGCAGAGCCATCATGGCGGGCAGGACGCGCTTGTGACTGGCCAGTGCGCTGAAGTTCTTGACACCGAGGCGCTTAGCTTCCGAAATTGCGGCGGCGGTTCCTGGAGCGGTGGTTTCAAATCCCACTGCTGCCAGGACGACTTCCCGTTCCGGCAGGCGTTGGGCCAGACGCACGGCGTCGAGCGCGGAATAGATGACGCGAATATCCGCGCCACAACTGCGGGCTTTTTCGAGACTTCCGTCACGGCCGGGGACGCGGATCATGTCGCCGTAGGTGCAGATGGTCATGGGACGGTCTTGGCGGAGGGCGAGTTGGATGAGGAGATCGATATCGCCTTGAGCTGTTACACAGACGGGACAGCCGGGGCCGCTGAGTAACGTAACATTAGATGGGAGAAGGGAATGGAGTCCGGAGCGAAAGGCACTCATGGTGTGGGTGCCGCAGACTTCCATGAAGATCATTTTTCGGCCGACAGTTTTGGCAGCTTGGGCTAGTCGCCCCAAGGAAATTTGGACTTCTGCCAGTCGGCTACGCATGCGAATCCATTCGAACCAAATGGACATCAATGTCCACAATCAATAATTGCAGACCTTTTTATCTTTTATCTTCTCTCGGGCTGTGTGTCAAGGGCTAATCCGTGAAATATATCACCAATGAGGTAACATTTGACCTATGAAGGGGGGAGGGGACTAGGAATCGGTAGTTGCAGCGGCGGCTTGGCCGTAAGAAAGGCCGGCGTCGGTGGGGGGGACTAGGCGGTGTTCTATGACTTGTAAGTCTTTTTTTTCTAAATGGTTACGAAGTAACTGTGAGAACATGGCGTTGCACATGACACCGCCGGAGAGGCCGATGGTTTTGGTGCCGAGTTGGGTGGCTGCCCGTTGTAGGGATTCGGCGAAGGCGGCGGCGAGGGTGGCGTGGAATTGGTAGGAAAGCTGGGGGATATTTCGGGGTGTGAGGTCTTCCATTAGAGAGCGGATGAGAGGGGCGAGGGAGATTTCACGGGTGCCATCGGGGAGGGTTTCGGTGGTGAAAAGGGCGCCTGAAATGGACTCATTTGGACCCGATTTGGATCGATTTGGACTCAATTTTGACTCGTTTTGAGTGTGTTTTGCATCGTTTTGGAGTGCTTTTGCATCGTTTTTTTCGGTTTTGGACGCGCTTTGGGGCGCGGAGGTGGCGAGGGATTCGAGGAGCATTCCGGAGGCGGCTTCGTGGTGGTTGAAATTGCAGACGCCGAGGAGCGCGGCGAAGCCGTCGAAGAGGCGGCCGGTGCTGGTGGTCCAGGGAGAGTTGGAGCCGCGGCGGATCATGGCCAAGAGGATGGAGCGTTCGTGCGCGTCGGGGATGAGGGTGGCGGCGTGTTTTTCGAAGGCGGGGGATTCGCCGTAGGCTTTGTATAACATGGCGAGTGCGGGGCGGCGGGTGTCTTTGGCGGCGGCGTCGCCACCGGCGAGGCGCATGGGGGAGAGATGGGCAAGGCGCGTGAAGGATTTGCCGCCGGGATGGAGGTGGAGAATTTCGCCGCCCCAGATGGTGCCGTCGGTGCCGTAGCCCGTGCCATCGCAGACGAGGGCGAGTCCGCCTTGCGCGAGGAGGTTGTGCTCGGTGAAGACGGCGGCGGCGTGGGCGTGGTGATGCTGGACGGGGATGAGGGGGACGTTCCATTTGGCGGCAAGTTGCTGGGCGTAACGGGTGCTGGTGTAGGCGGGATGAAGGTCGTGAGCGATCCACTGGGGGCGGACATCGAAGAGTTTGATGAGGTCTTCGATGGCACGCTGAAAATGTTCGTAGGCGAGGGCGTTTTCGAGATCGCCGAGGTGCTGGGAGAGAATGACTTCGTGGCCGCGGGAAGTGGGGCGGACGACGGCGATGGTGTTTTTGAGTTCGCCGCCGACACAGAGGCCGCCCCCCCCCATATTGGCTTGAGGCTTCTGGATTGCGGTTGCTCCAAGTCGCAGAGCCACCGGGGCGTAGCCGCGGGAGCGGCGGATGGGGAGGGTGAACGAGGTGTGGGGCGTGGCAAATTTTTCGGGAGAGGGGTTGGTAAAACATGCCTGACGGGGCCCCTCCCCCGTAAGGCATGGCACACGAAACGGGCCTTCGGGAAAATTTGCCACGCCCGTGGAGCGATCCATATAGATGGAGTCGTCGACGGCGCGGGCGATGGGGCGGTCGTGGAGGAGGAAGGCGTCGCAGAGTGGGGCGAGGCGGCGGCGGGCTTCGTCGTTTTCGTAGGCGATGGGCTCGTCGCTGATGTTGCCGGAGGTCATGACGAGGGGTGGGATGGGGCCGAGCTTGGCGAGTTCGGCGAAGAGGAGGTATTGGATGGGGGTGTAGGGGAGCATGATGCCGAGGCGATGGTTGTTGGGGGCGACTTCGTCGCAGATTTTTTGGGGGGAGTCTTGATGTTGGGGATCGCTGATGGGGGTGGTGCGTTTGGGGGCGAGGACGATGGGGCGGCGTGGGGAGGTGATTTCGGCCTGGCCGGTGGGGGAGAGATCGACGAGAAGCTTAGCGGCGGCGAGGTCGGCGACCATGAGGGCAAAGGGTTTGGTGTCGCGGCGTTTGAGCTGGCGGAGTCGGGCGACGGCGGTGGGGGAGTCGGCGCGGCAGGCGAGGTGGAAGCCGCCGAGGCCTTTGATGGCGAGGATTCCGTTAGCAAGGAGGAGGGCGGCGGATTCGGAGTAGGGCGCGAGGAGGGGAGAGTTAACGATGAATGATGAACGATGAACGATGAAAGGGGGTTGGGGTGCGGCGGTGTGCTCGAGCCAGATTTTGGGGCCGCAGGTGGGGCAGCAGGTGGGTTGGGCGTGGAAGCGGCGGTCGGCGGGGTTGGCGTATTCGGCGGCGCAGGCGGGGCACATGGGGAAGGGGGCCATGGTGGTGAGTGGGCGGTCGTAGGGGATGCCTTGGATGATGGTGAAGCGTGGGCCGCAGTTGGTGCAGTTGATGAGGCCGTAGGCGTGGCGGCGGTTGGTGGGGTCGAAGAGTTCGCGGAGGCAGTCGG
>Ga0114951_10002368_pt1 | contig 21387 bp, 53 predicted proteins | sample AM7aDNAmetaG_FD_88677 | JGI IMG/M metagenome (GOLD analysis project Ga0114951, IMG submission 88677) | Freshwater microbial communities from Finland to study Microbial Dark Matter (Phase II) - AM7a DNA metaG | ecosystem: Environmental > Aquatic > Freshwater > Lake | place: Finland: Lake Alinen... | reverse complement strand
TATACGAACAAAAGAAAGAATTGGTTGATATCAAAAAATTTATGCCAGAATTTAAAGATGTTCCTAGCAAATCGTTAGCTGAAATTATTTTTAGATCGGATAAAGCATTCAAATCATTTTTTAGGCGAGGATGTAAAGGATTTCCAAAATTTAGTTCATCAGATAATTTGACTTCAATATTTTTTGCTAAACCTGATGTCAGATTAAAAAACAATGAATTATTTATTCCAAAAATAAAAACATCAATAAAATATAAAGAAAAAATAATATCAAATTGGACTTCTGTTAGATTAATAAGAAAAAATAATAAATATTATTTGAATTTTATTTATGATGATGAAAAAACAAACGATGATAAAATAGATTTGACTTATAGATCATTTGATTTGGGTTTGATGAATTTGTTTGTAGATAATGACGGCAATAAACAATTACGGTTTGATGTTAAATTACATAAAAGATATCAAAAAAGAATTAAGCAATTAAATCAATCATTAGCTAAAAAAACCAATAAAAAATCAAAAAGAAGAAAGAAGGTTAAAATTCAATTAACTAAAACACATGAAAAATTAGCTAATTCAAGGAAAGATTTTTTACATAAAGTCACTACCAAATTAATTAAAACCACAGTTGAATATAATTTAATAATTGGTGATATACAAGTTCAGGATATAATTAATAAAACAGTAAAAAATGATAAAATAAATAAAGAAAATAAAGATTATAGAAAAATAAAATCCAACAAAGACTTGAGAAGAAGTTTTTATAACACATCATTGACTATGTTTAAAAATATGATGTCATATAAAGGATTAAAATATAACAAAAACGTTGTTTTTGTCAATGAAGCATGGACTTCTAAAACGTGTTGTAATTGTGGTTGGGTCAACCACAATTTAACTTTAAAAGATAGAACTTTTAAATGTTCATGTGGGAATTGTATTGATAGAGATCAGAATTCCGCTGTCAATATAGCAAATGTCTGGTTAGGACAATTCAAAACACCAGTTGGTTTGAATTCGCACGAGTTAAATCGTGTAATAAAATGTTTACATTTTATATAACAGGTCTCATTCGAAGTCTGAATTTTTTATTTTGAAAATATTCATTATCTTTGTTTTTGGTAAGTCTTGTAGTGTAAACCTGGTAAACACACAACGCCAAGAAAGCAAGTTTAATAAATGAGATATTGGATCGTGCCCAATCAAGACTTCAATTTTTAATGAATTGCTAAATGAACAATAGTTTTAAAGTTGGTGATTTTGTTATTTTTAAAGGTGATAAAGTTCATGGTTTAACAGGTAAACACGCAGTAAATAACAATGTTTACACTTTTAATCGTTCATATTTAACAATTGAAAAATCATATAAAATTGAAAAAATAACTCATGAACACAGAAGTTATGGAGTTTTAGAAATATTGTGGATTGTTAATGATAATAATGAATGGGGTGGATATAAAATAGGTGAAAATGGATTTTATATTTTTGATGATTTAAAAATATCACGCAAAACAAAACTATTAAAAATTAAAAATGGAAGAACAATTTAAAATAGGTGATAAAATTTATTGCATAGACAATCATGGTGTCGAATCAGAATTGGATTTAGCACAATGTTACACAGTTGATTTGTTGGATAAAAATTTAAATGTACAAATTTTTAGATTACAAGAAACTCAATCACGGTGGATGACATTTAGGTTTACAAAAGATGAAAATCATCCAAAATTGATAGAATTGAGAAGTAAAAAATATGGATTATGAAAATCAGAAATACCATTATAAAATGTGAGTTAAAAGATTTGATTTCTCTTCAAAAATTTCTATTTAGTTTAAAATTTTCCTGGTTGGAAACAACAGCATATTCAAATGTTTTAAAACACCGGCACATTAAAGATTTTAAATGGATAATTAAAAATTATCCTGATTTTCCAGCACAATATTTTATTATTAAACATGATGATACTTTTGTTTGTGAACCAAAAATTTCTGATAGAAAAGATTTAAACAATTTTAAAATTATTGAGTATAATCAATTGGTAAGAAAAATTAAAATGGAAAAAATAAACAAAAATTAAACTTTTCTATTTATTTTTAATATATTCTAAAAAGAACTTTTTTTCTATGATAGAACATTTAACATTGGAAACTTTTAAAGAAAAAATAATGAATTTTGACACTTATAAAGATGAGTGGAAATTTGAAGGAAAATTACCAGCTATAATTGATTTTTGGGCTGAGTGGTGTGGACCATGTAAGATGTTATCTCCAATTCTTGAAGATTTAGCAGTAGAATATGAAGGTAAGATTAATATCTACAAAATAGATACAGAAGAGGAACAAGAATTATCAATAATGTTTAATATTAAAAGTATTCCATCTATGTTATTTATTCCTATGGATGGACAACCAGAAATGACTGTTGGTGCATTTCCAAAAGAAAAATTAAAAAAAGCAATAGAAGAAGTTTTATTAAAAAATTAAAAACAAAAATAAATTATAAAAATCATGAAACTCACAAAAGACGAATACCAGTTATTATTGAAAAAATTAGAATATAGATTTAAAAAATCAGGAGATATTTTAGTTGAAAAAATTGAAAACGAAAAGGATTTATCAGAAGACGACATTAAAGTTGTTCTTAAGAAATTGGAATATAATTTCCGCAAAGGTGATAATCCTCTTTTAAAGAAATTAGCAGATTCAATTTAATCTGTTGATAAAATGCGAAAATAGCACAACGGTAGTGCGTTTGCTTTTTCCAAGTAAAAGGTATCAGTTCAATTCTGGTTTTTCGCTCTTATAAAGTTTTCTATGAAAACAGGTGATACAATTTATTGTATTAAATCTTATAAAGATCCTTACAAAGAATTTTTGAGTGATCATACTTATAAAATTATTATGGTTGTACCATCTTATATTTGTGTTGCTTGTTGTGTTGCTTGCCATGATTATCCAATTGGATATTTACAACATTTTTGGTTTGCATTAGATGTTGATAGAAAAGATTTTCTATATTTCAATAAATATTTTATTACCAATAAAGAACAACGAAAAATTAAGATAAATAAATTAAATTTTTAATTTAACATTCCTTAAAACCAAACCTATGAAAAACAATTCAAAAAATTCTATTTATTTAGATATAAATACGTTTAAATATAAATTTGTTCATGTGGATATAAATCCATTATATCCTGCACCAGCAAAAAAACTAAAAATGTTTTATGGTGAATTTTCTGGTGAAGATTTTAAAGTAATTACAGAAACTATGACAACATTACCAGAAGATGTACAAACTAAAATTAGAACATTTTTAAAAAACAATATCAAAAATATAACAAGTGAAGTTTAAAATTGGTGATATTATTGTTCCAAGTCGGTCTTGTTCATATAATCTAAAATTAAGATATAAAATTGTTGATATTGATTATGCTACATATTATCAAGTTTTAGATATTTTAGATAATTATAAGATAAAATATATAAATCAGAGTTTGGATGATCTTTTTGATTTAGACATCAAATTTGAACGGAAAGAAAAATTACAAAAAATTTATGAACAAATTTAAAATTGGTGATATTATTGTTCCAAAAATAAATTATAAACCTTTTTCTGAATCCACTAAATGTACTGGATATAAAATTGTTGCTGTTGCTGGTAATTATTATAAAGTTTTAGATATTACATATAATATTTGCTCACACAGTTCGATTTATATGATGGATTGTTTTTTTATTTTAGATATAAAAACTAATAGAAAAGAAAAATTACAAAAAATTTATAAAAATGAACAAATTTAAAATTGGTGATATTATTGTTCCAAAACATCAGCATTCTTATAATAATAACGATTCACTACACAGATTTAAAATTGTTGATATCACAGATAAAAAAATATATAAAAATTCTATAACTTACGGTTATTATAACGTTTTAGATTATGCAAATTTACAAAGACACCTTAATCTTCATCTAACAGATGAATTATATTGTTTAGATATAAAAACTAATAGAAAAGAAAAATTAAAAAATATTTTTAATGGCAAATCCTTTTAAAGTTGATTATTATGTTGTGAGTAAAGAAGGTCAATGTCTTTATACTTACCAATTAAAATAAAATTTAAAATTGTGTTTGTAGATGCATTAATATTTATAGTGGTATTTATGTATAATCACAATTATTTTGATTTTGATTTATCAACATACAGAAAATTAAAAATACAAAAAATAAATCATTTGAATGATATTCGAAGTAAGAGAATTGCCATATGATGGCTCAAATTTAAAATTGTTAGGATTAATTCACAATAGTGAAAATAATTTATACCGAGCAGCAGAAAAATCAGATTACAAAAAAATTTTAAAATATGGTACAGTAACACTAAATGAAGATGTGATATTTGCCGCAACAGCGGATGATATTATTGCGGCTGAAAATAATTTAGAATTGTCATCTTTTAAACAATTTAAAAATTATAAAGAACCTATTTTAATAGTTTATGATGTAAATGGATTTGAAAAATTGAATAATTCGCAATGGAAGTTTAAAGATACAAAAAATAAAAGAAAATATTTAAAACAATTCATTTTTATAAAAACTCAATGATAAATCTTAAAGGTGAAATTTTAACTGAACTTGGTTTTACACTGCACCACAGATGTGATATTATTAATTATGAAGGTCCATTTTGTTCTCTTTTTCAAGATGAGGATGATAATTATTATTTTTTTGATTTGGTTGATGATGATTCGAATAATAATCGGTGGATGGTATATGGTACAACATTAGAACAATTAGTTAACTTTTTCGATAAAAAAATATCACTACTTGATATTGTGAAATCAAATAGTGAATTTTATTTTTTAGATATACGAGATTATCGGGAAAATAACAATTTATTATACGCAAGTGTCCGGCTTGAAAAAATAACCAAAGTTAAATATTGTGATTTGCCGTCTCAATATTTGTATGATGATAATAATTATTTTTTTGATAAAGAACAATCTGAGATTTTGATCATAGAAAAAATAAAATTAGACATTTATAAAAAAATAAGAACAGAAAAACTAAAAAAATTAAAATGAAAAATAATATATAGAATATGAATCAAGATGTCGTCCTTACAGGAATGTAATTTGTGAATTAAAAAAGACTATCTAAATGTTAAAAACATATAATATATTTTTAATAAAAGAATTTGCTGATAATGTTATTGAGCCAAATATTATACAACAATCATTATCAATAAATCAATCTACATTTACAATAAAAGTTAAAGAACGGATTTATGTAGTTATGATTTCACTTTTTGGCGGGCAAGAATCAGCAATAATAAAAGTTGATTTTATGCTTAAAATTGAAAATAAATCATATCCAGATAGTCTTAGTGATATAAAAACAAATGATGGTGATGCATTACTCGTTATGGCGAATATAGTTGCTATTATAAAGCATTGGTTAAAATCAGATATGGAGCAAAGTTTTTCAGGACAATTGGTGGATTTTAAAGATATAACTGTTGTTGGATTATGGATAAATTCAAAATCTGAAATTATCGGAGATATGAGAAGATCAAATATTTATAATTATTACATATATAAAAATTTAGAAAAATTAGGTATAAATATAATTGAAAAGAAAAATATAACAGACGTTGCAGATAAGAGTTTAGTTGATGGACATGTTATGTTTCAATATAAAATAGAGCCATCTACTATAGAAAAAATACGGAATTTATGGAAATGAAATATTTGAAATTATTTGAAGAATGTAAATATGTGTTATAATCATAAGATCATAAGTTCATAAAAACAAATTAAAATGAAAAATATTTTAATATATAGAAAACTGAATATGTTTTTGCTCCGTGTGATATTTTCAGATTTGTTCATAATGGTTAATCTTTTATGAAAATTTCACAGTTATGGGTGGAGAAATTAGCAACCTCCATTAAAAAAATAACTATTATGTATTTTTTCAAGTTTTTCAAAACTTGATATTCAGTTAAATACCCGATTTTGTCGGGTATTTTTTATTATCAAAATGTTTTTGTACTTTTGTTAAATAAAATATAAAAACAATGGAAACCAACGAAACAAAAAGCACAAAGCCTAAAAGAACAATTTTTGGAATAATATTTATCCTTATTCTTTCAGTACTTACAATGTATGGTATATATTCCATAAATAACAACAGTTGGAAATCTTAATTATATTCTATGCTTAGAATCAAAAGGATATTTAAATGTCAAATATATAGAATATTCTTTGTTCGGACCAATTGGTACAACTGTTGTTAACACCCACAGAGTTGGTGGTGTTGGTTATGGTTTATATGAAGGTAATAAAGATGGGAAATCTTATTTTATTTGGTGTAAACCTATCGGTGAAAGTGAAGTGGTGATTATTAAAACATTTTTAAAGAAATAATATGTCGATATTTGCAGATAATTATACGGTAGATGAAAATACAGGGGAAGCAAAACTTGTAAAACATCTAAATAAATTTAGAATAGATAGAAAAACCTGTAAGCAAAAAGTTGGTCATTGGAACAAAAATGGTCATGCTAAAATTGTTAATCGATATTGGAGTAATGGTGATAAAAAGAAAAAATTTAAAATTATGAAGGACGTTCTTTTAAATATTGATAATCCAGAAATTTAACAACATGGAATTAACAGAGAATTATTTGGTATCAGATTTCGGTTTTAAAAGAAAAACCAACAATAAAATTAAGTTTTTATTTAATGATAAATATAAAATAACATTAACAAAAGTTAAAAGTTATTTTTATAATAATGATACAAATGAAATTTATAAGTGTGTTGGAGATATAATTAAAATAATTGCAATTAAGGAAATCGAATTGAAGTCTGAAAAATTTCGTGCAGGTTTATCAAAAATAAATTTAAATCAAGGTGATTTTGATGCTGTTTTTCGTGATAATAAGCAAACAGGTGATATTGTATTTATTAGTCATGACAAAGCAAAACTTTTATTACAAGCAAAGTTTAACGAATTAATTTCTGGTCCCTTAATGGTTGGTGGCAGTGAAGGAATTTACACATATAGAATATTAGAAGCAAATTATGTTTTTAAATCTCACGGTTCTATGGGGACGGAAACTATCACATTAACACTACAATATCATTATAAGGATAGTTTAGGTCAGCATGATTTTTGGAATACTTTTAAAATTTACAATTTTAGTAAAGATGATTTTACTATTAATGATAGGTTGAGTGTATCTTTACCAGTTGATTATTTAATTGATAAATTTATTTAAATTATGTCAATAGATTTTTTAGAAAAATTTAGAAAAAATTCACCTGAAATAGTTTTAGATTGGAATACAAATAATCTAAAATTGAAATGTAAGATGGATTTTTTTGCTGCATCAATGTTGTTTAAAAAGGAAAAATGTATCAAATTTATCGAATAAGTTTTGAAAATGTTACACAAGTTATACGAAAATTAAAATTAGAAAAATTAAATAAAATATGAAAGATCAAGAACTTTTCCTTAACACTAAGTTTGGTTTGATAGATTTAATCGAATTTAAACATACAATGGAACAAAATGGTTGGATTATTGTAACAAATAGTGTTAATAGTGTTACAGAAGTGACAATTTATGAAAATGAAGATGATAGAAAATGGGAAGAAGCAATGATTATGTCCACAGCCGACACTTTTGAAAAAGCCTTTTTGATTTGCTTAATTGAAATAAAAAATTATTACAAATATAAATCGTAAACTTAAAAAATAAAAATTATGAAATTATTAATTATTAACACATTATCAATTTTCATTTTATCGTATTTGGGAATTGGAATTCATGTGACTGGATTTGTTCCAGCACTTTTAGTAGCAATAGTTTTTGCAATTTTAAATATTGTTGGTCTTGTTACATTTTTAATTGCACCATTTATATTATTTCATATATTTGGACTTATTGTGTATGAAGGAATTTTATTTTGGATCACTTCGCTGATTGTGACAGGATTTATAATTGTTAGTTTTCCTTGGGCAATTTTAAATGTTATTATTTTAGGTGTTATTAATTTATATTTTACTCCAAATAAAAAAAGAAATGCAAGATAATTATTATTTAATCCAAGAATGGGTTGGTGATGCTTATGTAGAATCCGGAGTTTATAATTATCTTAAACAATTTGTCATTGACTATACTAAAAATATAGAAAAAGATGGATCTGTGAAGGTTATTAAACATGATTTTTCAAAGTCACACTCTGATACTTTAAGAATTATTGAAGCTGAAAAAACTATATTTACTCGTATTTTTAGTGTCAGGAACATCCAATTAAATATCATTATATGATCGATTTTAGAGGGGAATTTTGGAAAATTCATAAATCTAAATTAGATGACGCATTATTTATTGGTGCACCTAAAGATTATATTGAAGTGTGGAAAAATATGCCTGCTTTTTCAAAAGATGGTTATATGTTTATTTGTAAAGACCATTTGATTTACGGACAGTCTGCCTGGTCTTATATGCCAGGCGGCAATTATTCACTTGGATTAAATAACATTTTAAAACAATCAGAAGATTTTTTTAAACGTAGTAATTTTAAATACATGGGCAAAATTCCAGATTGCTTAAGAAAGAAAAAATTAAAAAAATTATATGAGTTGTGATTGGAAAGTAGGTGATTATGTAACTTGTATTGAAGAAGCAGCACCTTTAATTTTAAATAAGGAGTATTTGGTTGTAGAACAAGATAATAATTTGACATATGTTCATGCAAAAGATACCGATTATGATTATGGATTTTTTAATTGGCGTTTTAAAAAATCATTAAAAACACCAAGAAAATTAAAATTAAAAAAATTATATGAATCGTAATTACAAATGTGATTGGGAAGTAGGAGACTATGTAATTTGTATTATAGTAGAGTATTCATCTTTAACTTTAAATAAAGAATATTTAGTTGTACAGAAAGAAGATGATATGACTTATATTAATATCGGTACTGTACCCGGAAATTACAACCTTGCATTTTTCAATTGGCGTTTCAAAAAATCATTAAAAACAACAAGAAAATTAAAACTTAATAAATTAAAAAATGAGCTGGAATCATAAAATAATGACAGAAGAAGAATTGAAGGTTCTTGTTAAAGATGTTTACGATGCTAAGGTTTTTACATCATTTCAATGTGACCAGCATCTTATGAGTATGGTTTTTATGCCAGCCAATTCTATTTTTAAATTCTCCTCCATCCAAACCAACCAAAACAAACGAAATTCGTACAGATCGTAAAAACAAATTGATTTATATGGATGATATTGCAAAATGGAAAAATGAAACTAAAGTAAGAGAAGATTTTTTTTAATAATATTGGTATGCTATATGAATTTTATGATAAAGCAGCACCAAGAGGAATAAATGGGTTTCCAATTTTTTATAGTGTCAATATTGTTTCAAAAATTGATTCTGATAGATTTCTTGAAATGTATAAAAAATATGAAGAAGCAAGAATAAACTTTGAAAAAGATTTCAAATAATTTCGTCAATATTCTTTTTTATTTTTTCTAATTTATGTTTTCTTAGTAAAATATTCAAATATTTTTCGTGTAATTTTGTACCAAACCAGCTATTAAAAGTTAATGGAGCACTGCTTACACATTTAACATTACCGAAAAGTTCTTCACTATCATCTTGATAATAACTTTCAAAATATTTTCCATAAGCATCAATATCTAATTTCCTTCGTTCAAGTTCATTCATTTTAAATATATTTAATTTTAGAAATATAATTATCAACATTTATCCACCCAAGTTTACCTTTTAATAAAAATGGATCTATCTTTTTAACATCTTTATAAATGTGACACCATAATTTTGGATTATATTTTGTAAAACATAGATTTTCATCATTAGGTAACATAGGTCTACAGTCAACTAACCTTCCAACAGCAATAGCATATCCAAGTTTAATTTCTTCGCCTTTTAGAGTGTTCAAAATTATCTGATATTGTATATAACCAGAACATTCTAAAATTTCCTTTTGTGAATATGCTTTTTTGCAAGAGCAAATTAAAACTAAACCACGATAGTTTGTTTTCCATGTTCTTGTTTCTATTTTACCGTGCAACATTAAATTTGCAAATGGTTGCTTCCATGATAATCCTAATATTTTTTCTATCATTTAAATAATCTTTTAATTTTTTCTTTTCTATCTTTTCTTATTTTTTCTATTTTGTTTTCAAAAATATAATCAAAATAAAATAATGGAACAGTAGAATTCCAAATAGGTTTTACTGGTTTAAGTTTCTTTTTGTTCATCGTCTATTTTTTTAAAAATTTTTTCTAACTTTTCTTTTCTTAATTCTTTTTTAAAATTTATTTTTTCAAGCTCTTTTACAATATCTACATTGTAATAATATTGTAAATCACGAAGCATTTCCAAATCCATTTGTTTTTTAGTTTAATTTTTTAAAAAAGTTTTTAATATATATAAGAACAATGATAGCGAATTTTGAATATTTTTTATTGGAATCTACTAATATAAAATCAAAGAAAGAATTACTTGGTAAAAAATTTTATCATGGTACTACATTAGAAACATGGAACACCGAAGAAAAAAGTTATTTACATATAACCGATGATGAATCAAGCCTTCAGTTCTGCTTATAGCATGATATTCCGCATGTTCTTTGTCATGATCAAACGAAATATGATAAATTGACAGCAATTGTTTTTGAGATATTAATAGATGAAAATATATTAAATTTAAAATGGGAAGTTGATGATGACTGCGGAATAAGAACATTTTTTAAAACATGGTTGGATTCATATAATGAAGTAGGAACATTTGTGATTGTGGGAGATTATGATTCTAATAAATTTCAAGTGGTGTTAAAAGAAGAAATAACAAAAGAAACGCCAACAAGATATTTATAAATTAAATTAATATTTAGATGTTAAAATTTGAAACTTTTACTTTTGGTGATTTAGATAAATATGATAAATCAAGTTTAGCTGACGAATTATCATACTATTCCGATATTTATACCTTTGCCAAAAAATATGATAAACAAATAAAAACAATAATAGAAGAAGCAATATTGAAATTTAAATCAAAAATTCCAATCTTTGATAAAATTAAGGTTCAATTAGTTAAGAGTTTTTCTACAGATAAATCTAAAAAATCTGATACAATTGGAAAATATATTCATGAAAGCTGTCTAAGAATACCAATTATTCTAATAGGTTTAAAAGAGATTTACGAAGCTGTGAGCGAATATGGATCTACAATTGATGTTGCACTCAAGTCTACCATATATCATGAGCTGGGACACGCTATGGTTGATTTGGATAATCAAATAGAATTTGTTGAAGATGAAAATATTTTAGATTTTGAAGATGAAGAAGAATATGTTGAGGATTTTGCTTTTAATTTTGAAATGTTCGATGAAGTTCCAGAAGAAATTAATAAATTAATTGAAATTTATAAGAAACACATTATCAAAGAAGAAGTTAATCAGAAAAATAAAACACCGTATAAAGGTTGCTATGTTATCACTAAAGATTTTCCAGATTATATTGGTCAAATTAATAGAGAAGTCTTTGCAACATGGGCAGGAGATGGTAATTATTATAATTCACAATTAAATCGGGAATTAAATTATATTGTTAGTTATGAAGAAGGCACTTATTCATTCCTGAGTGTTAAAATCAAATTTAAAGATATTTTGTATTGGTCACCAAATAAACAAGAATTAGAACCTTTTATAGCTGCGAATAAATTTGGAATTTAAAAAAATAATATAAAAATGTGAAACATAATCCTAAATCGTTAAAAGAACTTAAAGACCTTCGGAAACCAATAAGAAATGTTAATATTGAAGCAAAACAAAATTTATCAAAACTTGATAAACTTGCCCTTTGGATAACACAACATGTAGGAACAATGGGTTTTTTCTTTGTTATTTTTGTGTGGACTGCCTTTTGGCTTGGTTGGAATTCATTGATGCCTGCAGAAGTTAGATTTGATCCGTTTCCAGCTTTTGTGCTTTGGTTGTTTATTTCTAATATGATTCAAATATTTTTAATGCCACTTATTATGATTGGACAAAATTTACAAAGTGACCATGCAGAAACAAGAGCAGAAGCAGATTTTGAAGTTAACACAAAAGCAGAACTTGAAATTGAAACAATACTCCAACACCTGGAAAACCAAAATAAAATAATGATGGAAATTTTGAAAAAAATTGAGAAAAAATAATTTATTTAATAAATAAATTTGAAATCGATTCATTATTGTTCATTCTCGAAATTGCCTTTGCTATAAGATCGGCAACACTGACAACCTTAATTTTGTCGGATTGCCGGGAAAGTGGAATTGTGTCTGTTACGATCAACTCTGTTAATTTAGATTTTTCAATCCTTTCATAAGCATCTCCAGAAAGAACGGGATGTGCGACGCATGCCCTTACGGATTTTGCTCCCTTTTTTTCAATTAATAAATCAGCTGCCATTGTTATGGTTTTTGCGGAATCTACGATGTCATCTATAAAGATGACATCGCAACCATTCACATCACCAATTAATTCCATTCTTTCAATTTCGTTTGGTCCGCTTCTTTCTTTATACATAAAGATCATACGTGTCTTTAAATATTTTGCGTATGGTTTGGATCTACGTCCACCACCTTCATCAGGACTACCAATTATAAGATTTTTTAATCCTAATGATTCAATATAAGGAAGAAAAACATATGAACTATTAAGTGCATCAACTGGAATAGAGAAGAAGCCTTGAATTTGATCCGCATGCAAATCTATAGCGATCACCCTGGTGCAACCAGCTTTTTCTATAATGTCCGCCAATAATTTTGCCGTTATTGGAACTCTTGGCATATTTTTTCTGTCCTGCCTCAACCAGCCCATGTATGGTAGCACTGCCACAATTTCTTTGGCGGATGCACGTTTAGAAGCATCAATTAATTGAAGTAATTGCATCACATTATCAGATGAAGAAATAAGATATTTTAAAATATTCATTGCTTCTTCATGTTTTTCTGGTGGAATCATGTCTAAAATTTTGTTCGCATCACTATACGAAGAAAATAAGGACGAAACAATAAAAACAGTTTCACCTCTAACGCTTTCTTCTAGAACGGGACAAAATTCACCATCTGCAAAAACTGTCAATGAACTAATATCCAGTTTTTTGCCATATGCGTGTGCTATTTTTTCTCCTAAAATTTTGGATTTGTGTGCTGAAAATATTTTAACTGCCATATAAGAGTTTTTTGTTGATTATATTGCAAATATATGAAAAAGTTTTGAAATAAAAAAGTAAAAAAATGATTTTAAATATTAATATATATTATAAAATAATAGAATAAAATATGAAAAAAGTTTTTAGTTTCACATTAGATGAGAATGTTATACAGGAACTTGCAAATTTTTGCAAGAATGGTTTGATAACAAAATCAAAACTGGTTAACAAAATTATAAAAGATTATATTGAACAAGAAAAAAAGAATCAAATTAAAAATGATAGTAAATGAGTTTGTGGAAATAAAAGTACATACTAGAATACTATTCAAATTAATAGAAATTGGATATGATGTTAAGATAGGAGATATTGTGACGATTAAGGTTTCTGAATTATCTAAATCAAGTGGTCAAAAAATTTTAGTTAGATGTGATGTTTGTGGCAAGGAAAAATTATTAAGTTATTCAGATTATAACAGGAATATAAAAAGACATAATATTTATAGTTGTTCTAGCAAATGTGGTATTGTAAAAAGAGAAAAAACCAACATAAAAAAATTTGGTAAAAAATATTATTCACAAACACCAGAGTACGATAAACGAAAAAAGAAAACATGTTTAGAAAAATATGGTGTTGAGAATGTGTTTCAATCTGAAGTTATAAAAGAAAAAATAAAGCAAACTTGTTTAGATAAATATGGTGTTGAATTTGCTTTTCAATCAGAAATAGTTAAAGATAAAAGCAAACAAACAAATAAAATAAAATATGGTGATGAGTGTGCTTCTAAATCTGATGAAGTAAAGAATATGATAAAACAAACTTGTTTAGATAAGTATGGTGTTGGTTGTTCATTTCAATCAGAAGAAGTTAAAGATAAAATTAAAGCCACAAATTTAATTAGATATGGTGTAGAATATAGTTCACAAAATAAAAAAACTAGAGACAAATATAAAGAAACTTGTTTAGAAAAATATGGTGTTGATAATGTATCTAAATCTGATGAAATAAAAAATAAAAAAGAAGAAACATCATTAGCAAGATATGGAGTAAAACATGTTTCTCAAGATCCAAAAATTTATGCTAAACAACAAAAATCAGGGTATAGATTATTTCAGCACGAAAACACAAAATTATATTATAGAGGTTCATATGAGAAACACTTTTTGGATTATTGTTTTGAAAATAATTTACCAGTTAAGCAAGGAAAAAGAATTAAATATACATATGAAAACGAATTGCATTATTATTTTTCTGATTATTATTTTTCTGAAAAAAATTTAATTGTTGAAATAAAGATTTATTTAAACTTTAAATTTTTTGGTTTAATTTAATCAATTTTTCTTTCCTCATTTTTGAAATAGCGTTCATTATTTTACTTTTTAAGTGTATCAAATCAGGGTCTTTTAAAATTTCATTAATTTCGGTTTGTTTAATAGGAATATAAATATATTCATGGTAACCAGGTTGACCAGAAGAACTTTTATTTTTTAGTGCAAAGAATTCTTTATATGTTTTAATATTATTTATTTCGTCGTTTGAAAAACCACAACTATAACTCATTAATTTTCTTGTACCACCATTAGTAAGGTTTTCTTTTAAAGCACACATTTGTGCTAATGTTCCGAATGTTCCGGTGCATTCATATATAAGGCACGGCACTCTAAATTTAGGAACTCCAACTTTAGAACGAACAACCAAAAATATTTCCCACATTTTGTTTAATTTTAATTAATTTTAATTTTCTATGTTCTTTTAATGATCTGAACGATCCTATATCAAATGGTGAAATTCCCAATTCTTTTCCATTAATATCTACAAAGAATATAGTACTTAAATTTCCTTGAAGAAATCCAACAACTTTATATTTATTATTTTTCTTAAACCCGGCATAGGTACATCCGTCACCGAGACAAACGTACCATTCGCCCATTACAAAAGCAATATTTTTTGTTGTTGGAAAATAATATAGTCGATCTTTTTTGAATCTAAAATCCATTTTTTAAAATTCTATTTTCATATCACTATCATCTGTTTCAATTTCTGCACTATTTAACGTTTCAAAATATCCACACCAAAATGCTGATATTTGCCATGTATCATCGTTATCAGTTTTTAATTTTATGCAATGTTCTGCATAATAACCATCTGCTCTATATTCCCAATTTTTATCACCAACACGTTTTTTACTTTTTTCGTCAATAGCATTTCCGCTACTGATACAAAAAAGTTTTGGTTCATAAACAAACCAATCTTTATTTTTGTTTTGTAGAAAAATTTGATCTGCTGTTAATTTTTGAGCATATTCATGTAGTTGTTTATGTTGTTCATAATGTTCTTTTATTCGTTGTAGGTTTTCTTTGGCAACATTTAAATTTGTCCATGTCAATTCTAAGTAATTATCACACGTTTCATTATGAAAAGAATCGCCAGTTTCATAATTGATTATTATTTTATATTCCATAAATTTTAATTAATTTTTTCTTTCTTTCTTCTTTGATATTCACAATTTCAATTCTACCATCATCAATCAAATCTGTTAAAGACCAACCATAAAATCCATCTGTCATCGCCATATGATCTGTATGTTTAATTTCTATAATAGTACTTTTATATGGATATTTAATATTACTTTTTAATGGATTATTATCATTAAGATAGCTACTCCATATTGTTGGTTTACTTGTAATAATAAATTGTGTTCCTTTTTTAAAATCCTTTTCTGTTTTAAAAACTGCGAATGTCATAGATTGTAAATTTTAATTAATTTTTTCTTTCTTTCTTCTTTAAGAATTATAATTTTGTTTCCTTCAAGTAAACTGGATAAAGACCAGCCATAAAATCCATCTGTCATTGGCGAATCAAATTCGAATTCGGAATGCTTAATTTTTTTAATAATACTCTTATATGGATATATAATGTTACTTTCTAATGGATTATTATCATTAAGTGAACTGTTCCACATTCTTGGCTTGCCTGTAATAATAAATTGTGTTCCTTTTTTAAAATTATTTACTGTCATCGATTATAAATCTTAATTAATTTTTTCTTTCTTTCTTCTTTAATGTTCACAATTTTAATTTTGTTTTCTTCGATTAATGCTGACAAAGACCAACCATAAAATCCGTCTGTCATTGCACCATAAGGATGGTCTATTTGCTTTATAATACCACTATATGGGTATTTAATTTTGTTTCTTAATGGATAATTATCATTTAATTTACTATCCCATAATGTTGGCTCTTCTGTAATAATAAATCGTGTCCTTTTTTTAAAATCATATTTTGTCATAGATTATAAATCTTGGTTAATTTTTTCTTTCTTTCTTCTTTAATTGGTGCAATTTCAATTAAATGTTCTGATATTAAAGAAGAAAGTGACCAACCATAAAATCCATCTGAAAAGCAATCACCATTTCCGCCGTTGGAAATTTTTTCAATAACACCTCTATATGGATATTTAATTCCGTTTCTTAATGGACAATTAGCATTTAATGTACTATTCCAACAAATTGGTTCTCCAGTAATGATAAATCGTGTTCCTTTTTTAAAATCTGATTTTGTCATCGTAGATTATAAATTTTATTTAATTTTTTCTTCCGCTCTTCTATAATATTTGATATATTAATTTCATCTTTTTTAAACACGACAAAATTATCAACACCTTTTATTTTTGTGAAAAGATAATAAAAAAAATTATCACTTGTAAAAGTGTCAGAATTAGTGACATAAAATTTTGAACCGGATTTAAAATTTTCCCGTGTGAAATTAAAACAAGGTTCTCTGATTATTTCTATTATAATATTTTTCATCTTAACAAAGATAAAAATAAAAATTTAAAATAAAAAACTATTTTATATCATTTTTAATCAAAAATTCAATGTATTCTGATTTACTTAATTTTATTTCTTTTAAATATTTTTCAAGTTTATTATTCAAATCTTTATCAATACTGATTCCAATAGACTTTTTATTTTTTGACATTTTGTTTTTATTCTTTATAGTGAATTTTTAGAAAAAAGTGATTTTATTTTATTTATATATACCAATAAATTACCCAAAATTATGAAAAAATTTAAAACTAAAATGAAAATATCCGTTGCGTTGAGTGAGGAAATCAGGCAATATTTAGATGAAAAAAATATTGACAACAAATCTAAATATATTGAATATCTTATATATGTTGATTTATTAAAACATAATATAATTGAGAAAAAAGAATATTATAACTATGAAAAGATTAAATAATTTTAACGATGATTATTTTGATTGTATAGATTCTGAAGAAAAAGCATATTTTTTGGGTTTTATATCTGCGGATGGTTGTATTGTAGAAAGAACAAAAATTTCCAAATTACTATCAATTCACATAAACAGACAGGATATAAAAATTCTAGAAAAATTTAAAACTGCGATATGTTTTACTGGTAATATATTTTTATGTAAATCAAAATCTGAAATGTGTAATATTTTTTGTTATTCTGTAAAAATGGTTAATGATTTATCTAAGTATGGTGTTGTGCCAAGAAAAACTAAAATTTTAAAATTTCCAGAATTGCCAGAACATCTTATAAAACATTATATGAGAGGTTATTTTGATGGGGATGGTTGCATTTCTATTCATAAAGATAAAAGATTTAATAATGGTGATAGAGGACAAGTAAATATAGTTTCAGCATCATTTGATTTTATTAATGAATATATTAATTTGTTAGTGAAAAATGCCGGTGTCAAAAGAAATAATATATTAGATAGAAAAGGTGATGGTAGTTATTATGTTATAGATTGGGCAGGATTAGCAGATGTTGAAAACATCTATCATTTTTTATATGATAATGCGACTATTTTTTTAGATAGAAAAAAAGAAAAATTTGATAAGGTTATGGCAATAAATTCTTTAAAAATTAGATACCGTAAAATTAAACAATTAGAAAGAAAAATAAACAAATGATTTCATCTTTCATATAATAATAAAAATTAATTAAATATGGGTAAAAGAACCAACTTAATATCATACTTTGGAGGCAAGGCCAATTTTCAATCCTACATATCTCCAATCATTCCTAAAGATTTTAAAACTTATACAGAACCATTTGCAGGTTCAATGGCGGTATATTTTTTTATAGATATGCCAGAAAATGCAAAAGCCAGATATAACGATTTTAATAAAGATCAAGTTAATCTTGTTGCATGTTCTAAAGAATATGACAAATTTCTTATAGAATTAAATAAGCAATTAACTGATGTAGATAGTCCTTTATATTGTAAAGAAACAGATCCAGTTTTAGTAAAAGCACATTACAAAGAGTTGTATTATAAACTTAAGAAATCAAATTTTCCAAATGAAAGTTTTAATGTTCCAGATTTTACTAGAGCATCATATTATGCTTTTCTTTTAACTTCAGCATTTTCCAGCTGTTCATACCTTGCGGCCGGTTTTTCGAATTTTAAATTAAACACATTAATTAGAAAATTGCAAAATAAGCAATTACAAGAAAAATTATCAAAAATAGATTCTTTTGAAAATCTAGATTTTGAAGAATTTATAAAAAAATATGATTCAGAAGATACATATATGTATTTAGATCCTCCATATTCGAGTTGGAAAGAAGAAACAAATGTTGATAATAATAATCGATCAGGTTGGTATGGCACAAAAGATGCCTTCGGCCAAGCGGAGCACATTAAACTTTTAGAATTATTAAAAACTACAAAATCTCGTTGGTCTCTTTCTTATTATTATTTTCCTGATCTTGAAAAATATTTACCAAAAGATAAATATGTTTGGTTAGAAAAAGAATATTTTCGTTCATCGGCAAGTTTTTCTAAAACAGAAGAAGCAAAAGGCAAAGAGTTATTGATTTTAAATTATCAAATTGATCCTAATGTTTATGCTAATTATAGATTAGAAGATGGTATTTACAAAATATCAGAAAAAGTTGTTGATAAAGCGGATAAAAGTAAAAATATAGATGTTCAAATTAAATCTCTTAGAGAAGAATGGAACAGACCTATAACTCAACAAAAATTAAAAGTTGAAGATGATGCTGATGATTTCTTAAATAATATATCTGAAACAAAAGAACAAAAAAATATTATAAAAGAAATTATAAAAACTAAAACAAAAGATAATAGTGAAGTTGATGATTTTTTAGATGACACAAAAGAAGTTAAAGAAAAAATAGAAAACACAGTTAAGAAAGACGAAGAAATTGATGACTTTTGGCTTTAAAAATAAATAATATTGATTATGAAAATAGATATAGTAAATAAATCTGGTTTTGATTTACCAAAATATGAAACATCAGATTCAGCAGGAATGGATTTGCGAGCTTGTTTAAGCGCAGACACAGAAATATTCGGTACAAACTCAATAATATTAGAACCTGGTGAAAGGAAAAAAATACCAACAGGAATTTACATTAAATTACCAGAAGGATACGAAGCACAAATTAGACCAAGAAGTGGATTGGCAATTAAAAATGGCATCACTGTCATCAATACACCTGGCACAATTGATTCGGATTTCGTATTAGAAATTTGTGTTTTATTAGTCAATTTATCAAAGGATGATTTTTTTATACACAATGGTGATCGTATAGCACAGATGGTAATAAATAAATTCGAAAAGGCTGAATGGAATGTTGTTGATAATTTATTAGCAACTAACAGGACTGGCGGTTTCGGTAGCACTGGTATTAAATAAAAAATAATAATTTATGGAAAAATTTAGATTTTATTATAAAAATAAAAAAGAAGAATTATTGTTAATTGAGAAATATTTTAAAGTTGTCAAATATTTTGAAATTTGTGTTATTTATGAATCATCAATAAAAGAAATAAGAAAAATTAAAATAGACAGTTTAGATATTTTAACAAAAAAAGAACGTTATATTCTTAATAACGTTTTATTAACATCTGAAAATTATAGTGATGAATATTCTTGGACAGAATATATTGCAGAACAAATTGACAAAACAATCAAATACGAAGAATATCTTGATTCAAAGGTTATTTTATGAGGAAACTGCGATCAAAATGGACAAACGAAAAAATAGATGATATGAATTCTTTTGAAGATAAAAGTTTTTATGAGTGTTTATCTGTTAATAAAAATGATGAATTTTTAATTAGACGAGGTTCTGATGTTAGATATTTTTCTGACAGTTATTGTATTTTTAATTTGACAGAAAAACAACTACGAAAAATAAAAATAGAAATTTTACATAAAACATTAGAAGGAAATTGTTGGAAAAAAATTTTAAAAAAATGTAAAAAAGTTAGTAGTTTTAATATTTATGAAAAAATAATGGTTGATGAACTCACAAAAGAAATAAATAATAATATAATAGAACGATTAAAAAATATGTACAACGATGGGATATCAAATTAAACGCAACAAAAAAGGTGAATATAAAATAATATCATCTACATCTGATGAACCTTTATGTGATGGTTGGATTTCAGAAAATGAAGCCAAAAAAATTCTTATAGAAAATGAATATTGGAAATTTGTCAGAGAATCTATTCAAATTTCTATGGAGTTTCCAAACGGTTATCAAATAAACGGTAAAGAGAAAGTTGCAAAAGGAAACGAGCACATGAAAGGAATGCGCTGGATTATTGATAACTGGAATGAAAAAAAATTTAAAACAAAATTTAAAGAAATTTGCAAAGAATTAGATGTTGATATTAAAAAGTTTTTGAAGTAAAATTATTTATAAATAAGTATTTTTTTTATTATAATCCAAATTTTTTTGCAGTTTTTTCAAGTTCAATTTTTTCAACAGCTTTATCAAAATTATTTTTAGTTTTATATTTTCTAATATAATCTAAATGAGTCCAAACATAACAGGTGTCGGGTAGTCGTTTATAATCTGTTGTTGATTTTATATATTTGTTTTGATATTTGCTTTCACCGTCGTCTTGAGCGTCATCATTCATTAATTTAATTAAAAATAAACATTTTTTCTTTTTTTTATCATCACTATTATATCCAATATCAAATGAGATTTAAAATGGATGATGGGTTTCCATTATTAACATTAAGAAAAATACACACCAAATCAATGATTCATGAATTATTATGGTTTCTTAGTGCATTTGATAGTAAATGGGATATGTTTGGGAATAC
>Ga0114951_10002367_pt1 | contig 21397 bp, 22 predicted proteins | sample AM7aDNAmetaG_FD_88677 | JGI IMG/M metagenome (GOLD analysis project Ga0114951, IMG submission 88677) | Freshwater microbial communities from Finland to study Microbial Dark Matter (Phase II) - AM7a DNA metaG | ecosystem: Environmental > Aquatic > Freshwater > Lake | place: Finland: Lake Alinen... | reverse complement strand
TACTCATATGTTTTGATTGTTAATGATAATATTCTAACCCATCTGTCTATCAAATACAAAAAGCAGACACTTTCGTGTCCACTTTTTGGGGTACAGATCACTTTCGTGTCCACTTTTTGGGGTACAGATCAGCTATGCCCGTTGATTGTAGACTAAGGTTGAACCACCTCTTCAAACCGAAGAAGTGGCATATAGTCACTTGCGACCTTCTTTATGCCTTGCGTGCGTCAAAACGCTATGATATTTTAATCCATCTGAATCACGATTGCCATAATTTTTTATTTATTCTTAAAATCAATTATTTGCTGATAATTATTTTTCACAATCCTCTCAAGGTCTTGATCCTTTTCAACACTTGCCTCAATTTTTTTAAACGTATCCAAAGTAGGCCCAAGACTTTGCCCGTACATAATCATGGTATCTCCTGCCTTCAAGGCACGAACCCCCGCATCAGCCGGTTCAATATTGTAAATAGGAGCAAGCATGTCTTCGATGTCGTCAGTAATGATTATTCCCTTAAAACCAAGTTGCTGTTTAAGTATACCCGTTAATATTGGACCGGAAAGCGTGGCTGGATTTATTGGGTCAACATTACTGTAGATAGCATGATTTGTCATAACAAATTGAGCACCTGCATCTATGCCATTCTTAAATAAAGAGATCGATTGATTAAAAAAATCTTGTTGCACATAGCCATCAATTACAGTCTTATGGGGATCTTGAACAAAAACTCCAGCACCCGGGAAATGTTTAAGTGTTGCGGCGATATTGTGTTGTGCCAATAATTTAATGAATGTTTTACTGAAAGCTTTGAGCTCAGATAGATTATTTGTAGGAACACGATTACTAATAAAACTATCTTGATTAAAGGGATAATCGACAACTGGTGCAAGGTCTACGGTAACGCCCAGATTTGCCATTTTAGACATACCTGCATTAATTTTTCCCCAATCTGGCAAACCAAGTGTAAAAACATTAGTCAGTAAATTCAAACGTGACGCACCATCTGGCTCTTCATCAACCATGATAAAATACGGAACTCCAGAATCCTGATTTGCGATTACTTGGAGTTGGTGAATGAGAGATTTGAACTGCTCATCGGATTGATAATTTCTTCGATATAATACAATGCCTCCAGGCTTAATTTTATGAAGGAGGTTTTTAATCGAATTATCCAGAGTCGGCCCAGGAATTCCTACAACCATATTTTGACCCAATTCCAAACCCATATCTGAGGAATCTACTGCACTAGCGACAGCTACATCCGAAAGATTTTTTTGACTCCAAAAATGAACAAAGAAAATAACTGTAATGCTAATCGTTAAAAGAATAAGAATGAGGGCTAATAACCATTTTATTTTCATTTGCATGACTAATAAGTAGGTCGGGTAAAGTTCATTATGCCAACGCCATTAATATCCAATTTATACAAAGTCCCATCAGCCCACTGCGTGCTAGTAAAGGGATAAAAATACTGATCGTTTCCTATGGTCCAATGTATAGCCTTTTTCTGATTTTGGTCGACAGGAGTTCCCGTGTACGATGCATTTCCAATGTACTGTAAAGTAATCCAATAAGAGGCATTATTGCTGAGGTTATTTAATGTAATCAGCATTGATGCTTGAGCTCCGGGCTGAATCGTCTTTCCAAGAATATTATTTTTAATATCTTGCATTGATATAGAGTTCACCACACTCCCTACACTATCTCTTATATTGATATTTTGGATCGTCTGACCATATATAGTTTGAATAGAATTAATAGAGTCATTGTCTATGGTAAATGCATCTTTTCCTTGATTTTCAAAAAGCAACAACAGATTCTTATTTTGCCCATCCTGTTTAAACTCTATTTTTCCATTTTCTTCAGGAGCAAGATACGCATTGTAACTACTTGATTGATTTGTAGGTGCTATTCTAACAAAATTTTGATTTTCATCCTGAAAAATCATATCGCTTACACCAACCGAAAGAAATCCTTCTTTTCCGTTTGGGATATAAGATACCTGTAACTCATTCGCATTAAAAGCAAGTATCGGTGTTTTCAGCACATACCAGTAAATTCCCGCTTGAGTCTCAACAAAATTAAGATCTGATTTACCTATTGAAGCGTAACCACCACCTCCACATGCATAGGCAGTTGGAATGAGGAGATCAAATAAACTTCCTCTCTTATTGTTGTACGACATATTACCGTACCATCCACCAGAACCCAACTCAACATATAAGTTTTTGATAAGAGATGGGTCATTTATTTTTAATCCAACATGGGTAAGCAAGAAAGATCCTTTGATGCTCATAGGTGTCCCAGAATATGCATCAAAGTGACTTGGCACCCCAAAGATGATATTTGGTTTATCATCATTTTTTGATACCAGGTAAACGGGAATATTATTATAGAGGAAACCACCATATTTACCAGTGGCATTATACCCGCTATCCTCATTGACACCATCGCCTTCTTTAGGGTCGGAGTAGTGAGGAGCAAGACTAATATTGTTAGTTGTTGGAATTTTTCCCACATCAGCATTATTTTCAAAAGGATTCAGTAATTTTCCTGTTTTAGATACGAGCTCCTCGCCCCCTAATGTAATTTGCGGACCAACTGCGGCCTGATTGTTATCAATATAATTGTTCGCAACTTCTTGTGCGCTCAAAGCTTTAGAATAAATACGTAGTCCTGAAAGTTCCCCCGCAAATGCAAAACCTCCTATTTTCCATTGATCGCCTATTTGTGTTTTTTGTGTCCATAAGGCCGGCGTATTTTCTATATCATTCGTTCTTTCTTTTCCATTGATATAAAAAGTAGTTTTCTTGGTTGCAAAATTCCATGTCACAACAAGATGAGTCCAGCTGCCAGCAGTAAGAGCATTTCCGATTGAATTATAATTTTTACCAACGGCTTGCGATGGATAAAAATATAAATTACCGTTTGGTTGTATACCCAACTCTATACTATTATTTGAATCTGAAATTATCTTCTGATAATTTTCTGATGCAACGACATAAGGATTAATCCACATCTCTATCGTACCTTGCGAGAAATCAACTCCTTTTGGCGCGGGAGCAGGAAAATTTACACTATTAAAATCAGACTGATCGCAAGGACGCTGATATGCATCATAGTTAGCATCTCCACCAGAACCGCATCCCCAATGGTTAAAAGTCGGACCGCCATTATTCTGCCAATATTGGTAATTACTTGAAAAAATCTTTTCGTTTCCATTATTGCCATGACCTGAAAAATCTTTACCCATTACAAGTGGGCCCAAAAAATATCCCGCAACAAATCCCTGGTTATTTTGCGGAAAGACTTGATTAAAATTTGATGTTGAGGAAATGCTTTCATTGCCGTAATAAACATACAGCACCTTCGATTCATTCGGAGCTATGCTTGGAATACTTAACCAAAAAATCGAACTCTTGTTATAACACTGACCATCTGCTAACCAAAAAGGTATTTTTGTGCCCTCCGCATCTGTAAAGTAAATATTTGAACAATCAAGCGAGAGTTTATGATCTTGAATAAGAGATAGTGTATCAAGTTTAATAAATGCTTGATAGTTTACCAATTTATCATTATTATTGATATTCGGAAGAGTAATTTTTTCTCGATATTGTACTTTAAGGGCATTTGCATTTTGTTGAGAAATTGAATTTCCTGTTTGAGGCGATTTATAAATCTCGTAATATGCAAAACCAGCTAAAACAAATAGTCCCATTACAATAAGAGCCCATACCCATATGCTTTTCTTCTTGGGATTATTAACCATCGCAGGAGGCGGTGTTTTGGGCTGGAGTGTATTATTGAAATCTTGATTGTCATTCATATTTTTATGATTTAATTGCTTAAATTATTATACCACAAAAAACCACCTCAATTAAAAGGTGGTATTCAAATTACATCTTACTGACTTAAATTATTTCTCTGATTTTTCTTTTTCTGCTTGCTCGATACGCGATTCTTTAATATTTTTATCCGCATCTTCGGCCGTTATGTCTCCGGTTTCTACCCTTCTCTTTTGAAGAGCTTCATACTCCCCCAAAGTCATTGGCTTATAAATAAGTTCAACCATGCGCAGCAACGTCATTGCTTTTTCTGAAGTAACGTCATCGGCGAGATCCTTGTTAAAACGCTTTTTATAAATCTGTTTAAATTGGTCTAATCCCTCTTTTGAAATCATGCATCCGTTTTATCATTTTTCAGTAAAAATGCAACCAAAAACCCGACATGCTCGGGTTTGTTAGGTTTAAATATTTATTTCTTTTTTACAACTTCCTCGTAGTCCTTTTCGTCTCCAAGCAGACGAACATAAAATTCACATCCGTCCACTCCCAAAGCACCACACTTGCAATAAATAAGTTGTTTATGAGTATTCCAATAAATTTCATCTCCGCACTTTTTGCATTTATAATAAGTATTTTTGTTTATCTCCATATTCATAATCATCCTAACTACAAAACATTATCTTTACGTTGCATCCGAGTGCTTCTGCTATTTTTCCAAGGATATCAACTGAAAAATTTTGTTCTCCGGATTCCATTCTAGCTATGTTGCTTTGTTTAGTCCCGATTTTCTTTGCCAGCTGAGCTTGAGAGATATTTTTCTTTTTTCTCAATTGCAAAATCTGATAAGCAATTTCTAACTGCTTTCCGTATTCATCATAGTGTTTCTTAAACTCCTTATTTTTCAATTGCTTTTTGAGATAGCTATCGAAATCAACAAATTTTGTATTTTTTTTATTCATATAATTTTTGATTGCTTAATACGCTGTTATAATTCTCCTCGGCTATCTTAATCTCAGATAGCGGAGTTTTTTCGGTTTTCTTTAAAAATGCATGCAATAGGATTATATTTTTGCCTACGAAGGTAAAATATAGTATTCTGTGCCTCTTTGATGAAAAATCTACTCTTAATTCTCTAATCTTTCCCTTAATATGCTTTGAATATGGCTCATCTAACACTCCCTTATGCTCTCTTAAAAATTCTATGTATTTTAATACCTTTGCTTGCTCTTTTACACTCAAATTATCGATATATTCTGCAACTGGGCTTTCGCCACCCACCTCTACATAAAACTTAATTTTGTACTCTATATTACTATATATCATATACGATATACCCTTGTCAATAAATAATACGTTAAAATTAGACCTTTTGTTTTATTCTAATAAAAAACGCAAATAAAGAAAAGGGCGATTTAATCTATATTTTCATTTTAAGGCATTATCACCTCCTCGAATTTTAGCCCAATGTTCAATGCAGTAACACTACTCAACCCCTCGTTTGTGACATACACTATGTCTTCCTTCCTGGCCCAAGCCGCATCCCCTTCCGGAATTCTGACTCTAATCTTTAAGCTGCCGTCGTCATTGATATTTATTTCCTCAACCCATTTAAAAACAATATATTTTTTAAGCTCGAACGGCGGGTTATCAATTTTCTGCTGATAAAGTTTGCAGGTTTTCTCTATTTCCGCTTCCAGCGCCTCGCTATTTTTAATTTCCTTCATATCGCTTTCCAATTCTGAAATTTGCTTGTCTATCATTTTTTCTTTCTCGTCGATTTCCTTGAGTTTTAAATCCATGTCTTCTTTCGCAGAGGTCGACATCGCTTTACCCATTTCAGAATACAACTCGAATAATTTTCCTCTTTTAATTTTTAAATTATTTTTTTCAACCAGTAAATTGTCGCGCGAGTTTTTGTTTGCAGATTTATCATTCTCTCTTTTCTTTTTTAAATCTTTTACTGCGGATTTAACTTTTTCAAAGTCGTTAATCATACTGCTGACATATGCCCAAACCGCGTTGTCTAATTTATTCCCTCCCATTGTCCTTGATCTGCAAGCTGGCATATTAAGGTTTGAGTTAAGCGCTTGAGGGCAACGATAGAATAAATAATGTTGGGCTTGGCATCTGCCGCCATAACTTCTGCCGCATTGCACGCATTTTATCAGCCCCTGGCACAAGAATTGATATTTAGACATTTCAAGCCTGTGCTTGGCTCTTTTCTGTAAAATATCTTGAACTTTATAAAACGTCTCTTCGTCTATGATTGCCGGAATGCTGACTTTTTTCCATTCTGACTTTGGATTTGTTTTTCTCCCGGTGTATCTGTACTTCCTTGTTTTATAAATATGAAACTTCGCAATACACGGCGACGACTTGCCGAAATAATGGTTGCCAATGTACGATTCCCTTTTTAATATTTTGCTTACAGAAGACGTCTGCATAAATCCCGGTTCCAGTCTGCCCTTACCCCGGCCTTTAATTCCCTCTTTGATTAAATGTTTAGCAGTAAGAAATATGCTTTCGCATTTTATATAATAATTAAATATTTTTCTGACAATTACGGCTTCCTGCTCGTTGATTTCAAAAGATGCGTCGGTTCCGGTTTCTTTATTTCTTTTTATGTGGCGATATCCGTATGGCGGATAGCAGCCGATAAGTTTTCCTTCCGCCAATCGCCTGTCTCGGCCGGATATAAATCGCCTTTTGATTCTGGCTCTTTCCATCTCATCTATCGCTCCCTCTATAACACCCATAAATTTTCCCATATCAGAATCCTCCCGTTCCTTACCCATTATTTCTACTGCTATGCCAAGCTCTTTAAATTCGTCCCTTAAAATTAAAGATAGTTTTAAATCTCTCGCCAGCCTGTCGCTTGCCCAAAGAGCAATTACGTCGAACATTTTTTTCTGGGCATCTTTTCTTAGTTCAGTCAGCCCCACTCTGTCTGGGTCCGCTCCCGAACCCGGATTATCTTCATATATTTTAATAACATCAGCTTTGTCATAAACCTTATACAAATCCCTCTTTTGGTTATCAATCGTTTCTGATTTTTCTTGATTATCCGTACTTACTCGGCAGTAAAAAACTATTCTTCTCATGTTATGTTTTTGTTAAAACATTTTCTATTTTTTGAAACCCGCATATATATTACTGCTCTTTTATTCTCCATATAGTGCTGTGTTTATCAGCAAGCACATTATGTCGCCACATGAAATCAAGTCAAGGCCAAAACCGCAAAAAACCATCAAAAAACGAAAACCCCTCTTTTCCGACCCTCGGTCGACACCCCCACTAAACAATCGACCGTTTATTTGTTTCCATTATTTAGCTCTATTTGTTCCTGAGAAAACCCTCAAATTCAGGAGGGCTATTATTTACTCCCCTTTCAAATTCCTTCGGCCTCTTAAAACCCTCTGTGGTGGCTAAAATACCCGAAGACCTACAAAGCCTCGTTATCCGATTTATCTCCTCTTGGGGCTTCGTTTGGTTGAAAGTCCAAAACGTCAGAAATGAAGCCAGAAAGGTCTATTTTTTCCCTGCTTGGCTCTATGATCAGCTTGATGCGTTCGTGGTAGTACCTGGGCTGCCTCTGCTTTTTATTTTTTTCACTTTGCACAGTTGTGGTTGCATATAAATTTTATTATTTAATTTTCATAGTAATTGTTTAAAAACTGTCTGTATTGTCTGGCTTGTTGAGACTATTTTGACTTTCCTATCCTCGCCATTCTATTTCCGATTCTTTGGCTCCGTATTCGTTCCATTGCCCCCGGTCAAAAACCTCCCACTTGCCATATCTTTTCCGCATCGGCATCGTCCGGTAAAAAGGTTTACCTTTTTCAAAAACGTATTGTATATTTTTTATTGTGTAATTATTTATTGTGTGTAAAAGTTTTTTACTATCCGACGGTAAAAGTTTTTTACCAGGGTAGTTAAAATTTTTTACCAGCTCATAATGGTTTGCAGTTCTGCCTTTTGTCTTTTTAATAAACCCTCTGACCACCAATATTTTAATAGCAGCTATTACTGTCGGCCTTGAAAGACCTGTGCCTTTGTCAAAACCCTTAATTCCGCCAGTCAATTGCGTTAAACTGATATCATCCCTCGTTTTGTTGAACCCCCAAGTATGCCGGAGAATATAGTCAAGCACCTTCTGCTCTGACCCATTCAGCGAATGCCAATATCCGTTAAGCGCTTTTGGATAGCACCAGAAATCTACCGTAGGTTCGGGCGGAAATCCTGTGAACTTTTCGTAATGATGCTTTGGATTATCGTTTTCCATTTTCGTGAAGCCTCAACCATGCCTTTTGGTTGCGGTTATTTAGCATTTTTAAATTTGATTCAGGCACAACTTCCAAAACACTGTCCCTTGCAAGTGTTTTGATGCCTTTCTGCTCCTTTGATTTTTTCTTTATCGTAAATGGGCAGACACTTTCACCCTCAACCGCATCTATTAGGTTGGCATCCGGATCAATTGGACAGATGTTTGCCGAACAGCTGCAAAACCTTCCGCACCTTTTTACATTTTCTAAATATTTATCCAACATAAAATTATCCCAAATTGTAAATTTGGGTTTTAATTTCTTTGAGAAAATTGAAATACGAAGACGGCTCGACCTTTAACTCGTGGGAGAAATATTGTCTTATAACTTTTCCTAATTTCTCATCTCTTTCAAAGGAAAAGATGGCCCGGCCAGTTGGCTCTTTCTCCATCTCCTTGATTTGATATCCCAAGCAACAGAGAGTTGCGCAAAGCGATATATCCGTTGTTTTTGTGAGAAACGGATCCTCTTGTAATTTTTTTGCCATAATAATTTTTTTAATAATTTTTAATATGGCTTTCAAAACAAAAACCATACTCTGGCTCGAGTATGGCATTTTTATAAAATTTTATTTGAAGTTTGGACTATCTCGGACTACTTTGGACTGTTCTTGTTTTTCATGTCGGCAAGCTCTAATTGTTTTACGAGCAAATTAATTCTAACGCCAGCTTCTTCTAATTCTTCTGTTGTGATTTTATCTCCCCTATATTTTATCGATGTCTTGCTGACCACCGGAAAAAATGCCTTCCTAATTTCTCCCGTAAATCCGACTCCGGCGATCACAGCCACAAGTCTTTTCCTGCCAATTTCCTGTTTTAACCACTCTGGCATATTTTCCTTTTTAATAACCTTATTTTTCGGTTGCGTTCTAACATAATCAAACATCCCACGAGGACATCCTACGGCATAGGGCTTGGCAATAATGTATTCGTTCACTTTGATTTCTCTGTCGCCACATTGCAACTTAAATATTTTGGAATTTTTTGGCGGCAGTGTTAGAGAATGGTCTTTTTTTATAATTGGTTTTGCTAGTGTCGTCCCGTGAATTAAGTCATACGCCTGATCTGTAATTTCATCGGTGTAGCTCATCGGCCTGACCCATCGGTTCGCCAATTCATAAAGTGTTTCCCCGTCGATGTTAAAACTTAGGCCGTTCTCAAAAAGTTTATATAAATTCTCGAAGCTTTCCTCATCAACTGCAAGCTTAAACTCTGTGGCTGATTCAAATTCTTCATCTCTTGTGTCCGGTTCAAATGTTAAAACGCGCCAACCTTTCAATCTGCGGAGCATATTGCGTTGCGTTGCTATCGTGGGAGTATCGGATCCGTTGTTTGTGATTGTGAACTCAATTTTGGTTGGGATGGCTAGTGCTTCTTTTTTTATTGCGCGCATCAGCCACAGCATATCCTTGTTGAATTCATCGTGAACTGACATAGTAATTGTTATTGTAATTTTCGCCTTAATACTGCCACAAATCCGCCTAATTTTCAATCACCCCTCCCGAAAAACAAAAGACGAGCAAATGCCCGTCTTTCTCTTTAAACTCCCACAAATCCCCAAGGATTGCTCAAAGCCCTACTTTGCTCTGCCCTGCTTGCTTTGATATTCCAATATTTTTTCTGCCGGAGAAAGTCCTTTCAGAATTTTATGCGGAAAGTAATTCCAGGCATCGTTAGTCAGTTCAAGTATGTTTTCCAGCTCATCAGGAATTTTTCCGGTATCAAACATGGAAATGGCTCTTGTTAAATCGTCCTGATCCTCCTCGTTATAAATAACTTCCTTAACATCGTCCAAATTAAAATCACTTTCTGCTCGTGAAAGTAAATCTACAATATCCTGCTCGATTTCCTTCCGCCGTTCCAAAATTTGTTGTTTTGATTCTATTTCCATTTTTTACCAGCAAATATTAACGTTTGTTTTAATTTGTTTCTGAAGATAAGCTTCAACATCGTAAATGCCTCCTACTTGGTCAATCAAGCCGTTATCTTTTGCCATTTCGCCGGGCATTGAAGCACCATTGGCCAGCGTTGTCGCTTTTGCCAAATCTAAATGTCTATTGTCGGAAACATATTTTATAAAATCGTTATAGCTAATTTTTAAGTTCCTCATAAACAGCTGTTGAGCTTCGGGAGTTAATGGGGCATCCGGATTGCCAGCATCTTTAAATTGCCCTTCGCTCAATTGGTAAAAGGTTAATCCATCCTGTGTATTTTTATCATAATTCCCGACATAAGACATCGTGACTCCTATATCTCCAACATCCGATTCTGGCGAAGCAATAATATATTTGGCGCCAGTTGAAGCCAGGTAAGCAGCAGAATCGCCTTCCTGCCTAATCAAAGCCAGCGTGGGTTTTGTTGAATGTTTCAACGCCTCCATAATCTCCCATCCGGCAACTGGCTGACCGCCGTTCGAATCCACCTCAAGCAATATGGCTTTTATTGAATTATCTTTGTTGGCTTTTGTAATCGCCGCGGTTATTTCTTCTGACGATGAAATATCCTTGCTTGATTGGCCAGTGCTATCGCTGGCATAATTTCTGTAAGTATACAAATCTCCGTGAAGTTTGATTCCTTTAACATTACATCCCGAAGCGAACAGACTAGCCTGTCCGCTTTTGTATGATAAAAGCACAATGCCAAACAAAGAAACCAAGACAATTATTACTCCCGATATGACTATTATTTTCTTTTTCATAAATTTATTTTCTACAGATTGTTTATTTACTTTTTTCAGGCATACTTTTTAAAAATTCTTCTGCGGAACGATCTGCATTAATCCAATCAACAACTATTTCAATCGCCTTCTTCAAATCTACGACATCCTTATCTATCCATATTCTTTCATAATGTATTTCATCGTTTCCTAACCAAACAGCCCTCTTAGCCACCTCTTTTAGGCTTTTGTTATTTACTCTATTTACTATTACTGTACCTAAAAATTCCGCCTTCACTTTCTTAGCTGTCTTTGGTTTTTTAAAAATTAAATAATCTTTTATCAAAAACTCTAAAGCCTTACGATACCCTGCGCCACATATGACCGTTAAGCCAGACTGTTCTGATAAATATGCCTGATTATAAATAATGACAAAATTTTTAGAAATTTCCTCGATAATTTCTGAAAACTTTTTTTCTAAAAATTTTATTGGTCTGAAACATACAAACCGGTAATCTGTAGGGAATCTATATTCACCAGAATAATAACCAATAAAAATGCGGCCACATTCTCTACGCGGACAACGAAATATGACTTGAAGAGATTCTTGCCTTCTTGTGGTGTCCAAAAATGACTGCACTAATTCCGGCTCCATTCTTTCGCGGCAAAAAGGACAGTTTTCTGGAAACTTGTCACAATTTAAACTTTTTGGCGAGCCCGTTTCGTCTATGGCCCTTAACGATCGCATAATTTTATTTATTAATTTATTTTTGTCTTATTTAATAAGATCCTTAAACATTACAGCTTTATTCTTATTCCAATCCATAATTTTCACGTATTCTCCATTGTGCCTATGTGGTTGATTGAATTCACACCCTTCGCATTCGCGTTTATTAATAGTGTCAGGTGTTTCTCCAGAAAATGGTAACTTGCCAGTGGTGGCCCTATTTTCAGGATGACAACTCATAGGAATAACATACTTTAGGCCGTCCATTTGAAAAATATTCCAGCTTATAATTTTAGCGAATTCTTCTTGTACTAGGAGAGATGGTTTTTGCTTAAAATTATCCTTGTAATAATCAATAAGTGTGTATAGTAAATTCTCGCGCGCAAGCAGCACATTATCACCTTGCCACTCATAACCATAGCTTGATTTGAACGCTTCTTTTGCCCAAAATAACCATTCGTCTTTCTTGTGACAATGTTTTGATACTATTTTTAATTTTTTATCTAAAAAACCAACACGCTTATTTATTGGAATTATTTTTCCAGTGTGGGCAGTTGGATTATAGCGACTCGCAATAAATGGCGCCTCACCGCATGTAATCTCTAGCTTTAGCTCGCGCACATATGCTTGCCAATTTTCTTTATCGGACATTTGATTTTGATCCGACTTATCTATCTCTTCATTGATCTGTTCGACAATTTTCAGTGGTGTAAAAACTTCAGCCTTGTCTTTAGTGCGTCGATGCTGTTCAGCCAAACTCTTGGCGGCGCGCGGTTGTATAACCAAACCATATTTTCCTGTCACCAATTTTGGTTTAATTTGCCTTTTAGTTTCAAACTCCTTACCGAGTTTTTCATACGAATCGGTTGCCCAGATAATATTCTTTTTTGTTGTGCAGTCTAGTAAAAAAATATCCAACAGATCGCCGATACGACGAAGTTTGTTTTCAAGTATATCAATATTTTGCTTCGACACATTCATAATTTATTTCATAGCCCTCACATGAGACTCAATGAAGTCTATTTCTTTATCATCTAAACCATATTTTACATACAACTGCTTATCTATTTCAGAAATAGATCTTGACCAATCAATATCAGATTTGTCTGTAAAATTCTGAATTGGAACTTTGACCCACGTCTCACGATTGTTACCTTGGGTAATTTTCAATACGCCTAGCAATGCCCTAGCAAATTTAGTCTTAAGATACTTTAATGTAGCAGTAGCCTCTTGTCTCGTTTCGAAGCATCCAACAGAAATAAAAGTCTGAGTAATTCCTGTTGTTGGTTCTCCAATCACGGGTTCCCCAATTAAGGGCGTCAACAATACTTCACCAATTGCACCACTCCCATTGGCGGTAGGCACAAATACTTTAAACTTATTTATTATCCCATTATCTTCTATATATTTCTTTAATATAAATCTATAACTACGCCTTTTTCCAATAAGACCCAAGATTCGGTATTCATCCTGTCCTTTAGTCTTTTCTTTAAAGACGTCTAATCTCTCCATTATAATCTGTCGTAATCTTTTATCCTTTCCGCTACTTCCAATAATTTTTTTGTATTTAGGATAGTCAGTATATAAAGATTTAAGGTTAAATTTGTTCTGTGTTTCAATAATAGAAATTATGCTTCTAAAATTATCAGAGTTTTCTACTTTACCCACAATTGATTTAAGTTCATCAAAATTTATAAAAACTCCTATACGACCAAAATTACTATTTTTGTCATAATATGTAATAGCTATACCGCCAGTAATATCAACATCAGGGAAAAGAACAGACGAGTTCGGCTCGTAATGCAAGACTTTAAAATGTTGGTCATTAAGCATTTTTTTATTCCAATCCTTCGGTGTTTTTCCTGCGTTGAATAGGAAACGAGCGGGCGTAATTAATATAACCTTGTCTGCCAACTTATATGATCCCTCCATAAACAAATGATAAATAGGGTCATCGCTTGAACTCGCACCCTTGGCATTCTCTTGGTAAGGAGGATTTCCTACGATGGCTGTAAATTTCATATTTTTTACAAATTTATTATTAATAATATCACGTAAAGCATCTTGATTTTTAGCCACTAGTGTATCTTCGTCCTCAAAATATACAAAATTCCTTTCTACTTTATATTTAACTTTTTTGAATTCTGACCGTTCCCGCATAAAACCAAAAATGGTCTCGCTGGATATTAAGTGTAAAATCTTACTTGGTGCAAAGCCGTACACTTGGTGCGTTAATATATGTTCTAAGCGTTTATTCTTATCGGGTATTTGGCGCTCTAGGTTATTATACAACCTTTTAACTATTTCAGTTATAAAAAGCCCCGATTTCATGTATGAGTCAAGAAATGTATTCTCTTTTGATTTAAATATGCCAGGATTTTGTTTTTCGAGAATATCGATTATCATCTTAACAACAGCTTTTGGAGTATATATCTGATTAGTTTGTTGCGGAGGAATGTAATCAAATATATCCAAACCACTGTCGTTTTCATAATAGTCTGCGAGCTCTGCCTTACGGCTTAAAAATTCAGCAATGGAGGCGTTAAAGACTTCTTCATTGAAAAGATTGTGTTTATCACGCAGTTCTTGGAATTGTTCTTTAGTGATACCAACAAGCTCTTTAAAGGTTGCTGAATCTATATACTTTTCAAAATTATCAAGTTTAGTATCCGGTTTACCATATGCCATTAAAATCATTGGGATGGCACGAGCAAAATAACGCAAATGGTCATTGATTGCATTTTCTTGTTCAGCCTCTTCCTTTTCGGTCTGTTTTTCGAGATTAGTTTTTATATCAGAAGGAGGCAAGTCATCAACAGCCGAAGGTCGATCTGTTGGCAAATCTGGATTTTCTTCTAACAATTCTTCATATTGTTTTTTACCAAGGTTTGATTCGTTGAGTATCAGGTTGCCATCATCGTCGTACTCCAATTTAGACTCCGCAATAGGACTTTTATTTTTATCATGCTCTATGCGTCCTTTTTTAATAGTGCCCATTTCATTTAATATCTCTCGCGCACTGGCAGGAAGATGAAAAACATTACCAATGTTGAAAAGTTTATTCGAGGTAATAAATCTGCCATCAACAATCTCTTGTGTCATCAGTTTAAGAGGCATAGTGACAACCTCATTGGCATCAAGTTCTTTCATCTCGCCATATTCGTCTTCAGCTACTACTGTCAAGAAGTTGAGCAATTTTTTTACCTTATCTTTGGCTCCTTCGCCACCTCCAATAACACTCTTGGCGTAATCTTGGAATATAAGCAACAGCCGATCTGGCGCAAAATCAAACACATAGCAGTTTTCTTTTACCATGTCATTACCACTTTTATCTGTGTAACGCCAAGGGTTTTGCGCGCGGAAGGCGGCTTGGAGGTATTTAGTGGCAGAAGTCTTTCCGCCCTCTGCACCATAAAGCATCAACACTGCAGTCCATGGTTTAATGGTTACACCAGTTGTAAGTTGACCACATGAAAGGGTGATGGTTTTGGTTAAAAGTGGTTTATTATTATCACCAATAATATTCTTAACCTTCTCTAACGCAGTTTTGCCTTCGTGCTCATTGTCACCCTTAGCAGAGGCATCAATAATTTCATAGTCTGCAAAAATCTTACGGGAAGAAGTGTTTAATCCCTGATCCTGCATAAGCTTCTTCAGTGCTTTGACGGAAGATACGCCCGGCAGTAGCCAAAATGTATGTCTTAGTTCATCGCGAATTTCTGTGTCAGCAAACGGAAATGGTCGGGTGCTTTGATTATTTTTGCTGTTTATGCCAAACATATTGTCTAAAAACTTCAGCACCATCTCCTCGTATATAAACTTACCCTGTGCAGTTTTAAACAACTCGTTGAGATCAAATGCGTATTCGCCTTCACCAACAGTTTCGTTAAGAGTCTTGGAAAGTCTATATGCAAACATATTCATTCGAGGCAACTCATAGTATGGATTTTCGCCGTCGGTCGGATCCCAGTTTTCCTTGGCAGACTGCTCGTCTTCATAAGTCCAGTTAAAAATTTGCTTGGCATTAAATTTTTTACTTGTCAGCGCCTTGAATGGTGTCCCTGAAAGGTAGAGCGTAAAGTCAGTCCGCAAATTTTTAAAAAGTTTGTGAGCGTTGTCCGTTTCAGTCGCTTCATGGCTTTCATCTATTATAAAAAGATTCCATGATTCATTAAAAATCCATTGATTTTTTTGCTTAAACGCTTCGGAGTTATCTGTCTCTCTACCTTTAATATCTTGCAATGATATAAAAAAGATCGTTGGCTCTCCATTTCTGATGGCAACTTTAGTTTCACTAACATTTAGCGCGCGTCCCTGTAGGTTGCCTGAGGTGGTAATGTGTTTATTGTCTTTTGTAGAACCAAACTTAAAAATTCCTTTGGGCTGAATAAACAGTCGATAGTCTGTGTACCAAGAGTCAGAAATAGCCGGACGATTCGTGACAATAAGTACTTTCTTGGCCTTAATTTTCTCGGTAAACCAGTAACTGGTCAATGTTTTACCAAAGCGAGGTTTGGCGTTCCAAAGAAATTCACGCTTACCCCGAAGTGGATTTTTCCAACAGTCATAAGTTTGATCAATGGCATCTTGCTGTTCTTTTCGGGGTTTAATACTAAGATTAATTTTGTTTAGGATATCGATATCAAAACCGCTTAGATTTTTGCGGGCCTCAATAGCAGCGATAGCCTCATTTTTTGTCATTTTATACCATTCGGAATAACGACCACTTTTGGAATTCTTCTTTTGTTCCCGCTCATACTTTCCAGTAGCATCAATAATTGCATGAACTTCAAAATCACGAAATGACTTGCCATTCTTATCAATGGCATCGGTCATATAGAGCGTTTCTGCTTTAACATTATCAGCTTCATTTTGCTCTTTGATGCGACCAGAGTTAAAGCCAGTCTGATCACCAATTTTTAGCCAGCCTAAATGTTCTTTGCTATCAGGGTGATGATAGACATAAATTACTTTTTTCTCTTTACCTGTTGCCTTGATATTATTCATAAATTTTATTTCACCAGACACGTAAAGTTACGCTACTAATTTATCCCTGGGCCGTTCAATTTTTGGCAAATCTTTTATTCTCATATTAATCGTAATTTACTTAAATTTACTCCTTTTTGCCTCAAATTTCAATGCGTTTTTCTGTTGCCCTCTAAAAGCCCTATTTTCATCACTACGCCACGTATTGCAGGTATGTCAAAAGGGGGTTATTTACCCCCTTTTGTTTTCGCTTTTGTTCTTAACTACGCCACAAGTCGCTTATTTGTCACCTACCTATTTGCGACCTTCTTTATGAGGCGTGGTTTTTCTGCATTTTTTGCAGAACTTTTTCATTTCGAGTTTTTTCTCGGCTGATTTTTTTGTTTTTTTTGTAAAGTAGTTTGTTGTCTTGCAAGCCGAACAAGCTAATTTAGTAAACGGTTTTTTTGTTGCCATAAAATTTTTTTAATAATATCGTGAGCCGATGGCCAGAATTGGACTGGCGACCTTTCCCTTCGCTTACACCTCTTTTTCAATTTATAAGAGGGCTAGACTGTATTTTAAACTTATTTATAAGTTTCCCTTGTCAGTCGTTCGAGCGCTTTTTTGGCGCTACGGTCTTGACCGTACACCGGCTATTAACCGTAATTCGGGATTCATTATATAGTCGCCCATATAATGGGCAAAATCTGCGATTTACCAAGGGAGTGCTCTACCACTGAGCTACATCGGCACTATTTTTGTAAATTTTTTATTTCTTTTAAAATTATTTCTTTTAATTTTTTATTAGTGAATATAATTACTAACACGCCGTATCTGCTCTTCTTTTTGTAAGTTCCTTTGCCTTGCGGCGGTATGACAGTTATCTTCCCCAACTGGCTTCTTTTAATATCTAAATGCTTTTTCCAAAAAGCAACCGCATCACTTTCTTTAGAATCATTAAACAACGTCAATCCATATTGTATCTTTTCTTCTTTTACGTTATATATCTTTCTTAAAAATTCTCTAAACCTTTTTAACAAAAAAGGGTCTGTATTACTAAGTCTAACCGATGTATTATTTAGACTCTTGTCGCCTTCTCCCCAATAAATTCCTAATCCAAGATTTTTCAATTCGGAATCTTTTTTGCCAAACATACTCCCTACCTTAAACGGATCTCCGTTCGGATTGCATTTTATATAAATCGCCTCACTTATTGTTCTTTTTGGGATATTATATTTTTTTATCCAATAATCAATTCCGCGTTCGGAACAATTAAATAATCTTGCAATATCCGCTACCGATTTTTTGTCATCTAAATACAGACCTGTAAGTTTTTCCTTTGTTAGGTTTTCCATAATAATGTCCTCAGTTTATTATAAACCATGGTCACCTTATGTACAACCTCTTTCTAGTCAAGTAGTAAGTTTACCAAACCTGTGGGCGCGGCAGGACTTGCACCTGCGAAGGGGAAACCCCGACAGATTTACAGTCTGTTGCCTTTGCTGCTCAGCCACACGCCCATAATTAGTTGAATGATATCATAAAAATTACAATCATTCAATAACCTTGCCGTGCGCGTTTTTCCACTCATCTATTTTTTTGTGGTCGCCCGACAACAAAACTTTCGGTACTCTCCAACTTTCAACTTTATTAACTTTACGAACTTTATAAACTTCAGGCCTCGTGTACTGCGCATACTCCAAAAATCCGCCGGTTTTTGAAATTCTTTCTTTTAATAATTGGGGTTTGCCCAAAACTCCGGGCACCAATCTTGAAATTGTTTCAATACAAACCATTGACGGCAATTCCCCACCCATCAAGTCATAATCCCCAATTGAAACTTCCATATCCGCAATTTTTTCTGCAACCCTTTCGTCAACACCTTCATATCTCCCACAAATAAAAATTATTTGATCCAGTTTAGAAAGTTTATAAGCCATTTGCTGATTAAATTTTTCCCCTCGCGGCGTAAATAAAATTATCTTTCTTCGGGCCGCCGAAGCTTTAGCGAAGGATCCAGATTTTTTTTCTTTAGTTAAAAACTTCACTGCTTTGTATATTGGTTCCATTTTTAAAACCATACCCAATCCCCCGCCAAACGGCCTATCATCAACTGTCTTATGAGCATCGTTTGTCCACTTTCTTAAATTATGCAAATTTATTTTTATAAACTTTTTCTTTATTGCCCGCGCAATCAAACTCTCACTCATATAAGAGTCAAACATTTCCGGAAATATGGTGATAACGTCAAATTTTAGCATATATATTTTTTGTCATTGCGAGCGAGCAAAGCGAGCGCGGCAATCCAGGGTTTGTGTATTTGCCACGTTTCTATATTGCCACGGGGTACCCTTTGGGTCGTGCTGGCTCCTCGCAATGACTGGTCTGGATCCCCGCTTTCGCGAGGATGACGAAGAGAGTCGCTACGATCCTCGCAATGATGGCTTAATTACAAACAAAAACTGCGTTTATTTTAGCACAGTTTTTGCCTTCTGTAAATCGCGTAAAAACTAAAGTTCACGCAACAAGTTACAAAGAAATATTATCTATGTCGTCTGTGAGAGGTTGTTTCTCAACATTTGCTCTTGGAGCACGTCCGCCTTCCGGTTCCTCAATTTTGAGGTTCACTCTGGCATGGTTTTTTAGTCCAACAATTCGGACCAAATTCCTGATTGCCTTGGCTGTTGATCCTTCTCTTCCAATGATTTGGCCCATATCTTCTGGGTTTACTTTCAATGAAAGCAATACTCCCATTTCGTCAACTTTTCTTTCAACTGTGACGTCTTTAGGATTATCAACTAATGCCTTAACAATGTACTCAAGAAACTCTTTGTCAAAATCTACTGCCATGTTTCTTTTATATCATTAATCTTTTTTCATTCTGCGACCTTTTTTTTATTTTACTCGATTATTTTCGTTTGTCAAATTTTTTCCCCACCTCACCGGCGGGCAGGCAAAAAAATTAGGGAGGCCGAGCAAAACGCCCGAACCTCCCATAAAACTAAGAACACACAACGCTCATTGCCTCATCGAGCTTACCCAACAAGAGCAATTCCCGAACTTGTGCACGGATTTCCAGACCGTAATCGAGCGACAGCTCGAGAATTTCATGCCGATACAAAATTTTCTCGGCATCATCAATCATCTCCTCGGCCACTTTTACATAGCCGAGCCCAAGCATTTTTTCCGCGTTCTCAACGCGGTCACGAAACTTGGAAAAAGTTTTGAAAGCCGGCTTCTTCTTCGCCCGGGCAATCCGCTCCAAAACTACGCTGAACAACTTATCGTTGCTCATTTTTTCCTCCTTCTGGTTAAAATTTCTGGACACTTGAGGGATTTCTCCTTGCTTTACAGTGGATTTATTTTAAAAATAATTCCTCGAAAAGCTTCGATACTCGAATTTTCGAGCCGTAGCAAGAAAACCGGTCACGAAGAAGAAACCTCCCAAACGTCCAATTCCCTTTTCTAAAATCACTACGTAAATGATTTTAGAAAAGGGAGGGAAACTTTCGAGAACAAGGTCTCGCGGCTTTCCCTTTATAGCCATAATTTGCCTACAAATAACTGAAGATGATACCGAAAATACCAAGGAAAAAGAAAATCATGCTGGGCATGGAGATTCCAAACCCCACAGCAAGCACAATCTTTTCAATAAAAGTTTTGGGACGATGATGCCAATTCCCACGCCTCTCTTTCTTCTTCGTGTTTTTCCCCGCCGGTTTGAATCCGTTTGTATTCAACCGCATAAACAATTTCCTTTATTCCGGCGTTATTAAAAGCTTTCATACAGTCGTAGCAAGGAAAAAGCAAAGAATACGCAGTTGATCCCCGCAATCTTGTTGTGTCTTGAGCGTTAATTATGCCATTTATTTCTGCGTGGGCTCCGCGGCATCTCTTTAATTTTTTTGTTTCAGGGTCTCCGTCAACTTTTGCGCATCCAAACTCCAAGCAATGGTAATCCCCTTCAGTGGGTCCATTATAACCAACAGAAACAATTCTTTTATTTTCATCAACAAAAACCACTCCGGCTTCATGAAATTTACAGGCGGCTCTTTTTGCAACAATAGAGGCCAAATTCATAAAAGTTTCATCCCAGCTTAATCTTTTTGTTTTTGGATTGGATACGCTTAACATATTTTTTTATTTTAATATTATTTTTTTATGTAGTCCTATTCTACCATTTTGCCAAAATAAAAAGCAAGAGCTTTTCACTCTTGATTTTTATAAATTTTATTGCGTATTAACCAATAACCTCTATTCCCATATTTCTCGTGGTACCTGCAATAATTAAGATTGACGTAGAGTAGAAATATATACCGTGTGATATATATTCCCTTTCCTATTATATTTAATGTTATCATACCCAAAAAGCGTGTCAATAGATAAAATTTGACAAACACAAAACTTCTCTTTTTTCCTTAAAAACTACTCACGTAACCATATCTACCAATGAAGGAAATATAGAACTGAAAAACGAAGTTAATCCAATAAAAAATAAAAGACAGGCTAAAACTTTTCCACCTCGTAAGGTTTGTGTTAAATCTCCCGACTCCAATTGAGTATATCTATAAGAACTACTTATTTGGCTATGCCCCATCGCTTCTGAGATAACTGAATTATTAAAGTGCCTTCTCGTTAATTCGTTTCCGTAATGATGTCTTAACGAATGCGCGTTAACATATTCTTCAACCTGCATTCCTGCCTTGCGAGAAGATTTAGCGAAAATCTCCCCCATTGCATTTATAGCCAATCTTCTCCCGCGCGCCTTTGTAGTTCTCACGCCAAAGAATAAAATATCTGCTTCCTCTAATTGCAATTTTTGTAAAAGCTCGTTTCTTTTCTCTATCCAAAGAGGCAATGTCTCAACTGCCTCTTGATCAAAAATATCATAAGGCAAAACTCTAAACGGCCTCACTCCTTTTGATTTTTCTGTTTTA
>Ga0114951_10002366_pt1 | contig 21401 bp, 21 predicted proteins | sample AM7aDNAmetaG_FD_88677 | JGI IMG/M metagenome (GOLD analysis project Ga0114951, IMG submission 88677) | Freshwater microbial communities from Finland to study Microbial Dark Matter (Phase II) - AM7a DNA metaG | ecosystem: Environmental > Aquatic > Freshwater > Lake | place: Finland: Lake Alinen... | reverse complement strand
GTCTGCTCCTCCTCCGTCGTCAGCTCGATCTTCCGCGCCGTAGCCATGGACGGCCTCCTTCGGTGATGCCACCGGATGAGGGAATCCTACTACAAGACATTTAAGATATGCAACACTAGCCCGCGGGCGCCGCCGGTCGGCGCCGCCGCCACAGCGTCCCGCGCGTGTGGTACTGTCTTGAGCTTGGCGGGCGCCGGCCGACTGGGGAGGTAGCCCATCAAGAGGACTCTCCGCCATATCGCCGTCTTCGCCGTGATCGTCGTCGTGCTCTATCTCCTGCTGCCGAGGCTCGTCGACACGGAGCAGACGCTCACCCTGCTCACGCACGCCAGCTACGTGCTGCTGCTTGGCGCCGTCGCGCTGGAGTGCCTGGCCGTCCTGAGCTACGCCAATCTCACGCGCTTCATCCTCAAGGTGCTCGACGTCCGCCTGCGCCTGCGCGACGTGCTCGCCATCACCCTGAGCAGCCTCGCCGTGAGCCACGTGCTCTCGGCCGGCGGCGTCGGCGGCTGGGTGGTGACCTACAATGCCCTGCGCAAGCGAGGCGCACCCCACGGGCTCATCTTCGTGGCCATCGCCGCGCAGCAGTTCTTCAACTACATCGTGCTGTGGTTCTTCTTCGCTCTGGCCCTGGTATGGCTCGTGCTGGCGCGCGACGCATCGATCGCCGGCTACTTCGTCGGCATCGTGCTCATCGGCCTGATCCTCTGGCTCACGAGCTACGGCATCTACCTCTACAACCACCGCTCACGGATGCGGCGCCGCGTCACGCAGCTCGCCCACCTCGCCAACCGGGTGATGCGCCGCGAGGTCGTGCACGAACGCCACATCGACGGCTGGCTCGACAACCTCTTCGTCGGCATGCGCCGCATGACCACGCACCGCGGCTCGTTTCGCAAGACCACTCTGCTGGCTTGCGGCCTCTGGCTGTTCGACATGCTCTGCCTTTACGCGACCTTTCTCGCCTTCGGCTACAGGATCGGCTTCGGCTTCCTGGCCGTCGGCTACGTGGTCGCCTACGCGATCGGCACGCTGGCGCCGACGCCGGGAGGCCTCGGGGCGATCGAAGGCATCCTCATCGCCCTCTTCGTGAGCTTCGGCGTGCCGTCCGCGACAGCCGTCGCCGTGGTGCTCGTCTACCGCCTCATCAACTTCTGGCTGCCGATAGTGCCGGGCTTCATCGCCTATCTGATCGTGAAGCCGGGCCGGCGGCCCATCGCCGAAGGCGAGGTCGAAGAGGCGGCCGCCGAGGCCGCCGAGATGGAGAGCCTCAAGATGCACCCGGGCGACTGACGAGCCGCCCGTGCTCCCCGGCCCGCGAAGCGCCGTCTTCCACTGAGGTCGTCGGCCGCGGCCTGAGCTGCGCAGAGGCCTGCTGACAAACCCTCACGGCTGTGGGAAGATCGTAGCGAGCACGTGACTTCCCCGACGTGGCTTCGCGGCCTGCCTCGACTCACGCCACCCGGGCACGGAGGGCACTTCGCTTCTCCTCGCCGGCCGATCCTCGCCGGTTCGGTGAGGGAACGGTGGTCGACACTCGCAGGAGGAACAACAGGATCATGCCGAACGTCGTCGTCGCCAAAGCGTTAAGCGTGGATCCGCAGGGGAGGACGGACTGCCTGGATCGCGCCCTCGAGGCCGCAGGTTTCTTCACGATCCTCGCCGGACTGCCGCCCTCGACCCCGATCGCGATCAAGGCCAACATCGGCCCGGCCTCGCAGTGCGCGTACCACTACTACACCGACCCGGTGCTGGTCGATCATCTCTGGGACCGCATCGAGCAGGCAGGATTCCACGATCTCGCCATCGTCGAGAGCGAGACGACCACGAGCAACGGCTTCAGCAGCGCGACGCCCGATGCGATGGCGCGCGGCCTCGGCTACCGTCACCCGGTGACGAATCTCTCCCGGGAACAAACGCGACGGGTAAGGTTCCACGGGCACGAGCTTACGCTGTCAGAGCGTCTCTTCAGCTCTTTCACCATCAGTTTCGCAAAGGGCAAGAATCATGACCTCATGTGGTTCACGGGCGCCCTGAAGAACATGTACGGGGCGATCCCGATGGACAAGTACCAGTCGTTTCATCACAAGAGATCGGGCCTCGACGTTCTGGGTGCCATTCTGGCAGTCAACCTTCTGCAGACGCCGCAGTTCTGCGTGATCGACTGGATCGACGGGGTTGACGGGAACGAGGTCTGCTACTTCTCCAAGAAGGTGAACAAGGTTCAGATAGAACGTCTTCACGCGCGTCCGCAGCGCATCATAGCAGCGCACGACGCCTTAGACATCGACCATTTTCTCTGTCGCAAGATGGGCTACGACGCCGCGGCCATGCCCCTGCTGACCAAGCTCCGGGCGGAGTGGGGAGACCGTACAGGTCGGCGGGTCAAAGGGGAGCCGGGAAACCAGAAGTATCGCGTCGTCGGCGACTCGGAACTACCGCTCGATGACTGGCGCCGGCTCTCACGGCGGACTCACTGGAAGGCGGTCCTCCAGGATCGCATCCCCTTCATCTCCAACGCGGTTATCGGTGCCAATATCCGCAAGTACTACTTCGACGCCGAACTATTCGAGAGGGACGGACCGCAGTGAGCACCCGAAAACGGCAACGCGGGACCCCTTTCAGGACGCCGCAAGAGGCCTGCATTCGCGGCTACGCGCCGACGGGCGCGGCGGCTACCCTCGCAGCGACCAGCCGCAGAGCGCGCGCGAAGCGCTCTACGCGCGCAGGCGATACACCTTGAGCACCGGGCCGCGCTCGCCGGGGCCGGGCGTGAACACCTCGACGAGCTCGGCCTGCTCGCCCAGGCTGCGGTAGAAGGCGGCGAGCTCCGGGTAGGTCTCCGCCGCCGCCAGCACGCGGTCGTACACCTTCGAGCTCACGATCACGTAGTCGGCGTGCTTCTCGCGCAGCCAGTCGAGGCTGTGGCTGCGGTTGGCAACGCCGGGCGCCGGCAGCCGCAGCCGCAGGATGCGGTAGGCAGGCACCTCGAGCCCGGCGTCACGGTAGTACTGCTCGTCGTGCACGCGCACCAGCGGCGGCCCGTAGTTCTCGGTGGCGACGATGCTGCCGGCCGGCACATTGCTCTCGATCCAGGCTTTCGCGCGCACGCGCACGTCGGCGCCGGAGAGCGCGCGGTCGAAGGCGATCGCGCCGGCCAGCGGCGCCACCAGAGCCGCCGCCAGAACGAGCGCGACGGCCGGCGCGGCGAAGCGCCGGGCCGCCGGCCGCAGGTCGACGAGCTCGAGGCACATGCGCACGGCGAGCAGCACAAGGAGCGGGAGGATCGGCAGAAGGTAGCGGTCGGCGAGCTCCTTCCAGGTGCTGATGTACACGAAGTAGGCGAGCGCGTAGGGCGCCAGCAGCAGGTCGACGGTCGTGTGCCGCCAGAGCGCCCATGCCAGGCCGGCGATGACGAGCACCACGAGCACGACGCCGAGCGTCCCGCCGAGGTTCACCTGAAGGTTGTACCAGAAGCCGTTGCCGACCTTCTCGAAGCCCAGCCAGCCGCGGTCCATGATGCGGTTCTGGCGCAGGAAATCGTGCACGAAGTGGCCGGGGTCGAGAACGACGAAGGGCGAGCCGGCGAGGAACGCGACGAGCATGGGCGCGTAGACGCGCGCGAGGAGCAGCCGCGGCCAGAGGAGCGCCGCGCGGCCGCCGGCCGCGACGCGGCGCCGCACCTCGGCGCGGCAGACGTACACAGCGGCGATGGTCGCCGGCAGCACGAGCGCGCCGAGGTTGTACTTGGTGGACGTGGCGAGGCCCGCGGCCACGGCGCCGGCGATCAGCCGGCGGCGCCCCCCGCCGCGGGCCGCCTGCAGCAGGAGGAGAAACGCGAGCAGCGAGAGCGCGGTCGCCGTGACATCGGTGACGGCCATGTGCGAGTACGCCACGTGCAGCGGCGCGACCGCGAGGAACAGGGCGGCCACGAGGCCGGCCGGGCGGCCGAAGGCCTCCCGGCCGATGCGGTACAGCAGGTACACCGAGGCCGTGCCGGCGGCCACCGAGAACAGGCGTGCGAGCAGGAAGTACGGCCCCGGGTCGACGACGAAAGAACCCACGGCCAGGGGATTCACGTGCTGGACCGCCCACAGCAGTGGCGCCGCCAGCAGGTAGACGCCGCCGACCAGGTAGAAGAACAGCGACGGGTAGTAGAAGAACTGCGGGTTGAGACCGCCGCGGGCGACGCCGAAGGCCTTCGGCACCACGACGCTCTCGTCGGCATTGACGAAGCTGAACGGCAGCCCCCAGCCTACGCCCTTGAGGCGCAGGGCGAGCGCCAGGACGAGCACCGCGACGAGGAGCGCCCCGGCGACGCCGGGGCGCCCACGCAGCCCGGCGACGACGCCCGCGTCTTTCACGCGTCCGCCGGCTCCAGATCGACGACGACGGCACCCTGCGCGACGCGGGGCACGAGGCCGTCGGCATGGTCGCGCACGAGGTGGAGAAAGGCCTGTGAGTCGATGGCTGCGTCCTTCGGATGGGGCGGCGCCGTGGCTGCTAGCCGTGGAAGTCCTTCATGATGGCGACGCCGGCGCTGGTGCCCACGCGCACGGCGCCGGCGTTGATCATGAGCTCGACGTCGCGCAGCGTGCGGATGCCGCCCGACGCCTTGACGCTGACGTGCTCGCCCAGGCAGTCGCGCAGCAGCTCGACGTCCTGCACCGTGGCACCCTTGGGCCCGCAGCCCGTGGAGGTCTTGACGAAGTCCACGCCGGCCTGCTCGCAGATCTTGCAGGCCAGCTTCTTCATCTTGGTGGTGAGGTAACAGGTCTCGATGATGGCTTTGACGACGACCTGACCGCGCCCCGTGTTGATGGCCTTCATGCGCACCGCGCGGACCACGCTGGCGAGCTCGTTGCGCACGTGACCGAAGTCGCCCGAGAGGAAGGCGGGCAGGTTGATGACCACATCGACCTCGTCGGCGCCGCGGGCCACGGCATCTTCGGCGGCGACGACCTTGGCGCGCAGCGAATCGGCGCCGTAGGGGAACGAGATGACCGAGCACACCTTGACGTCGGCGCCGCGCAGCAGGCTGTCTGCCAGCGGCACGAAGTGCGGGAACACGCAGACTGCCGCGAAGTGGTACTTGCCGGCTTCGCGGCACAGACGCTCCACGTCGGGAGACGTGGTGTCCGCCTTCAGAAGCGTGTGATCGATGGTCTTGGCGAGTTCCTCGGCGGTCACGCCGGTGGACCTCCAGGGAGACGGCGGGGTGGGTGGAGCCTCAGCGAGTATAGCAAACGCGGCGGTGCGCCCCGCGTCAGATGAGCCGCTCGATGAAGCGCTCGTCGCGGCGCCAGCGCTTGCGGACCTTGACGCGCAGATCGAGAAAGACCTGCACGCCGAGGATCGCCTCGATCTCCTGGCGGGCGCCGCTGCCGATGGCCTTGACGACGCGCCCGCCCTTGCCGACGACGATCGCCTTCTGCGACTCGGTCTCGACGATGAGATTGGCCTCGATCTCGACGAGGGGCCGGTCGGCGCGCTCCGTGATGCCCGTGACCTCGACGGCCACGGCGTGCGGCACCTCGTCGCGAGTCCGCCGCAGGGCCTGCTCGCGGACCAGCTCGGCGATCAGCAGCTCGAGCGGCTGGTCGCTCTTCTGGCCCTCGGGAAAGTACACGGGACCGGGCGGCATGGCGGCGGCCAGCCGGGCCAGCATGTCGCCCAGACCGTCACCGCGCTTGGCCGAGACGGGCAGGACCTCGCGACCGCCGGCGAGCCGCCGCGCCTCCTCGAGGCGCGCCCCCAGCCGGGGGCCGTCCACGAGGTCGATCTTGTTCAGCGCCACCAGGGCCGGTAGGGCGGCGCCCGCGACCGCCTGGACGATGTAGCGGTCGCCGCCTCCGAAGGTCTCGGTGGCGTTCAGGAGAACGAGAGCCGCATCGACTTCGGACAGCGCCTCGTCGACCGTGGACTGCATGCGCCGGGTGAGCGAATCGAAGGGCTTCTGGAAGCCCGGCAGGTCGAGCAGCACCACCTGGCAGCCCTCGAGGTCGACCACGCCGGTGATGCGCCGGCGCGTGGTCTGCGGATGATCGCTGACGATGCTGACCTTGCGCCCCACGAGGGCGTTGACCAGCGTGGACTTGCCGACGTTGGGCCGGCCGAAGACGGCGACGAAGCCGGAGTGGAAGTCGCCGCTCACCGGCCGGCCTCGCCGGCGCCGGGCGGGGCGCCGTCGCCGGCGGCGAACGGCGTCGTGAGGAGGTCGCGCAGCGACAGGACGCGCACCTCGCCGCCGACACGCGCGATGATCGCCGGATCGCCGAGCTCCGCCAGCGCCTGCAGGCAGAGCCCGCAGGGCAGGCAGTCCTGCCCGTCCGCCGCGGCGACGGCGACGTAGCGCAGCGAGCGCTCGCCAAAGACGATCATGGCGGCGAGCGCGGCGCGCTCGGCGCACAGGCCGGCGGGGTACGATGCGTTCTCAACGTTGACGCCGTGGTGGCTGCGGCCCGACGGGCCGACGACCACGGCCCCCACGGCGAAGCCCGAGTAGGGCGCGTAGGCGCGAGGGGCGATCGTCACGGCTTCCTGGAAGAGCAGGCGTTCCGCCAGGTCCGGGGCGCGGTTCACAGGGGGTACCACAGGCGAAAGAGGACGACCGTGACGACAATGCCGAGAACGGCCCCGGCGGCCACCTCGAGGAAGCTATGGATGCCCGACTGGATCCTGCTCTGCGCGACCAGCAAAGCCATGAACAGGGCGATCGCCGAGATCGGCAGGGCGTAGCCGGTGTTGGCGGCCACGAACGTCAGCGCGACCCAGGCGGCAAAGGCCACGGCGGCGTGCGCCGACGGCAGGCCGCCGCGGAAGGGGGTGCCGCGATGGGTGAGCGCTTTCATGGCGATGGCCGCCAGGATCACGATGCCGAGCGCGATCACCGTGACGTCGATTGGCGAGCCGCGCAGCTTGGTGAGCACCGTGTAGGGCACGCTCGTGATCTTGTCGTAGAAGACGAGATAGGCGACCACGATGGCGTTGACGGCCGCGATCAGCACGGCGCCGGCGGCCACGTCCTTGGCGACCTTGGCGCGCGGGTCCTCCTGGTCGGTCACCAGGTCCACGAGGTGCTCGATGGCGGTGTTGAGCATCTCGGTGATGAGCACGAACGAGATCGCCACCAGCAGGGCGATGACCTCGAGCCGCGTGAGCGCGAAGAAGAGACTCGCCAGCAGCACAAGGCCGGCGATCGCGAAGTGGACCCACATGTTGCGCTCGTAGCGCAGCGCATGGACGATGCCTTCGAAGGCCCAGTTGAAGCTGTGGAGCAGGTTACCGCGGCGTTGCGACAACGAGCGCCTCCCAGTCCACAAGCTCGAGGAGCTCGGCCTGGCGCAGGGCCATCTGCCCGGCGTCGGTCTCGTGGTCGTAGCCCAACAGGTGAAGGGCGCCGTGCACGAGCAGCACCGCGAGCTCGAGGGCCGGGGGCAGAGAGTCGGCGCGCGCCTGGCGCAGCGCTTGGCGCGCGCAGACGATGACGTCGCCGAGCAGGCGCGGCGGCCCGGCAGTGCCGCCTGCGGCGGCCGGGCCGGGCCCCTCGCCGGCATCCTCCAGCGGGAACGAGAGCACGTCGGTGACCTCGTCCCTGCCGCGATGCTCCGCGTTGAGGGCGCGCATGCGGCGCTCGCCGACGAGCTCGACGGAGAGCTCCGCGTGGTCGACGCCCTGGGCCTCGAGGACGCGCGCCACGAGCCGCGCCAGCGCGTCCTCGTCGATGCTCACGCGCGTCCGGTTGAACACCTCGACGAGGTTCATGCGTCGTGCTCCGGCCGGGCCGCGGGCCGTCGCGTCTTCGCGGCCTCGAGCTTGTCGTCGTGGTCCTTGTACGCGTTGACGATGCGCTGCACCAGCTTGTGCCGCACGACGTCGTGGCCGTCGAAGCGCGTGATCATGATGTCCTCGATCTCCTGCAGGACCTCGGGCACCGTCACGAGCCCCGAGGTACGGCTGTGCGGGAGGTCGATCTGCGTGACGTCGCCGGTGACGACCATCTTGGCACCGAAGCCGAGGCGCGTGAGAAACATCTTCATCTGCTCGGGCGACGTGTTCTGCGCCTCGTCGAGGATGATGAACGAGTCGTTGAGGGTGCGGCCGCGCATGAAGGCCAGCGGCGCGACCTCGATCTCGCCCTTCTCGATGAGGCTCGCGAGCTTCTCGCCGTCCATCATGTCGTAGAGCGCGTCGAAGAGCGGCCGGAAGTAGGGGTCGACCTTCTCGGAGACCGTGCCCGGCAGGAACCCCAGGCTCTCCCCCGCCTCGACCGCCGGCCGCGTGAGGATGATGCGCCCGACCTGCTTGGAGAAGAAGGCGCTGACCGCCATGGCCGTCGCCAGGTAGGTCTTGCCGGTGCCGGCCGGGCCGATGCCGAACGTGATGGTGTTGCTGCGGATGGCGTCCACGTACAGCTTCTGATTGACCGTGCGCGGCCCGATCTGGCGGCCGCGGTGCGTCCACACGATGTCGCCGTACACCTCGGACGGTTTGCCCGACGAGTTCACGGCGATGTCCATCAGCGACTCGACCATGGCGGGGTTCACCGGACGTCCGGAGCGGATCACCGTGAGCAGCTCTTCGAGCGCCGCGCGCGCCCTCCCCACGGCCTCGTCGGGACCCTCGAGGATGAGAACGTTGCCGCGCAGCGTGAGGGTGCAGTCGAGGCGCCGTTCGAGGATCTTGAGGTGCGCGTCGTGCTCTCCGGCGAGTGCCTGCGCCACGTTGTTGCCGCCCAGGTCGATGACCGTTCGCGTGACCCGCGTCACGGTCAGCCCTCCAGCTTCTCGCGCACCATGCAGCTGAGCTTCTTGCCGTCGGCGCGGCCGGCGACCTTGGGCCTCAGCCACCCCATGACCTTGCCCATGTCCTTGGGCGTCACCGCATCGCAGGCGGCGACGGCCTCGGCGACGAGCTCTTCCAGCTCGGCGTCGCTGAGCTCCTCCGGCATATACGACCTCAGCAGCTCCTCTTCGTAGCGCTCCTGGTCGGCCAGGTCCTGGCGACCTGCCCCTTCATACAGCTCGGCGGCCTCGGCGCGCCGCTTGCGCTCGCGCTTGAGCACGGTGAGCTCGTCGGCCTCGGTGGGCTCCTTGCGGCTGTCGATGCGCTCCTTCTTAAGCGCCGCGACAAACGACGAAAGAGCCTCGCGGAGACGCTTGTCGCCGGCCTTCAGGGCCGCCGTGGAATCGTCCTTGATGCGCTGCTCGATGACGCCGAGCTCTCTCATGCGATGCGTCCTTTCACTCCGTCCTCGTACTCTTCATCGGCGACCGTGCGAACCAGGCTCCCCGGGCTGGCCGCTCCGTCAAGGTAGTAGCGGATGTACTGCGAACTGTATCCCCTCCACAGCCCCTCGCGGCGCCCCTCGACGACAACCTCCGCGGGCCGCCCGAGCGCGGCGCGGCGCGCGGACCGGGCGGCCGCCTCGGCGGCCGCCAGCGCGCGCGCCATGCGCTCCTTGACGAGCGCGGCCGGCTGCGGCTGCAGCTCTGCTGCTGCCGTCCCCGGCCGCGGCGAGTAGGCAAACACGTGCGCGCGCCCAAACAGGCCGCTCTGCAAGGCAGCGAGCGTGCGCCCGAAGGCGGCGTCGTCTTCGGCCGGAAAGCCGACGATCACGTCCGTGCTGAGCATACAGTCGCCGAGACGCGCCTGCATGCGCGCGGCCGACGAGGAGTACTGCGCGAACGTGTACGGCCGCCGCATCGCGGCGAGGACGGCGTCGTCGGCCGACTGCAGCGGCACGTGTAGGTGGCGCGCCACGCGGGGATGCGCGAGCGCCTCCAGCAGGCGCTCGTCGAGGTGGCGCGGCTCCAGCGACGAGACGCGCAGGCGCGCCAGGCGCGGCAGGCCGGCGAGCGCAATCACGAGGTCCGCAAGGCGCAGCTCGTCGTCGCGCCAGGCGCCGAGGTCGATGCCGCTGAGCACGATCTCGCCGCAGTCGCGGGCAAGGGCGGCGCCGGCGGCCGCGAGGGAGTCGCGCAGCGACGTGCTGCGCGGCCGCCCGCGCACCAGCCTCACCACGCAGTAGCTGCAGCGCCCCGCGCAGCCGTCCTGGACCTTGAGCACGAAGCGCGTGCGGGCGGCGTCCCGGGCCGGCGCTGCGGACGCCGCTTCCGCCGCGCCGGCGGCGGCCCGGGCGGGCGCTCCGGACGCCGCATTTGCCGCCGCCCACGCCGCCCAGTCGGGCCGCGCCACCACTTCGACGCCGAGGCCGTCGAACTGCTCGGGCCGAAGCGCGGCGGCGCACCCCGCGACGATCACGCGCCTGCCCTCCCCCGCCACGCGCCGCACCAGCCGCCGTGACTTGCGCTCCGCCTCGGCGGTCACGCAGCAGGTGTGCACCACGACCACGTCGGCCGCCTCGCGAGCGCTCACCGGCCGCAGGCCGGCAGCCGCCAGCGCAGCGAGCGCCTCCTCCCCGTCCGCCTGGCTGACCTTGCAGCCCACGAAGGCGTTCGCGACGCTGGTCATGCGACCCGCGTGAGGTGCAGCATCAGCCACATGCCGTCCTCGCGCCGGCTCGCCGTGACGTAGCCGGGGAACGCGGCGGCGGCCTGCTCTCCCTGCTCCACCAGCAGTCCGGCGAGCAGCAGATGCGCGGGCCGCAGCTCGGGCGCGCCGCCGTCCGCGCATGTCGCGAAGCGCCGCGCGAGCCGCAGGATCGGCTTGAGCGCGATGTTGGCGACCACCGTGTCGGCCGCCGGCAGCGCATAGCCGGGCGCGGTGGCGTCGCCGAGAAGAAACCTCGGCGCCAGCCCGTTGAGGGCCGCGTTGCCGGCCGCGGCGTGCACCGCAATGGGGTCGATGTCGACGCCGCACACGGGGGCGAAGCCGAGCCTCAGCGCCGCAAACGACAGCACGCCGGAGCCGCTGCCCAGGTCGAGCAGCGGTCCGCGCGGGATGACCTGGATCTCCGCGAGGCACTGGCGCGTGCTGGCATGGCCGCCGGTGCCGAAGGCCCGCCCGGCTTCGACGACGACGTCGAGCAGATCGTCGCGGGACGGGTACCAGGGCGGGCGCACGTAGAGCCGCCCGACCACGAGCGGCTTGTGGAAGCGGCGCCAGGCGTCCTCCCAGCCCGGGCGCTCGCGGGTCACCGCGAGCGCGCCGAGAGTCCCGAGCCGCGCGAGCGCCGACGCCGCGAGCTCGTCGGCCTCGGCGCCCTCCGCCAGCCAGAACGTCAGGGTGTCGCCGCCGTCGGCCTCCTGCCAGCCCGCCGGCTGCAGCTCACGGATGATGTCCACGGCCTCGGGATGCGCGTAGTCAAGGGCCGCCGGATCGGCACGGGTCTCGTAGGCCGCGGTCCCGGACCAGTCGTCGTCGGGCGGTGCGCCCGAGCTCACGTCCGCGACCGCCTCAGCGGCCGCCGCGCCCGGGCCCAGGCGCAGCGTGTACCGCGTGTACCGGGCCCGCGTCACTGGCGGAAGACGGCCCGCACCTTGTCGAGGAAGCTTCGGTCGGGCTCGTAGTTGGCGTCGCCGGTGAGCTCCGCGAACTGCTCGAGGACCTCGCGCTGCTCGGCGCTGAGCTGCCGCGGCACCTGCACGTTGACGATCACCTTGAGGTCGCCGCGGCCGTAGCCTTGCAAGGCCGGCACGCCCCGGTTGCGGTAGACCTTGGCTTCGCCCGGCTGAGTCCCCGGGCGCAGCTCGATCTCGATGTCGCCGTCGAGCGCCGGTACGTAGGCGGTGGTGCCCAGCGCCGCCTCGACCATCGTGACGTCCAGCCGATAGATGAGATCGTCACCGTCGCGCACGAAGTGCTCGTGAGGCTCCACCGCGATGGACACGTAGAGGTCGCCGGACCTGCCGCCCTGGGCGCCGACGCCGCCCTCCCCCGTCAGGCGCAGCCGCTGCCCGTCGGCGATGCCCGCCGGCACCTGAACGGTGACGATGCGCGAACCGCGCACGCGGCCGGTGCCGCGGCAGTCCGCGCAGGGATCGCTCACGATGCTGCCGCGGCCGCGGCAGACGTTGCAGGTGCTGGTGCGCACGAACTGCCCGAAGCCGCCGAGGCTCGAGATCTCGCGCATGCGGCCGCTGCCGTGGCACTGCGGGCAGGTGTCGCGGCCCGTGCCGGGGCGCGCGCCGCTCCCGCCGCAGGTCGCGCAGTGGGTCTCGGCCTTGATCTCGACCTCGCGTGAAACGCCGAAGACGGCCTCGGCCAGCGTCAGCTTCTGGCCGACCTCGACGTCGTCGCCGCGCGGCGCCGGGGCGCTGCCCGCGGCGGCGCCCCACATCCCGCCCGCATCGCGAAGCACGGAGTCGAACATGCCGCCGCCGAAGAAGGTATTGAAGAGGTCGCTGAAGCCGACGTGCTCGAAGTCGGTCATGCGGCGGCCCTTGAGGCCGTCGAAGCCGTAGCGGTCGTAGGCCGCGCGCGTATCGACGTCGTCCAGAGCTTCGTAGGCCTCGGCCGCCTCCTTGAACTGCGCCTCGCAGTCGGGGTCGCCGGGGTTGACGTCCGGGTGGCACTCGCGGGCCAGCTTGCGGAAGGCCTTCTTGATGTCGTCCTGCCCGGCATCGCGGGGCACGCCGAGGACGTCGTAGTAGTCGCGCTTCATGAGCGGGGGGAGGTCACGGGTTCACCAGATCTCTTCGAGGTATGTGCTCAGGCTGTCGGCGGTGGCGCGCACGGCGCCGATCACGCGCTGGTAGTCCATGCGCGTGGGGCCCAGCACGCTCACCGTGCCGAGATTGCGGTTGGAGACACCGTAGTTGGCCGCAACGAGCGAGCACTCCTGCAGCGACGGAGGCGTCATCTCGTGGCCGATGCGCAGAAAGACGCCGTCCTCGCGCAGCGCCTCGGAGAGCAGCTCCAGCAGGTTGTAGCGCTGCTCCAGCATCTCGAGGACCTCGTTCAGGTGGCCGGCGCCCTCGCGCGTGAGGTTGTCGAGGAGACGTGAGGCGCCGCCGAGGTGCAGGCCCTCCACGTCGCCCACGCCGAGCGTCTCGAAGGCCTGGCGCAGGGTGTCGAGGAAGGCGCGTTCCTTGGGCCGCAGGTCGAGACTCTCGAAGGCCCCGGCGGCGCGCCGCGTGCCGAGCTGCTGGCCCACGAGACGTTCGTTGAGATACACGCGCGCGAACTCGGCGAGACCCTCGTCGACGGCCTCGGCAAGCGGAAAGATGCGCTTCGTGACCTGGCCGGAGGTGGTGATGATGACGACCATCACGAGGTGCGGCTGCAGCGAGAGGATCTCGATGTGGCGGACGATGGACGTGGTCACCGCCGGGGCCGACACGACGGCCAGCAGCTCGGTGACCCGAGACAGCGCCTCGGCGGTCTCGCGCAGGGCGTCGTCGATCTCGCTGCGCGCGCGGTCGCGCCCGGCGGCCACCGGCGGCGGCGTCTCGCGGCGCTCGCCGAGGATGACGTTGACGTAGTGCCGATACCCCACATCGGTGGGCACGCGCCCCGCCGACGTGTGCCGGTGCGCGAGCATGCCCATGTCTTCGAGATCGGCGAGGTCGTTGCGGATGGTCGAGGCCGCCGCGCCGAGGGCGAAGTGCTCGCTGAGGTATTTCGAGCCGACGGGCGCGCCCGAGGCGATGTATTCCTCGATGACGACCCGCAGCACCCGCTCCTGCCGTGGTGTGAGCGCCAAATCCAACCCCTTAAACGTCAACCGCGAAACAGGCGTACGCATACCGCTCCGGCCACGTACCGCCCCTTTCGCGTCACGCGGATTGTACCACTATGCAGGGAAACCAATCCAGCGGCGGCGAGCGAGCCGGCGGCTTCGAGATCGAGAATGGCGGTCAGCTCGGGGAGCGGCACAGGGTCGCCGCAGCGGGCGGCGAGCAAGAGGCGCTCGCGGGCGCGCGTGGCCGCGCCGAGGTCTTCGACCTCACGCGGCGGGCGCGCGCCTGCGGACGTAGCCCGCAACCAGGCCGCGGTGCCGGCAACGTTCGTCCAGCGCCGCGCACCGACCGTGCTCACGGCGCCGGGGCCGAGGCCCAGGTACGGGCGGGCGCGCCAGTACGCCAGGTTGTGGCGCGCCTTGCGCCCCGGGAGCGCGAAGTTGCTCACCTCGTACCAGTCGTAGCCCGCCCGCGAGAGGGCGCGCACGACGCGGCGGTAGAAGGCCGCGCCCTCGTCCTCGTCCCGCGAGCGCGCGCTGCGCGCCGCCAGCGGCGTGCCGGCGGCGAGGCTGAGCTCGTACCACGAGATATGCGCCGGGCGCAGACCGAGAACGGCGGCGATGTCGGCTTCGAGGTCGGCCGCCGCCTGCCCGGGGATCCCCTGGATCAGGTCGAGACTGAGGTTCGCGACCCCGGCGCGGCGCAGGCGGCCGAAGGCCGCGGCCGGGTCGGCCCGCGCCCGCCGCCCGAGCGCTTCGCGCAGGGCGGGCGCGAAGCTCTGCGCGCCCAGCGAGACGCGCAGGCCGCACGCCGAGCCGCGCCCGCGGGCGCGCGGCGCGGCCGCCGCCCACGCGGCAAACGCCTCGTCGACGTCCTCGGGGTTGGCCTCGACGGTGACCTCGGCGGCAGACGTGAGAAACGGCCGGAAGAGCTCGAGCAGCCGCTCGAGCCGGTCCGGCCCCAGCAGGCTCGGGGTGCCGCCGCCGAGGTAGAGCGTGTGGAGGCGGCGCACGTCGTGCGCCGCGCGCTCACGCTCCCATTCGGCGGCGACGCCCCCGACGAACCCGTCGAGCAGCGCGCCGTCCGGCGCATCGCCCACAGCCGCGGAGGCGAAATCGCAGTAGTCGCACTTCGCGCGGCAGAACGGCACGTGCACGTACACGTGGTGGACGGGCCCTGCAAAGGCCGGCGCCGGCAGCCGATGACGCAGCGTGGCAAGCACGTCGGTCACCGCGTCGGCAGGAGGAAGAAGAACGAGCCCTCCTCCTCGCGCTCGAGCCGGCCGCCGTTCTTCTCGATGACCCTGCGCGAGGCGACGTTGCCCACTTCGCAGTCCAGGCGCACGGGGTCGAAGCCGAGTGCAGCGGCGAGCGGCAAGGCCGCGGCGAGCATCGCCGTGGCGTGACCTCGCCGCCGGGCGCTCGGCCGGACCTCAAAGCCGATGTTGCCGCCGCCTCTGAGCAGCCACTCGTTCAGCTCGTGACGGATGTTAAGGCGGCCGACATACTCGTGCCCGGCCGCCCACCACAGCACCGTCTGGGGCACGTAGGTCTCGGGCGCCTGGTCGGCGGGCCATACGCCGAAGGTCGACCACACGTACCTGTCCGGCGCCTGGGGATCGGTGACGCCGGCGCGCAATGCGGCCACGTAACGCCCGAATTCGGCGGCGTCCGCCATGCGTGCCGGGTCGAGCTCAAGGTGCCGGCCTTCGGCCTGATACTCCGCGAGCGCCTCGAGGAACGAGGCGTGGAAGGCGACGGCCGGAGCGACGAGGCGCGGCGTCTCGGGCGTGGCGTCGCCCGCGGCCATCAGTGGTCCTTGTCGTCCGGCTCGAGCTCGAGGACGGCGAGGAAGGCCTCCTGCGGCACCTCGATGGTGCCGATCTGCTTCATGCGCTTCTTGCCCTTCTTCTGCTTCTCGAGCAGCTTGCGCTTGCGGCTGATGTCGCCGCCGTAGCACTTGGCGATCACGTCCTTGCGCATCGCCTTGACCGTCTCGCGGGCCACCACGCGGCTGCCGATGGCCGCCTGCACGGCAACCTCGAACATCTGCCGCGGGATCTTCTGGCGCAGCTTGGTCACCAGCGCCTTGCCGCGCAGATGCGCGCGCTCGCGGGGGACGATCAGCGAGAGCGCATCGACCGACTCGCCGGCCAGCAGGATGTCGAGCTTCACGAGATCGCTCTTGCGGTAGGCGTGGAACTCGTAGTCCAGGGAGGCGTAGCCGCGGGTGCGCGTCTTGAGCTGGTCGAAGAAGTCGAGGACGATCTCGCCGAGCGGCAGCCGGTAATGCATCTCGACGCGCTGCGGCGAAAGGTACTTCATGTCGACAAAGTCGGCGCGCCGGCCCTGACAGAGCTCCATGATCGTGCCGACGAACTCGGTGGGCACGAGGATGCTGGCGGCCACGAACGGCTCTTCCACGTGGTCGATGTACGTGGCGTCGGGCATCTGCGCGGGGTTGCGCACGACGACCATCGAGCCGTTCGTGAGGTAGGCATGGTACTCGACGTTGGGCATCGTGGTCAGCAGCTCGAGGCCGTACTCGCGCTCCAGCCGCTCGCGCACGATGTCCATGTGCAGCAGGCCGAGGAAGCCGCAGCGGAAGCCGAAGCCGAGGGCGTTCGACGACTCCGGGTCGTACATCAGCGCGGCGTCGTTAAGCTTGAGCTTCTCGAGCGCGTCACGCAGTTCTTCGAACTTGTCGCCCTCGGTCGGGAAGAGCCCGGTGAACACCATCGGCTGCACGACCTTGTAGCCCGGCAGGCCTTCGGTGGCCGGCCGCTTCTTGTCGATGATGGTGTCGCCGACGCGCACCTGGGCCACGTCCTTGACGCCGGTGATGATGTAGCCCACCTCGCCGGTCTCGAGGCGCTCCGTGGGCTTCATCTCGGGGCCGAAGTAGCCCAGCTCCTCGATCTCGGCCTCCTGACCCGTGCCCATCATCGTGACGATCTGGCGGCGCGAGAAACCGCCGTCCACGACGCGCACGTAGGCGATCACGCCGCGGTACTGGTCGTATTCGCTGTCGAAGATGAGGGCGCGGGCCGGCGCCGCAGGGTCGCCGCGCGGCGGCGGCGTGCGCGCCACCACGGCTTCGAGCACGTCCTCCACGCCCTCCCCCGTCTTGGCCGACACGATGAGGATCTCGTCGTGCGTGGCGCCGGTGAGCTCGTGCAGCTCCAGCTCGGCCTCCGGGATGTTGCTGGCCGGCAGGTCGATCTTGTTGAGCACGGGGATGATCTCGAGGTCGTTGTCGATGGCGAGATATGCGTTGGCGACGGTCTGGGCCTCGACGCCCTGGGTGCAGTCCACGAGCAGCACGGCGCCCTCGCAGGCGGCGAGGCTGCGCGAGACCTCGTAGGTGAAATCGACGTGGCCGGGGGTGTCGATGAGGTTGAGCTGGTAGAGCTGGCCGTCGCGCGCCGTGTAGGCGATGCGTACCGCCTGCGACTTGATCGTGATGCCGCGCTCGCGCTCCAGGTCCATCTTGTCGAGGAGCTGCTCCTTCATGTCGCGCGCGGCCACCGTCCCGGTGACCTCGAGGACGCGGTCGGCCAGCGTCGACTTGCCGTGGTCGATGTGGGCGATGATGCTGAAGTTGCGGATGTGGTCGAGTGCAGTCACGACCGCCAATGATACAGGCTGCGGGCGGGGCGGTCGCCCGGAGGGCGTCAGTCGGCCGAGGCGGCCGGGCGAGCGCCGCGCCGGCGCAGCAGCCGCCACACCATGCTCAGCTCTTCGAGCTTGAGCGCCTTGGCGATCCCCAGGTAGACAAGGCCGCCGCCGGCCACCGCCGCGAACACGGAGACCAGCAGCCGCAGAAACCCGCCATCGGCGAAACCGCGCAGCGCGTACCAGAGGCCGCCGGAGACCGCCGCCAGCGGCAGCGCGCAGAGCAGCGCCGCGCCGGCGGCCCGCGCCATGCCGCGTCCCCCGAGCAGGCCAATCTGGCGCCGCAGCAGCCACACCAGCAGCACCATGTTGAAGATCGAGACGATAGACGTAGACAGGGTGATGCCCGCCACGCCGAGCGGGCCGAGCAGGATCCAGTCGAGGAGCGCGTTGAGCGCCAAGTTGACGAGCCCGACGTACAGCGGCAGCCACGGCTTCTGCATGCTCTGGAAGCTGCGGTTGAACATGATGTTGACGTTGGCGAACGTGAGGCCGAGGGCGAACATCGCGAGGGCCCCGGCCACCTCGCTCGTGTCGGCCGCCGTAAAGGCGCCGCGCTGGTACACCATGCGGATCACCGGCACCGCGAGGATCGTGAACCAGGCGAGGAACGGCAGCGAGACGAACACCATCTGACGCACGCCGGTGGAGAGCGTCTCACGGAAGCGGCCCATGTCGTGCTGCGCCGCGAAGCGCGAGAGCGACGGGAACAGCACCGTGCCGATGGTCACCGCGAAGATGCCCTGCGGAAGCTGATAGAGGCGGAACGAGTAGCCGATCTCGGCGGCCGCGTGGTCGCTGACGAACTGGGCGAAGTACGTGTCGATGAGGGCGTTGAAATTGAGGATCCCGAGCGTGATGGTGATCGGCACCATCAGGGCCAGCACGCGGCGCAGGTACGGGTCGCGGAAGTGGAAGTTGACGCGGATGGGCTCGCCGGCGGCGCGCATCGCGAGGCCGAGCAAGACGAGCTCGACGACGGTGCCCACGAGCGTGCCCCAAGCCAGCGCGTACACGCCCCAGGCGTCGTGCCACACGGCCATGAAGGCAATGATCACGAGGTTCCAGACGATCGAGACGACGGCCGGCATGGTGAAACGCTCGTCCGCGTAGAGGACGCCGGTCATCACGCCGGCGAGGGCGAGCACCAGCACGGTCGGTACGAGGATCTGCAGGTACTGCGCCGCCAGCGTCGCCATGTGGCTCGTGCCGGTGAGCTCGGGGTAGATGGCGCGCACCACCGGGGTCGCGGCGAGGATCAGGACGAGGCAGACTGCGCCGACCGCGGCGAGCATGAAGCCGAGCAGCGTGGCGGTGAGCCGCCGGGCGCGCTCGCGATCGCCGGCCGCGAGCAGCGCCGTGAGCACGGGCACGAAGGCGGCGCTGATGGCCGCGTCGGCGAAAAGCTGGCGGATGAGATTGGGCACCACCGACACCGACACGAAGGTGTTGTAGTCGGCGCCGACGCCGTAGACGCCGGCGGTGAGCACCTCGCGGCCGAGGCCCACGACGCGGGAGATGGCGGTCGCCGAGGCAACGATGACCGCCGCCCAGGCGAGCTTGCGGGTGCGCTCGCTCATAGCCTCATGTCTTCGCCGACGATCGGGCGGAATCCCCCGAGTGGCCTAGCGACGAGTGTCCTCCGCCAGATGCCGGACGACCTCATCCCTGACGCGCCTCGCCAGCGCCGCGCTTTCCTCGGCGGCCGCCGTGGGAACCGTCGGATACTCACCGGGATAGCGATACTCGACCCCGTAGGGCGTCAGCTGCGCGGCGTCGGCGAGGGACTCGGCCAAGCCCGGGTCGGTGGACCGGCACAGAGCGAGCAAACGCTTGATGTCGTGCGTCCTCGGGAACTCGACCTGGTTCCAAACGAGGAACGCTTTCAGCGCTTTCTCAGCAGCCTGCTGAGCATGGAATGCCGCGATCTCAGAAAGCGCGGCCGCGGCCAGCAATCCGTCGCGGGCCCTGAGGTCGGCGTCGGCCTTCGCCAGCCACTCGCCGGCCATCTCACGAGCGGCTTTCTCAGGCGGCTTCATAGAGGTCCCTGCCGTACTTGTTGGCGGGGTATGCGATGCCGCCGATCACATGCTTAGTCTCCTCGAAACGCGCGCTGCTCATCACAATCACGTCGATCGGCATCTCGATGTCGCCGAGCGCGTCGCGAAGCCGAATGCTCTCCTGGCGCGTGTCTGCGACATCGTCGAGCACCACCAGAAGATCGAGGTCGCTGTCCGCGGTGGCTGTGCCGGTCGCCATAGACCCGAAGACGATCACGCGCACCGGCGAGGAGGCCGCGCGAAGACGGCCGACGACCTGTTCCAAGAGCTGCACCGGATCGTTCACGCCACCCATCATATCTGCAGCGCCGCAGTCGCAAGCTCAGGGCTGTCGACGTGCGTCCTCGATGACACGGGTTCCTACACTTCGTCCGCGGTCACCACGACCGCAAACGGCACCCCCAGCGCCTCGAAATGCCTCTGCCCGCAGCGCACCTTGTCGGCCTCGCTGGTGCGCAGCTTCAGGAAGTCGCGCGTGCCCTTCGTCTCGCGGACCAGGTAGAGCGGCCCGCCGGTCTGCTTGAGGATCGCCCAGTCCGGGTTGTACTTGCCGACCGGTGTGTCGATCTCGAACCAGCGCGGCAGCTTGACGAACAGCTTGATGTCGTCGCGCGCGTCGAGCTGGCGAGCGAACTCGCGCTCCACCTCGGAGTCGTAGGCGACGTACTCGTACACCGAGCTCGCCACGGGCAGCGCGCTCAGGTAGTTGACCAGCTCCTCGTTCTTGAAGAGCAGCATCTCCCACTCAGCTTCGGCGCCGCCGCCCCCGACGCGCTCGTACTTGATGCCGTCTACCAGCAGCCGGTGCAGCTCGTGCTTGAGGATCGCCGCCACGGCGTCGAGGAAGTGCTGGGGGTTGTTGAACAGCTCGCCGAGGCGGCCTGACTCGCGCAGGATGCGCACGAGCGTCGAGCGCGTGAGCTCGGTCTCGTTCTGCAGGTAGGCGAGCACGTCGGGGATGGGCTGGCCGGCGTGCTCGACGCGCTCCTCCGCGGAGCTCGACGCCGTGGCCGCTACGCCACCCTTCTCGACGCTGAGCCGGCCGGCCGTGACGCGGATGCGCGGCTTCTCGACGGCCGGCATGCGCCTCACGCCGTCGACGGCGCGCCGCACGAGCACCTCGGTGTCGAACTCGACGCGGTACGTCGTCTTCGGCTTGATGCGGTCCCACAGCGCCTTGAACTCCGGCGTCAGCGTGACCTCGCGCTTCAGGTGGTTCGCCCGTTCGTCGCGGTCGCGGCGGATGTGGCGCTCGATCTGGTACGAGGACAGCAGATCGATGACCGCCGGGGCCAGCTCCTGGTGGGCCGGCGGTAGCTCGAGCGCGAAGCCGGCGCGACGCGGGTCAAACGCCGGCTGGATGCGGCCGTCCGCGTCGAGCAGCTCCTGCTCGACGAGAGCCGCACGCAGCGCTTCGGCGGCGGCGCGGCCGATAGGCTGCTCGCCACCGTCCACCACCCGCACGAGCTTGGCGAACGCCGTGATGGGCACCTTGCCGAAGGTCACGCCGCACTCGTCTTCGTACTCGGTCTGCAGGGCGCGGGCGAAATCCTCGTAGCTCTCGTTGGCCATCACGTAGAGTCGGTTGATCGACTCGTCAAAGACGCGCTTGCCGTCCTGATCGACCGGCAGGCGCAGGCCGCGGCCGATCTCCTGGCGCTTCTTCATAGCGCTGCGCGTCTCGTTGAGGGTGCAGATCTGGAAGACGTTGGGGTTGTCCCAGCCCTCGCGCAGCGCCGAGTGGCTGAAGATGAAGCGCAGCGGCTCGTCGGCGGAGAGCAGCCGCTCCTTGTCCTGCATGATCAGGGCGTACACGTCGTCGTCGGCGGCCGTGTCGCGACCCTCGTGGGAGTCCTTGACCACGCCTTTCTTGTCCTGCGCAAAATAGCCGTTGTGGAGGCGCTCGACCGGCTCCTTGAGCCACACGAGCGCCGCATATTGCGGTTCGCCCGCCAGCGCCGCCAGCTCGGCCTCGAACACCTCGGCGAACTTGCCCTTGGCCGGCTTGCCGGCCTCGTCGTAGTCGCGGTAGTTGGCCACGCGGTCGACGAAGAACAGCGAGAGCACCTTGACGCCGCGCTCGC
>Ga0114951_10002365_pt1 | contig 21408 bp, 29 predicted proteins | sample AM7aDNAmetaG_FD_88677 | JGI IMG/M metagenome (GOLD analysis project Ga0114951, IMG submission 88677) | Freshwater microbial communities from Finland to study Microbial Dark Matter (Phase II) - AM7a DNA metaG | ecosystem: Environmental > Aquatic > Freshwater > Lake | place: Finland: Lake Alinen... | reverse complement strand
GCTTTAGCATCCTGCACCTCTTTATTCTTACTAGCTTTAAGAGCGGTAAGTCTTTTAATCTCTGCTTTATTAGCATCAGTATCCCCATAAGAGGTCTTAGAAGCTAAAGCATCTGTTAGGTCATCATTAGCCTCAGTCCACTCTTTGGTAGCCTGTCTTACATCAATGTCAGCACGACCAATCTCTCTGTCAATTTGAGTAGCCTGGTTCTTAGCCTTTTCAGTCTTGACTGCTTCAAGTTTAACCTCACGACTAAGCTTACGGTCTTCAGCTTTGTCAGTAAGACTTTGTAAAGCAACACTAGCCAATAGTCTTTGTGTCTGTCTACCTTGAGCTGTTAAAGCTTCAGTCTCTCTATTATGTGCTTTAGTCTCATCTTCTTTAATATCAAACTCACGAGTCTTTTCTTTAGAAGCTCGTAATTCTTTCATCATGTTATAGTCTTGTTTAGCATCAGTAGCTTTGGTCATTACACTTTTAACATAAGCTTCACGTTTATCAGGAGGAATTCCCATGATACCAGCTGGGTCAATGCCCGCATCTTTAGCACCATTCTTAAGGAAGTTAGTCCAAGCTGCACTCTTCTCCTCATCAGTAGTAGCATTCTCTATTTCAGATTCATACTGCTTACCAAGTTGATAGCCAACTTGCCATTGCTTTTGTTGATAGTCCATATGTTCAGACTGTTTAGCTTCAGCATCACTAGTTAAATTATCCAATTGAGTACGGTAAGCTAAAGCACCAGCAGGGTCATTATTCTTAGCAGCATTCATCATCAATGCTTGTAAACGTTGACCACGTTGTTGCATAAGTTGAATACCATCAGCACTCCCTTTAATAAGAGAACCTAAGTTTTCAGCAGGTTTAACATCATCTCCCTTAGCTGCTTCTTTAGTAGGTGTACCTTTCCAGAAGTCAGTTCCTCCAGGAACAGGTGGAGTTTTAGCATCAGTAGGTTTAGCATCTGGTTGACTACCAGTTGGACCTTGCTGTGGTGCTGGTTGTTTAGCTGAATCAAGTTCTTTTTGTAAGATGTCAGCAACACCCTTAGCTTGTTTACTAGCAGACTCCCTAGCAGTATCAGCATCAATTGTTTCTCTACTACTGTAATAACCTTCAAAAAATCCCATATAAATCTCCGATTAGTAAGGAGGGGCTGAAATACCGCCACCCATGTTAGGGTCAGCTTGATAGCCAAATGGATTGTTACCACCACTACCACTAGTATCTACAGGAGACATACCACCACCTGTATAAGCACCAGTAGAATTATAACCAGTGTATCCAGGAACGGCACTACCACCAGAGGCTGTTGGGAATATACCACCAAGAGTTGTACCCATCTTACTAAGAGAACCAAAGGCTTGTCCTAGTTGAGTTTGAAGATTATTAGCTCCAGCTTGATTCACTTGGTTTTGACCTGTAACATTAATCATAGGAGAAGATGCTCCAGATAAGGAAGATAAATTACCAATTTGTTGTTGTCTGTATGCATTGTACCCAGCAAAGTTTTGTTGTTGCATTGCAAGTTGACCACCACCACTCATTGAAGTTCCTTGAGCTTGTTGACTTCTTTGTGTAGCTTGATTAGCAGCTCCTTGCTGTGCCATGAATGCAGCATCACCTTGACCTGCAGTTGGATTAGCCATCATAGTATTTAGTTGATTGGTATACATTTGTCTATTAGGACCAAATGAGTCATAGACAGCACCACCAGCTGTATTACCAGCTGTACCTCCACCTTGAGTAGTACCTGTTTGAGCACCACCACCTAAACCTAAAGGGTTACCTAAAAGAGTATTAGCAGTGTTTGCAACACCTAGAGCACTAGCAGCAGTACCAAGGGCTACTCCTACGGTCATATCTCCTGCTACAACAGCAGAAATCAATGCAGACATTATTCTTTCCTTTTCAAATGTAGATTAATACTTAGTACCTGTCTATAGTCTAAGGTAATCTCTTCACCTAATTGACCACCACTCATTCCAGATATATCTCTTAAAGCTATAAGATACATATCACCTTTGTCATTAATAATTACTTTAGCATTAGGAACTTTAGCATGGTTAGTTATATAACCAGCTGGTGTTCTTTTACCATTAAGTCTTCCTGGAGCTATAATAGAACCTTCTTTAAAAGACCCTGAAGCAAACAAGCCCTTACCTTCTATTGGAGAATTACCTATTACAACACCAGAAGCTTCTGGAAAGAAAGTTCTATCAGTAGTTATGGAGGCCTGTCTTTTAACTTCTTCTTCTGTATAACCTATTTCTAGGAGCATGTCCTTGTAGTCTTGTCTATCCTCTTCATGCTTAATAAAATCTTCTTTAAGTTTAAGAGCAACCAAATCTTTAAAGTAGTCTGGCTTATCAAAGAACATTTCTTCTAACTTCTCAATGTCAGTTTCAGTAGTTGCATAAATGTTTTGCCATAAGACATCTTCTAACATTAGTCCAACCTTACGTCCAGGTTGACTTACAAACATTGCAGGAGCCTCTAGGACGCTCGTAGAGCCATCTTCATGTACTATCTGAACCTTACCCCTTAAGAAGATATTTAAATGCTCAAACTTATGTACATGACCTATAGCAAAAGTACCCTTAGGAATAAATATTTCTCTAATATAAAGACCAGGACCAAACCTATGTATTACAGGACACTCAGCTTGGTCATAAGCTAGCATAGTTTTTGTAAGAGATGTATTACCTTCTTCAGTAGTAAGGTCAAACTTTTGTAAATCTATTTTAGCTAGTTTCAAGTTTCTTCTCCAGGAAGTTGACCAGACAAATGAATCTCAGCAAGCTGAAGTCTTAAAGGATACTTACCAGTATAGAACAATTCATAAGCTCTACGTCTAAATCCACCTAAGTTATACAAACAAGGTTTAGATAAACTTAAGTCCACTTGTCTATAATTAGACCAATTAGCATAGTCATCATTAGTATGTCTAACATTAATAACATCATCAATTGAATCACCAATAACAATAAGTTCTCTGTTAGTCTTTTGTACATAACTACCAAAGGCTATACGAGGAGTAACCACTCTAACAGATATAGGACCAAATGGGTCCACATAAGTATTAGGACTAATTATATATACATTAGCTGTAACTGCATCTAGAACATAAGTTGTATTACTATTAATTGGATAGTTTTGTACAAAGGTACATTCGAAGTAACCCTCACCACCCCCAATAAAAGCTTTACTAGTAGTCCAGATGTGCCATTCTTTTTCATTCAAGTCATACACTAAAGTAATATCTTGGTCTGTTAAAACTAAGCCATAGAATGTATGACCAGGTATTTTGTAAGACCAACTATATACACCACTTAAATCAGAAGCAGTTAAAAATCTTTCAACAGCTGCATTAGATATAATTTGTTCTGTAAGACCTGAAAGTAGAGCAATAGTTCTACCACCCTCTTGAGTGGTTGCCATCCATACAACTGTCTCTTCAAACTGTTGTATTGAATCACCAGTAGCACACCCAACTTCAATACGAGCAGTAGAGTTAATAGCAAGTACACTACCAGTTGCATTAGCAGCATCATATAGAAACTCTGTAGTCCATTGTTTAAAGGCTACCAAGTAGTTTAAATGTTTAGCAATACCTACACCCTGGTCAGGGTCACCTACAGCTGTAATGTAGTTAAGAGGATTCCAAGATGTTGGGTCCTCTGCATCACTCTGCCATATAACTGTTTGCTCGTCCATTGCAAATACATAACCATCCAAGTAAACTAGTCCATCAACTGGGTTAGAAGGAAATGAGTTATTAGCAGCAGAGGCTACAGCTGTTGTTGTTACAGCTGAAGTTATTGTTGTACTACTAACAGTTTGAGATACACTAACAGAATAAGTACCTGTAAGGTTAGGTGTTGCAAATGTATAGTTTCCAGAAGCAGCTACAGTAAATGCATTATTAATAGTAATACTATTACCAGTTACAGCAGTTACAAAAGAACCTGCAGGTACACCAGTACCAGCAACCATCTGTCCAACTAAAATATCAGTTGCATCAGCCACATCAAAGTTATTAGCAGTTGCTAATGTAACTATAGCTTGAGTAGACGCTGGTGTCTCAGCAGAGGTTAGTTGACTTACAACTGTAGTACCAGCAGTAATACCAGTACCAGTAATTGTTTGTCCTGGAGTTACATTACCTGTAGTAACTCCTGTAACAGTTAAAGTGGTAGCTGCTATTGAACCAGTGTAAGTAGAAACACTAGCTGCAAATACTACATTTAAAGTACCAGTATAATTAATACCTCTATTAATTAAAGTTAAAGTAGTTACTAAACCATTAACTGCTGTAAACGTACCACTAGCTCCACTACCTGTTGTACCTGTAATAGTAAATGTTCCTGTGTTAGCATAACCAGCACCTGGAGATTGTAACACAACTAGACCTATTTGTCCAGCTATTCTTATAAAATTACCTACCGCATCTAAATAATATCCATTAACATTATCATGCATTACCATATAAGGATGTGGACTAGATGTAGCTAGAGTGTTTGTCCAACTCATATTATTACTGGTAGATAAACCTGCACTAACTAAGACAGCAGTACCAGTAGATATATTATATAAAGACCCATTAGCTACTGCAAATAAAGAACCATTATACTCCCATAGTCCTTGACCCTTAGAGGTAAGAGCTGGAGTAATAGTAAACTGAGTCTTACCTGGTCTCTTAACAAGTTCAGGTTTACCAGAGACAGTTTCTTTATAGCAATTAACCATCTTGCTATCTTTAGATGTATCATTAGTTCTAAATGCTAATGGGTAAACTAATGGTAGGTCTGCTTTAGGCATCTATCTAAATCCCCCAGTTTGCATTCTCATGTCTGGAACAAAGCGAACAGCTACATCTTCAACATCAAAGTCTTCTACTTCTTTTTTAAGGAGTAGTGCCTTCATATCGTAGTAAGCTCTTTCTTGCATTGTCTTATCATAGTCACTAGCTATCTCAGCCATCAATGCCCACTTCAAAGCTAAGAACCATTCAGCAGGGAAGTCAAAGTTATCAGTAGGTTTAACCATGTCCATTAAGGAACGTTGTACTGTCATGTATAATACGTAGTTAGTAGATGTACTACTATCAGGGGTTAGGTATACTTGTAACAATCCACTAGATACATTAGGTGTATAGAATATACTATTAGTAGTACCAGTAGAAAACTTACTTCCTAAAGTGTTATACTCTTGTCTAGAGATAACTTGCATAGGGATATCTACGTTAGGAGTTACTTGAACATTACGCAAGTAAGACTGAATAACCTTAAGTGGTTTAGGAGACACTAGGTCTGACCCTGTACCTGTAGGTCCAATGGTATAACTAGTTTTACTAGCTACTAGAGGTAAAGCTATCTCTGATATAGTCCAAAGTTTAATACCATCTTTCTGCCAATTCTTGATGATGAGATTAAGAGACATAGAGGCATTAATAACTGAAGTAGCTGAAGGTTGTGCACCCTCTTCTAGTACAGAGAGACCTCGCATAGCAGCTTCGATAACTTGGTCACGAGTGACGGTGAAAGATGTTGTTCCTGAAACAGCCATTATTTCTTCCCTGTAAAAGTAAAGTATAAGAAGGCAACAACACCTCCAACAGCCATCAACCATCTAGCAGTAGAACCAACCCATGCAAGAGCTTTAAGTGCTCCCTTAGCATCTTTCCATGCAGCTAGGAGCTCAGAAGTATCTTGTTTAATGCCAAGTAAGTCCTCTCTTAGCATATCTACTTCTGTTTTAAGTTCTTGCAGAGTTGTCATTTAGTATTTACCTTCTGCGAATATGTTTACAAATACTGTGTTATCTTCTAGTGCTTCAATCTCGTGCCACTCGTTAGCAGTAAGATTAACTGGCTGTGTAATCTTAGTCATTACCAGTTCTTTGCCTTCTTTGCGGATAACAATAGAACCAGCCATGCAGATTGTAGCGTGAGTAAAAGTGTGTTCATGCTGCGGTAATCCTTCACCTATTGATGCATGAAAGATATTGGTTTGGCAACCATCATAAACAAGGATGTGTACTGGAGGGATTCCACTAATCATTATAATGCCTGTGTGCCTGTTGAGATTGGTTGAACTACAGGTTTTATAACTTCTGGAACTACTGGAGAAGGTTCTGGAGTATTTATGTCCATACCAACACCAATCCAAGAAGGACATGCTACCCAAGTAGATTCTGGAAATGCTTGTATAGCTTCTTCCAATGTGGCTACAATAGTATTAACAACAATAGTTCCAGCTAATTCAGCTATAATCATTTTAGTAACTCCACGATAGTTATAAAAGCTTGAGAGCCATTTCCAGCACTTCCCCCCGAACCAGCACTAGTCGCATATAGAGGCCCAACAAAAATTGCAGTAACAGATGTTGAAATATTACTCCATTGACTTGGACTAGCTGGAGTTGTAAACATAAATCCTAAAGCGGTATTTAATATTAATGATATTGAAGTTGAGCCAGAAAGAGATAATCCTGTTTCAAATAGTTCAGGAAGTAAAACCCACGGAAGTGCAGTTGCACCCGATGCTTTTGCAGAAGCTGCAATACCAGTAGCACCATTAGCTACTGAAGTAGCATTACCTCCCGCTCCCCCAGTTCCACCACCACCCCCATTATACCAATAAGAACAACTACAACCATTATAATACCCATTCCCCCCACTAAAGCCATTTCCAGCCCTTGAACCAGCACTACCACCACCACCAACAGGACTACCACCATTTTGACCACCAGTACCACCAGTACCACCATTGGCATTAAAATCACCACCCGAAGCAGTTCCACCAGCAGAACCAGCATTTCCTGAAACGCTACCAGCACATGAAACACTTATTACACCTCCAAAAGTAGTTGTTCCACCTGCGGCAGTTCCTACTCCTCCCGAACCAATGGCATAAGTATAAGAAGTGGTTGGAGAAGCATAATATTTTTCAGAATACCCATTACCTCCTCTACCTCCATTGCCTGAGTTAGCACCACCTCCTGCCCCTACAACAAATACATAAAAAGACTTTACATCCGAAGGAACTGTATAGGTAGTTCCTGAAAATATTGACCTTTGACGGTAGGCTTGGGCAGCAGAACCTCCACTTGTTGCAGTTGCCCAAGTTGGCGCACTAGCACCATTAGAAGTCAATACTTGACCAGTAGTTCCAGCAGCAGTTATCGCATGAGCCGTACCAGTACCATAAACAGCACCACCAGCCGTAGGGGTTACAGTTGAGTTTGTACCGCCATTGGCAACACCCAAAGTGCCTGTGACACCTGTAGTAAGAGGTAGACCTGTCAGATTGGTTGCAACACCACTCGTAGGTGTTCCTAACAATGGAGTAACTAAAGTTGGACTTGTTGCAAGTACGTTAGCTCCAGAACCTGTAGAGGTTGTCACACCAGTCCCACCACTAGCAACAGCTAGGGTAGCTGAGAGTCCAGCAGCAGTACCAGATGTATTTTGATTAAAGGTAGGCCATGTAAATGTACCAGTAGAAAAGTTACCTGAAGCTGGAGTACCTAAAACAGGAGCTACAAATGTTTGACCTGAAGCCCAAGTATTAGCTGTATCTAGTTGACCAAAGTTATTAAGGTCAGCAGCAGTTACACGAAGTTCCACCTTATCACTTGTAGAAAATATTTGACCTGTAGTACCATCTTGAGCACGTACAATGGTAAAGGTATCTGTAGTACGAGCAGTTACTTTAACAATCTCTCGTAGAGTACCTGCTACGTTCTGTAAGGTACAGTAAAAGAAAGCAGCACCAGAAGGTGTAGGGAATAAAGCTCCTGCTCCTGTAGCAACCGTTAGTGAGGTAGCAATTGCTGTTATCCCACTAGCTAAGGTTGTTGAAGCATTATTAGTAAATTGAATCGTCATATGTTATCCTAATATTTCATTGTTTATAGCATCACTGTTAAGAGTGTTCAAACTTGGGGTTGGTGCTGGAACTTTTATTGTAACTAAACTAGCTACCATACTTGATAAGAAACTTAATACTTTAGACTGGTTAAGGTAAATAACATTTACTATTAAACTTGTTGTAATAGAACTAAAGAAAGTATTAAAACTAGAAATAGTAATAGCTATAAAAGTATCTGTAGCTTCATCTCTAACCCAAGGTACTAGTAAAGGGTCAGGTACTCCTCTTACAAAGTCTTGAGGTTGACGTGGTTCCCAATCTTGTTGGCAAACCATCAACCCATCCCATCTTTGCTTTAGCTTAGAAGCTTTAAACTTCCTACCACAGCTATCACATATGGCATCCCAGTCTCCCCTATCCCATCTTGAGAAGTAACCCATGTTATAAGCTAGAAGCTGCCAATACAGGAAGGTCACCAACCAAGGTATAAACATTAGTAAGTGATGTTGTAGCTGAAAGTTCTAACCTATAAGTAACTTGGTCTAAGCCACCAGAGATACGCTGTGCCACTCTAGAGCCATTAATTACTGGAGTACCTACTAGGATAGAGGAAGGACTTGAGTCAGTACCTTCTACCACTTCAACTACCATAGTAGCACTAGATATAGTTTCACCACTTGCTATCACATTAGAGAAGTCAAATGTAAACTGCTCATTCTCTGTAGTTAGTTTGTATGAGAAAGAACTCATAGGTTTAAATCCTTATTAGCAAAGATGGTTCTAATTTTAGTAGACACTACGGACAACACTTTAGTAGCAGCATACATAAGTCTTTGGTTATTATATTTATAAAAACTTATTGTACTTTTTATTAATTGTGGTATAATAGTTGTTATAATAGTTTTAGTAAGGTTAATACTCTTAACTATAGTGAAACTAATACTACTATTAATACTTAACAACTTACTTATATACTTAGTAATAGATAATGTAATAGTAGAGTAGGTTAGTAATACTAAGTTAAGTATCTTCATCCTAACTAAACTAACACTTTCTGTAACTACTAAAGCTAATATCTTACCTATTGCTTTAATAATGCTTGCAATGGTAGTAACAACTGCAACAACATTCTTTCCTACTTGTTTAACTACTTGTTCTGTAACTACACTAGACATTTTTAATGTCTTAGCTACACCCTTAACTAATAATTCTGATACAGTAGAAGAAGCAGTCAATGTTAAGAAGTGACTTGCTCTTTCTAAAATAAGTTCTGTTATGTTCTCTATAGTTGATACTATATTCTTAAGAACACTCTTAACAAAAGAGGCTGTAGAAGTTAAAGAAGCTATTAGACTTTTACCAACACTCTTAAAAATACTTTGAGTGACACTACTAACAACTGAGTAAGTCTTAGGAAGTAGTTTTACAACTGTCTCTATAACTGTACTAGAGACATTTAAAGTTCTAAACCTAGAGGTTACCATTGCCAAGGTATTACTAGAGCCTTGTAGGTAGCTCACAAGCTTCCCTAAAACTCTTAGTGTTGTAACTGTTACAGTAGAACCTATAGACAACAATACATTCTTAACTTTAGATACAACTAACGACTGAGTAATAGCACTTGTTAAACTTTTAATTAAACTAACACCCTTAAGAAAACTAAAAGTAACAGTCGAAGCAATGATAAGGCTTTGTAAGAAGTTTACAGAACCATTACCATTGACTGCCTCAACATTTAATGCTGACTCATTTAAAGCCATTTCTTATTAACTGAATTGAGTCTTGAATGTAAACTGAATTGAGTCACCTGAAGCTAATACAATACCTGTGAAGTCACCTTTAACAAAAAGGTTACCAGCAGTAGAGGCATCAAATAAACCAGCATTAGTGATTGTTAAAGCACCACCAGCAGTTTGTGTACCCACTACTTGATAGGTATCAGAAGTTGTAGTTGTTGTTTGTTGTGTAGATGTACCTGCAACACGAGTACCAGTCTCTGTAAACAGTGTTGTATCAGAAGCTGCTGTAGTACCAGCACCTGTACCCCATGCAACATAAGAGGGTTCTGTACCAGACCCTTTAATTCTATTGGTAACTATTGCTTTACCAGTTGTAACGATTAGCGTAGCCATTGTTTAATTCTCCATAATAGCGTTTTAAATATATTCTTATTCCAATAGGCAATTGTACCCAACTCTTCTACCGTGCCATTAGCACGAGTAATAACAGCAGATAGCTGTACCTCTTTAGCTTGAGATTGAATACTTACCATTGTTTAGTTAGATACAAGATAACAGAGAAAGATTTAATACCAGACCAACCTTCAGTCGTGTATGTAACCTTACCTGTGAAGCCTGTAGCACCAGCATTGTTTTGTAAGCCACCAAAATCACGGTAGTCTACTTTAGCTCTTCCTGTTAGTTCTTCAATACGAACTGGAGTGGTAGCATCCCAAAACAAATTAACTGACAAGCCATCTTCAATGTTATGGATAATCTTATCTAGTTTATATTTAGTAGCTTTAAGGTAGTTAGACCCTGTAGGGTCAACTGACGATTGAGCAGCTGGGTCAACAACTACAGTAGAAGAAACGTCAGAGGTGTCTAGCACCCCTTCTAGTTTAATTACTGTATGAGCTGCACCATCCTCAAGTATTTGAATAGTGGTTGAGTTAGCCATTGTCTATCCTATCGTACAAGTTCGTTAGCTACAAGCACATAGTCTGTAGTTAAGTTCTCTGTACCTACTGGAGTAATTTGAAACACTGGAGATAAGTAAGCATTGGTTACTGTAAATGCATTAGTAGCACCAACTGTAATACCAGAGATACGAGCTTTAACAACATCACTTACATATACTAGAAGGTCTGTACCATCATAGTAGAAACCAACATCAACATAAGTTGCAGCACTAACTGTTGTAATAGCAGCAGCTAAGACAGTTGTTGTACCATTGATTACAGATACTAAGTCTAGGTTAAGTTGTGAAGCAGCTTTACGGAAGTAAATACCATCAGCAGTGATGGCAGCATTAGCTGTATTCAAACCAAAGAACATAGACATTACACCAGTAACTGCTGAAGCAGAGATACGTTGTAAGAACCAGAACTTGTTACCTTGAGTAAATGAGAAGGCTGTAGCAGCACGAGTTACAGCAGAAGCTGTAGCAGAGGCAGGAGTTAAGACTAAAGTACCACCTACACCAGCAGCACCTACACCTAGGGCTACAGCACCAGTACCTGAAATGGTATAAGCTGTGGTAGTACCAATATCAAAGAAGTCATTTGAATAACTTGCAGTGTCTAAATTAGAATTTCCACTTGTGTGAAATGGGTCTGGTAATGGATAATTACCTAAAGGTTGTGTTGAAGGGACAGTGGCAACGCCACTTAGAAATCGGGTTGGGTTTGACATTTAGTATCCTTTGACGTTGTATTAAACAACGCACCTTTAAGTGCGTCATTGGAAGAGCATTAGTATAATGCTTTATTTAGAGTTTGGTTCTGGGCGTTTGCCCTTTTCTTTCTCACGTTCGTATGACATATATTTCCTTTAATAAAGAGTGAGACTTACATAAGTATTTTACACCTAAAGCTCATTCAATATATACTACACTAATTCTCGACTAATGTCAAGAACTATTTACTAAGGACCATTAACACCCCAAATAGCACGAGGGTCAGACCAACCGAATGAATAACGTTCGTAGCCTTTAGCCTTCATGTTCATTGTATCAAAGTCATTGTCTTGGTCAAAAGTAATACCAGTACGCTCATAATACTTCATACCTGTTTTACCAGGAATAGTATTACGGATAAACCAAGCGTGAGGTGAAGTTAAGTAATGATTAACTTTGAAACCACCTGGAATGTAGTTACCAGACTTGATTACGTTAATATCATTATTAGCATTACCTGTTTGGTAAGAACTCTTAAGAATACGTTGTGCATTCATTAACTCTTGACGAGCGATAATCAAAGTGTGTGGCATGATGTTAATCAATAAGCCACGGTCATTTTGAAGACCCATGATTGCAATAACAGCATCTTCTAAAGCACTCTCAGACAAGTCAACATCAACTGTTGGACGGTTAGCCCATGTACCACCTGATGTGTTTGGGTGAGCAGTGTTAGCTAATGATGTATTATCACCACCTGTGTATGAACCGTTGAATGCACGGTTGTATACGTTAGCAGCAACGTTCTCTTTAGTTTGACGGAAAGACATAGCCAATGCAGCAGCACGACGACGACTAACAGCTTCATACAAGTTGTCATCTAACTCTTCTTTAGTTACGATGTAACCAGTAGAGTAAGCAACGTGTGTGTAGCGAGTAGTGAAGCCTTGTACTTCTGAATCGTATTGTACACCTTGACCTTCTGGTTTAACAGAAGCTAGACCGAAGCCTGTAAGTTGTACATCTTCTTCATAGTTTTGACCAGATGTTTCTGAATCAAACAAGTCAGTGTATTCCACTGCATGTTCGTCATAAACCTGACCCCACCATTGTTTGATACCAGGCCAGAGGGCCTTCGGATGACTTGCGGTACTAATTAAACCTGCCATATAATTCTCCTATTATTATCTATTAAACGCCAGTACGACCAGTTGCAGCACCAACGTAGTTATGTACGTTAAAGCGAACTAGTAATGCTGAGTAAGCACCAAAACCATTATCAGGACGTTGAATTAGACCTAATACTTGTAATGGAAGACTTAAAGTTGTTGCAGGAGATGTAGCTACCATGTTTGAATATGGAGCACCATTACCTAAAGTTGTTTGGTTAGCTACGACTGTAACAGCAGCATTACCTGTCATGTTAGCAGCAGCCCATACAGTAGAGTCACCTTGGATTTCAAATACAGTACCTGGGTCTGTAACAACATAAGCATAATGCTGACCTGCTGATAAAGGTAAGTAAGTTTTTTCTAATGATAGAGAATTACCTACTAATGAAGTACCAGCATCTGCAACACGAATACCTATAATAACACCAATAGGTAAAGTAGATACACCAACTACACCTGTCCATTTAATGATGTTAGGAACACCATTAGCATCTGAACCAGAAGCTGCCATTACTACATCACCAATTGCATATGTGTTTGAAGCATCAGTTGGGATTGAAAACAGAGTTGCACCTTGTGACCAAGGACTCCCATCTGTATTTTGTACTGGGCTTAGGCCCTTAGGACGATTGATATTCGCCATATATTACTCCTTAAAATTTGTTTGATTGATTCATTTTGATACCATTCTTAGGGGTATAGAAACCTTCAGTAGATTCTGAAGAAGCCTTACCATTACGAATTGCATCATCTGTAGCATTTACTTTAGCTTGAACAGCTTGTTGGTCTTCCTCATACCACTCTTGTTTAACTTTCATCAAGTAGGCATACTGAGGTTCTTTACCATCTTCACTACGTCCAACTAAAAATCTAACCTTATCTCCGACATCAGTGTTACGAGAAACAACGTTCTCACGTGTACCACCAACTTCGTCAGGGCTAACAAATTCATAACCACCAGACTGTGCACTAGCAATACGACCTGGACTGTCATTAAAAATATGTAAGTGATAACCTTCTATTTGATGTTCAATAGTTAGTTTACCTTCTGTACCATTAAAGACATTACGCTTACGCTCAGTACCTGTACCAAGACGGTCAGCTGTAGACCTTACTGCTAATGCTTTCTCTTTTTTCTGTTCTAATGTTAATGCTTGTGCCATGCTTATCTCCTTAAGACCAATCGTATGATTCAACGTATTCTTGTTTTGTTTTAAAAAGCCCTTGCTTAATAAACTTATCACAGGCTGCTTTAGCATCTGCTGGAAGATTATCATAGCTTTGCTTCTTAGATGACGAGCTACCTCTTGTGGTAGAACTGTCTACACTACTACGTGATTGATTGGGATTTTCATATATCTCTGGTAATCTTTGTTTCAATTTCTCATCGAGCTTATCTAAAAAAGCTTTTCCTGTTAGTTCAGGGAACTGTTTACGTACTGATGCACCGAGAGCATTAGCAATCTCAGTTGCCTCAACCTCACCACCAAACCATTTGTTCTCACCTAACCAATCAGCTAAAGAAGGGTCAAACTGTTCTTCAGTTCGTAAAGGTGCTTGTGGAATTACTGGTTCTACTTTCTTAGACTTCTCTTCTTTTAAATCTTCAATGCGGTCTTCTAACTCAACAACCAAGTCAGCATCACCTTCACGGATAGCTTCCTTACGTTGGTCTTTTAAACTTAATAGTTCATCTTGGAGTTGCTTTTGTTTACGCTCAAAGGATTCCTTCTGAAAAGTTTTAAACTCTTCTGTTGCAGCCCTTAGTTCTGCAATTTCACTATCGTGCTTCTGACGTGTGACTTCTAGTTCTTTCTTAAGTCGGTCATTGTTAGCACGTAGGATAGGATTAATTTCCTTACCACGTTTCTCAAAAGTCTCTGCATCTACCCAGTCTGCTTCATTACCTCGGAACTCTTCTTTAGAGACCCAACCGAAATGACGTGCATTCTTTTCAACTTCAACATTAACTTCTACGTTATCTTCACTCATTTTAAACCTTCCTTATGTATAGCTACCACATCCAAATCATTGATGACACGGTATTCTAAATTATCTGCTGTCTCTTTACCTTTGTAAATCAAACCTGAATACTTACCAAAAGTAATAAGGTCACCTACCTTACACCAAGCACTTGGTTGGTCTGAGTAAGCTGTAGTGCCTAGTTCAATAACCGTACCTCGCATTTGAGCAAGTCGTTCCATATCTACTGTATCTTTAGAAAGAATAATACCTCCTACTGATACTTCTTCTAGGGCTAGGGGTTGTACTAACAACCTATGTCCTACTGGAGTAATGCCACTATTGTTTACCATAGTTAAGCCCTTCCATCATATCTTCATAGTTTACATTCACTATATTTATAACTGCTGCACATCGACCTTTAATTTCTTCGATGTTATCATACGAACCTGCAACTAGGTTCTCTTTTAACTCTTCTCTGCTATTTAGTAAAGACTTAAAGAACGCCTTGGTTACTGGATGCTGAGTCCATTCCTGGAACTCCACCGCTGTTAGAATCATTTGCTTCCTCTCTTTGGTTGTTACTATCTATTTCAAACGCCTTCATCATCATCTCTGCTTGCTTCATTAGATGGTCTCTATGAGATTTCTCCAACCCAATCTGAGTATTGAGTAAAGCAATTTTATGTCCAGTCTCTACACCCTGAGCTTCTGCCATAAGTTTTACTGCCTCAGCTTGCAACTTAACTACTGTAGCTTGTTTTACTTCTGATTCTTGTGCCAACTTCATTGCTGCTATCTTACCCTTAAGTTGCATATCAGCTTGCTTCACTTGAGCCTTAAGTTGTTCAATTTGAACCTTAGGATTCTGTGGAGGAGGAACTGCATTAGGTCCTTTAGGGTCTGGTAATATCTTATCTATATCTTTAACTTTTAATGCTTCTAAGTAACGTACATTAACTGCATGTAGGTTATAGCCTGGAGATTGTCTAGCAGCAGCTAGTACAGCTGAAGCTTGCATTAGACGTTGTGAGTCTGACACTACATTAGGGTCTGATGAAGGACTGATGTCTTCAATAGGACCTTGATAGTCTTCAATGATAATTTTCTTAGAACCAAAGGTGGTCTCAGGAGCTAAGTATAATTGATTCAAACGATATTGCTTCTTGAACTCTTGTTTAAGAGAACGATGAATACGTTTAAAGATACCAGAGAATATCTTCATACCTTGTTCAACCATGTTACGACTAGTTTCAGCAGGAGTGTTCTGACCTGGGTTCTCACCTACCATAGCCTCAGTAGCAGAACCAATACGTTCACCATACCCTACTAATAGATTAAGTAAAGTAAATAGAACAGGAGAAGGTTCACGTACAGGTAGAGGGAATACATTCTTACGAATGTCATCACCTGTAGTTTCTACATGCTTCCACTCTAAGGGAGCAAACGATTGATTGCCACCACGAATCTTAAGACCACGGCCCAGAAAACCTCCAGCAGTATTGGCCATAGTGCCAGCATCCATAAGCTGATTGATAATAGTATTAATAGATTCATTAAGAGGGCCAAGAAGCACTCCAAATCCAAGGTCATAAAAACCTCCATCAGGTGAGGGAATAAAACTAAACTTAGTAAAGTATTGTTCTGGTTTGATGAACACGATACGTCCACCTTTCTTTTCAATACCAGTCTCAAAGTAGTTAGCTACTATACGTAATACTTTCTTAGATTCTTTATGTACAGTTACAATGTAAGGTTCTGAATATCCATCACCATCTAAGTCTAGGTAACGGTGTTGCTCTAAAATTTCATAGGGGGTATCTGGGTCACTAGAAGCTGGATGAACCCCTTGAGCTTTATCTCTAGTCTCATTAGGGTCTAAGCTACGTGATTGACCTAAGTCTGTTTTAGTATATAGACCACGAACAGTACGTTCGTGTATATCATTCTTACTCATGTATAGAACATGTGTAATACGGTTAGCTGTATCCAAACTCTTAGTCCAGTAATCTACAACCAAATCTTTAGCTAACACCATATCAGAGATGTTACCTTTGTGTCTAGGAGACCAATAGGTTTTCTTAAATGAACAACCAATAATAGGAGTGGTAATTAATACCTTATCCATTTGGTCTTCCCAGTTCTCGTCTTCTTCTAGAAGCTGATAGGACATATGGTCTTCAACACGTCTAGCTCGGAGAGCCTTCATACCATCTAAGTCATCACCATTAATACGACACTTAACTAAGTCTGTACCAGTGATAAGAGCAGGGTAAGCTCTAGCATGAAACTGTAAGGCAGCAATAGTAATTAGAGGGAACTTAACATTAGAAGCACCAGCCCAAGGGAATGATTTCTGTTCAACAACTTGGAGAGCAAGTTTCATACTCTCATCCATCTTGTGTTCCCAGTCTTGACGGGATTCTTTGTCCATGTCATACTCACGAACAACCTTCTCACCAATGGTAGTTAGTTGCTGTTCATCCATATCATCTGCAATGTTAGGAGATGAAAGTAAAAAGGCAGTACCTTGCTTGTAATCTAATTCCATGTATTAATACCCGCAAACGCTTGAGCGTCCGTCCTCTTGAGATTCTTTCATCATTGTCATATAGTCTTCTTCTTCCATCTCTTGTAAGGTAGATGCATTATGTACTTGGTCTATAACCAACCCTAACCAACTAGAGGCATCCACCTGGTCATCATGCCTAGACTTTGGGAAACGAACAAGTTCATCTTCATAGTCAGGATACCACGCTGCCCCTTTGTCAAACTTAACACCTCCACCTCGCAACCTTGCTTGAAAGGACCTAGCTCTGGCTTGCTTATCTTTAGTAGGAGTCATAGGGTATAAGTTTAAATAACTATTCCTATTGTACATCTCACTTCTTAAGATTGCACCAATGGCCTTTTCAATTGCACCCTTCTCAGTTATAAACAACTGTGGGTCATACTTCCTTTGTACAGAGAACATCTCATTAACAATCTCTAAGGCATCCCAACGCCCTTTACGGATGTCGACAATATACATAATCCCACGGTCATCCATCCCAGCGATAGCAATAACAGTATAATCGCTTCTCTCACTTTGGGAGATAGCAAAGTCCACAGCTGCATAGTAGATGAGGGGCTTCTCTTTATTCTTAATAGCATCAAGTTCAAACCTAGGTATCTCATTAAAATCATCTCTCTTGAAATAGGATGTAGCTTCATCAATAGGATAATTCAAATACTCTTGTGAGTATACTTCTGGAATACCTTGGTCTACAAACCCTTGTCTTACATCTTGTAATGCCTCTTTGGTCCACATAGAGGGCCATAGGACATTAGTAAAGTCTTCATCGTGTGCTCGGTATCTAACTGCCTTCCAAGTAGCTCTTGGATTGATTGTGTACGTTCTTAAAGGTTCTACTACAGAAGTCTTAGCAGAGTCCTCAGGTAGGAGTCTGTTAAGTAGACTGTCCAAATGGAGAACAGTACCAACAACTCTACATATACCTGTCTTAGAGAGGCAAGGGAGGAGAGCACCAAAGAACCACTTACGAAACTTTTCACGTCTATCCTTATTTAATACTTGTTCATCACCTTCTAGGTCATCACATACTATTAGGTCAGGTCTTAAGGTTACAGATGCTTGGGGCCACTTAAGTCCTCGGACTCTTTGCTCGGCTCCACGAACCAAGATACGAGCAGTATACCCATCATTAAATTCAACAATGACATCTGTCTCTGTATCTTTCTTAAGCTTCTTAATACCAAACAATTCAATGAGGTCATCGTTGTTACTCAACTCTTCTTTAATGTCATTTAGAAATAGTGCAGCCTGTGTTTCGGTATCACTAACGATTACAACAAACTTCCTAGTTCTGAATAACACTGCAGCTAAGACATATGCGTGTGTTACAGCTGTGCTCTTGCCATGTCGCCTTGGTGCAGCGATAGCAACCTGTTGTGCACTACTACAACAAAGTTCCCACCACTGCTTATGACACTCTGGTGTGGGTGTAGCTCCATCATATCGTTTAGATAACATGGAGCCAGCAAAGCCCTCAACCAGAGAAGCTGTTAGTACAGTTATTTTTTACCCTTAGCTTTAACTACTACTTTACTAGGTGCTGATTTCTTAGTACCTACCTTAGCTTTAGGTTTAGGGTCATCACTCTCTGAGTAACCAGAACCAAAGTTTTTACTTGGAGCTTTAGCCATATTATTTCTCACCTTTGATTTTAGTATTATACTTCTTACCACCGAATGAAAACTCTTTAGCACCACTCTTACGACTCTCAGCAAATGCTTTACCAAAGGCAGAAGTTTTACCAGCTGGCTTCTTAGCTTCAGACTTAGGGGCAGACTTCTTCTCAGGAGCTTTAGCAGCTGCTTTCTTAGGGGTAGTACCACGGTCCATTTTAGGACCTACCTTATCACTAGGTGATTGACGAGAGGTAGTGTCTTTTTTAGCCTTAGCTGCAGCAGAGATGTTCTTAGATAGTTTACTTTCACCAGAGATAGCTTCTTTAAGTTTACCAGCCATTGACTTAGGGTTGGTATTATCCTTAACACCAATCTTAGTTTCACTAACTTTCTTAGCAGCACTCTTAATAGCACTCTTAACTTTACCAGCTGCTGAGTCTGGGTTTGTTTTATCTTCAACTCCAATTGCCATGTTATTTACCTTTCTTTTTTTGTGTCTCACCTGGCTTATGACCATTGTCAGAACGGTTAGCAGATACTGAACGTACCCGTGTGTTAGTCTTACTAGTTGAACCACCAGACCGCAAGGGAGTCTTATGGTCTACATCCTTACCCTTAACACCCTTATCAGCACAAGCTTTATTCCTAGCTGCTCGTTCTTTCTTAGCCTTAGGACTTGAGTGGTGGTCCTTATACTCGGCTTTATAATCTCTTTTATAACCTGGAGAACTTGGCATTACTTTTTACCCTTAGGGGTTGTCTTACCTTTTCCTGAATACTCTTTATTATTTACAGTAGAAGATTTACGTTTAGTAGCTTCTGCATCTTTCTTTTTATTCTCATCTTGTTTATGCTTAATCAAAGCAGTACCAATTAAAATTTTAGTTCCCAGCTTCATATTATTTACCTTTCTTTAAATCAGTTGAGTGTAAGTTCTTTGTAGGCTTCTTTGTTTGTTTAGCCTTGGTAGCTATCTTAGCACCTTCTTTTCTATTGACAAACTTATCATCAGTAGTAATGAATCCGTGCTTACCATCCTTCTTACGGATGTCTGCATGTGTATTACCTACAGGGGCTTTTAAAGCTACTGCCTTAATTTTCTTCAATTACAACCCCCTCTTCAATTAACCTACTCTTAGCAAACTTCTCGAAGCTATCGGCTAGCATCGCTAGTCGGTCATCAACACCAATTTTAGCTGATATGGAAGTAGGTTCACCCCTTACCAACTGACGTTTGGTTGTTAGGTTATCAAATAAGAGTGCTAAGGTTTTTGTATCTACTGGCTTACGTCTAAGTTCACCAGCTACTTTAGAAAAGTAATAGTCCCCGTTTTCGAGTCTGTCCGCTATTTCGATGAGACTCTTATCGAGGACTATGTTTATACGAGAGGATAGGTTCTCGTTTTGTTCTACATATACTTGGCGTTGAATATCAACCCACCAAGGTTCTTGATGCCAACCTCTAAGAGTGTTAGCAGGTACTCGTGTCTTTTCAGACACAATGTCAAAGTCACCATACACTGCATACAGAGTACAAGCTTCAACCTTTACATCTTGAGGAAACCAAGTAGGGTTATGATGCTTTTGTTTACTAGGTCTACCAGGTCTTCTGTGTAAGAGTATTTGTTTACCATCAATAAAATAACCAGAGTCTTTAGGAGTCTGGTATTTAATATCTAGAGAAGCACCAGCTTCTATGTCAGGTGAGGTATTCATTGCAAAAGAGTATAACACAAGAACAAAGAGAAGTCAAGAGTTATTTTAATAAGGGTTTACTTATCTAAGAGAATAGGTACACAAGTCTAAGCGAACTTCAGTGAGCGTATATACTTATAGTCTTTAGTTCTTGTAGTAGTAATAGTTTATTAACAGTATATAGTTACTCACAGTATACCTAGATTGTACCATATTACAAACCATAAGTCAAGATATATTTAAAGTACCTAAGCGACCCTCAGGAGAGCGAGTATTTAAAGTCAAGTAGCATAGGGGTGTTTTTAACTAGGTATAGCCTCATCCTAGTGACCTAGTATTCCTAGTCCGTTAAGGACGACGGCCTAGTATAAAAATATATAAAATATAGTAAGGGGTCTAACATAAAAACTAAAACTATTGGTATTGCCCCTACCCTACTGTAGTTCTAGAGCATGCTTCCTAGTTCTGAGGTGTGTACCTAGTGTATTGTGGGGAGTAGAGTGATGTTTTAAACACCCACCATAACAATCAGACACTTAGCTACAACATATCTATACAGATTTATGGTCAAACGAGTTGTTCTCTCTGACACATTCATACGTAATGATGATGTATTTTCTAACACGAACACCTATGTTATCTCATCTGAATGATGATGTTTAATAATATCTCTCAGGAATTGTACTTCATTTCAACTTAAATTTGATGTTTGCTTTACATCTTACAGAGTAGAGAACAAACTGTTCGATGCACATTTAGTGAATTCTGTTACTTTGTTAACAAATCAGTTAGCCTAAGTAAGAGTGTCTAATCTCACAACCATAGTTTGTTTCAACACGAAGGCTGTTAACCGCCACCTAAACACGGTGTCGGGCCTTCTGCAGTAGTGGTAAGTGTTAGATTGTATTTGTCTATAATAAAACGTTTATAAGTAAAGCTAATCAATATTAAATGATTTATAAGTAATAAGTATCACACTAGCTAAGCTAATTCATGTTATAATAGAACCTTAGCAACACCTGATTTGGTGACAGTTTAAACACCATATTTTAAAATAGAAAAGAGAAACTATCATGAAAGTTAACAATCAAGTAACTACTATCACAACCCCACTTACAG